>Ga0302140_10005508_pt1 | contig 15977 bp, 14 predicted proteins | sample I_Bog_E1_1_FD_202095 | JGI IMG/M metagenome (GOLD analysis project Ga0302140, IMG submission 202095) | Peat permafrost microbial communities from Stordalen Mire near Abisko, Sweden - I_Bog_E1_1 | ecosystem: Environmental > Terrestrial > Soil > Wetlands > Peat | place: Sweden: Abisko, Stordalen...
TAAGTGAGTATTGTCAAATAAAAAACAGTTTTAACTCTTCTATTTAGGCCCGCTGGAATTGTTGACGCATCTATACCATGATCTTGGTATCCAATCGAATATTTTGGTGTGCGCCGAATACACCAAACGCGGCGAAGGATTGACGGAATCCAGAGTTCTTGAGGCTCTCGCCAAAGTCATCATCGACCAACCTTCCCTGAGTATCATAGGAATTGAGCAGCCATCAGAGACGAAGGAAGGAAACCATCGATTATGGGAGGCCATAATACCTGCTCTTCGTGTCCAGGACTGCGTCGATTTCATCAGGGTTGATGGCGATGTGGAACTAGCTCGTGTTTTCGAGAAGGCACACAACCGATGGTTTGACACCAAAGATACCAGCAAACCATGGTGGAAATTACTCGTCGTCAACAACCAGTACGCTGTATTTGTCTATCGCCACTCCATTGGAGACGGGCTTTCTGGTTATGCCTTCCATCGAAGCTTTCTCGCAGCATTGAATTCAGACGAAAGGTCCATGGAAGCCGGGTTGATGGCAGACGACAACTTCGTGATCAAACAACCAGCCAAATTACCAACACCTTCCCCTTTCGATTACATTGAAGACAAGCTATCGTGGATCTACGTCATCTATGGATTTCTTTTCTGGCTTATTCTGCGTTTCTTCGTCCATCAGAAGTACTTTCTATTCTCCGATGCTGTGTTCTCCAAGGACTACCCTACCTTGGTAAAGCCATTTCCTCCCGAGATCAGAACTCGCACAAGAATAGAACTCCTCCGGATTGACGGTGAAACGATGACGAAGTGTCTGTCAGAATGCCGGAAACACAACACTACGTTCACAGCTTTACTTCATACTCTCATACAAGTCACTCTCGCTGCCGATATATATCCCAAAGCGGTGTTCGGCTTCTCGCGACTTGCGGTGAACCTTCGACCACTAATGAAGGTTGATCCCGGCCGTGACGTGTTTACAAATGCTGTCAGCGCATATTATCGAGTTCAGACGTTGAGCAAGTACCGAGCTTGTGCTCAAAGCCGGTCCCAACAAGAAATTTCTATCGACGTACCAAGGGTGTGGGATCTAGCGAAAGCATACAAGCAGCATTTGAACCACGCCACGTATAGGTCTGGAACAGTTATGCAGGACTTCCTAACTTGCAAGATCTTTGAGGGCGACATCGAAGACCTCAGCTTCTATGGTCACGGACTTTACCAGAATAACTCTTTCCTGATTTCGAACCTGGGCGTATTCGAGCCTCGAGAGGACATGGGTGATGGAGGATGGAGCATCAAAGACATTGGTTTCTCAGCTGGAGCAATTCGAGCTACGTTGGGTGACGTTGGCCTTGTTTTCGACGTGGCCAGTGTGAAAGAGGGCGATTGTCTGGTTTATGCAACCTATGAGGAAGGTGTGCTGAAAGATGAGATGGTGAAGAGGGTATTGGTCGCGCTGCTGGCAAGGATAAAGTTGTTGGTTTGATTCGTCAGCCGTGTTCATCGGGACTTCGAGGATGCAGATTGGGCCTTAAAGAGGGAAGAAACAACTTCAACAGTTTTATTCTGTTTGGTGAACGATTGTCAACTTATGACAGATTGCCACCATGGGCCCGAGGTTCCAGACAAGCTTCACTTCTGATCTTGCTCCTCCCACACTTTCGATGCCATATTTCCTCGTCGCCATCGAGTACGAAGTACACTGGCTGGTCTTGAGTGAGGAGACAGTAAACCACGCACATATTCCCATTGGGTGCGACGCACCTGCAAACCAGGTCAGGGGTGTCGATCTGATTGGCCGCCCTCGACCGCCCTCAGCCTCCGCCCTCGACAACAAAAAGCCCTCACGAATCCACAGCCTTACGCCATCCGCAAAATCTGCCTCGAGGGCATAATGACTTTTTGATCAGATATCTCGCATGAGCGCATCTATCCCCGACCTCTCGGCCGGCTGCATCGATTCTTGCAAACAACTTCTCATCCTCTACCTACGTCCAAGAGTCTCCAGGCGATTTACCATCTGAGAAACGTTCACGGCTGAGCCAAAATGAATGATGCCTGGCCGTACCCTACGGGCATCGACCCGAGACTTCTTGAGCTCAATCACGCCGAAGCTTATGATCACAATACTGCCCCGCAGGTCTTTCCGTCCAATGGGACACAATTCGGCGATGACTCCTGGCCGAAGATACCAGCCTTGACCGGAAGCTTCGTGCCTACAACTCTCGCCGGACCGCATCCGGACATGGGCGCCTTCGATGTCGATATGTCAGCTCTTGGTGGAGACTTTCAGGTTAATGATGCTCCAGGTAGCTAATCACATTGCAATTATCGAGCAAGCAAACACTGACCTCTGTATCAGCCGACCATGAGCAAAGCTGGTGCTTCCAGAGTCAGCAAGAAGACCATGAAGGAACCTACCAGTTGACTCCAGCTGTTGGCCTCACTTCACAACACGCCTTGCCTCCGTTCACATGCTCGCCAACGGAGCTTATTTCGAGTGGGACATCTCAATTCTCCAATCAGGATCGGAACATAATGGCAGCTCAGCCGTCTGAGAAGGGTAAGGTATCTCAAGCAACTAGTTCAGTGCAAGCATTGGGCCGCGGTTCACTGCATGCTCGAAAGGCTCGGCGTACCAAAAGGAACTTGGCCAGAGCTTCGAGGACCAAGCCATCAAGGTCCTTGAATTCTTCTACGCCGCAATCTCGCCAACTCTCACCGCCGCAAAAACGAGCATCGCCTCTCTCGGACTTCACTCAATTCAAGACACCAAAAGGGGCAAGAAACTTGACGTCGACGCAATCTTCGCTCAAATCTTCAAGTGAGATAAGTAGATTAAGCAACCATACCACCGCCTTGCGAGAAGCTATTGCTTTGGTTCAAGAGTCAATCAAGCCATTCTCTCCATTCTCTCGCCGCAAGGCTACAGATTTGATCAAACAATTGGCAGAAGTAGCCAATCAACTAGACCAGCTAGCCATCGAAGAGGAAAAGTATGGCAATGCATCGTCAGATGACGATGAGTCCACTCAGCCAAGCACTTCCGTCTCGACGCAGGATTCGCTATCAAACTCTGAATTGGTCGATGTAGATTCAGAGACTGATAACACATCAATTTCTTCATCTTCTCAACAGCCCGTTGTCGAGGGCCAAGACTGCTCCGTCGAAAATGAGCAGCGCGACCCTGTGCATCGCCCTTGTTTGCAATGCGGTCACAAGAGTCTTTACTATTGCACGCGGGCAGGCTGCAATTACTCCATCCACTCCTCTGCAGAGTGGAGACGACACGAGGAAAGTCAAAAACACTCTCAGAGGGAGAAATTCATGTGTTTGGAGTGTCCCCGATCTCCGGCTGCCACCGATCTGAATGGAGATCCACTCTGCGAATTCTGCCGTGCAACATTCCCTGGGCTGGGCACAAATCTTGCAGCTCACTACCTGCAATGCCAAGCTGCTCAGAAATCTTGCACGACATATGGAAGAAAAGATCGACTCATGGGCCATCTTCGCACCCAGCATAGGATGAACGCGAACGTAAGTCAGCTTGCGGCGGCCGGTAAATACACAATTGACTTCAAATGGCCCACAATTTGCGGCTTCTGTGGAGTGACGTTTATGACTTGGGATGAAAGGATGGACCATATCGCCGGCCATTTTGAAGATGGCTTAGACATGTCCTCTTGGAAACCACCTTCGCCTCCACCAAAAGACCTTCATCCGGGTTTCAAACCTCGGCCAAAAGATGGCGATGATAGCGATGATGATATGGATGATAATGACAACCGTCCGAGTGGCCGCAAGACTGGAGGTCAGGAACAGTCGAAGCGCGCTCGGTCGAGTCAAACCAAGAGTGCCACTCAGCAAAAGGGTCGTGGTGCAAGTACTCAAAGAGGTCGCAGACACAGACAGCAAATGGCTCCTGCAGACTCGGATGATCGAGTCGATTCAGATATGACCAGTAGTCCCGACGAGATTTGCGGAACGCTGGTGGCTGAACAGCTGTCGAAAGAAAAGAGTTCTCAAGGATTTAAGACAGCCAGTGTAGCCCTCGACAGATATCTCAACGACATCGAAGAGCCATTTCAAACTCAAGCCATCCCGCAAAGGTCGAGACAGAACACCGACGTTGGTGGCACGATCAAGCCAGAGGGTACTCATAAGCAGGGGGGTCTCGATGAGAAAGAGTGGCGAGAGATCTCAAATAGCCAGAAATCGCATCACTCCTCAAGTTCGCAAAGGACGCTTCAGGCTCAAAGCGGATCTCAACAAATACTTATGAGAATAGAGCCCTCTGCATTGCCATCTTCGGGGCCCATTTACCAGCAACCCATTCGCATCCAAAATATCACCCCACCGAAACTCATGGACGATGCGGCGTGCCTCAAGAGGTTGACAACGTACTCTGCCTTCACTATTAGGAAATGCCCTCGTTGCGATCCAAAGAAGGAGGGGAGGGGAACTCGGGCAAGGTCGGAGATCATCAAGGAAAAATGGGCTCAAGAAGACATCATTAAGCAGATCAAAAAGCTCAATGACAGTCGGCGAAGCGTGGCTGACAAGAAGAAGGCATTAATGCCGAATCAGCAAGTACAAGTCACAACCCTTGTCGACAATCTTGCGTCCGGAGAACGAGACGATGCTTTCGAGTGGTCGCTCGTCCAGCTCGATAGCTTTATAAAGCCAGAGAGCATTTTCAAGAGAGGGAAAACGCGCGAGATGTGTGAAACGACTACTATGACCATATACGTCAAGCGGTCACCTCGCAAGGACCTTTATCCTGTTGTCCTGTTTCAGAACATCGAAAAGATGAAAGCTGAGAGCACATCGAACAACTCCCCACCACCGTCGAGAAGCTCTAAGGCAGCAGCAGTTACGCCCATCAATTACACACCCCTGACAGCACCCCTCAATTCTAATGGAAGGCAAGCTATGTCGCTATTGGGCTCCTTTAAGCTGGAAACTACCCAAGGACTCCTTCAAAGCAGATCCTTGATCAGCCCACTAGATACGCCAGACCTCTTGTTCCCGATCAGAAAGAAGATTCCGGATGAAAGCGACATATTCAACGGTTATCAAGGGCACAGTGCTCCAGCAACACTAACTCAGGAAATGCAGAGGAGAAAGCGACGCGAGTCTCACAACCTTGTTGGGCGTGGGAGACGAGACAATATCCACGAACGCATCGAAGAATTGAGGCGCCTTTTTCCCAAGGACCGTTTAGAAGATGAAAAGGCTTGCAAAGAGCTGCAGAAGAGGTCGCCATCATCACCTACAATGGCAGGTTCACCAGCACCATGCAGAGTTGCAATTCCTCACTTAGCTATGCCAGATACGACGTTCGTCCCAAGATCGCCCACTCGTAATATTAAGACGGGCATCCCGAACGAAGAAAATAGCAGAGGTCTGAATAAAGGCGACATCTTTCAAGATTCTCTGAGCGGGATTCGAGAGTCGATCTTGTCCCTTCAACACAAGATTCAGGAGCTAGAGGAAAGTGACTCGCGACTGTGTCGCGAGTTTATGGATGTTGCGGCGCCAATGATTGACACAGGTTCTTACGGTTTGCGAGCTTCTGCAACTTACCCCCGAGTTCCAAAGCGGTTCAGCCATGTCGAATCCCGTCCTACTCCTCCCACGCTACGAGGTACGACGGCAACAAGCGCCGAATTGAAAGAGGACGAGTACCCTTTGAGAATACCTCCAGAGGAGTTGTCAAGAGCCCTAAAGCTGTACAATGCTTTCAAGTTAGCCGAAAGTGAAGCGACAGAAGCAGATGGGATTGCTCGCTCTATTACCGTCCCACGATCCATAGCCTCCCCTATCACATTTCGGACGTCTCCAAAGCGCCGCAGAATACCGTTCACCTCAGGATCCTCACCCGATGAGTTGACTGACTATGGTTCTGTTATCTCATTTGGTTCGAGGGCGGCGTCAGCGCCGGACTTCACTTCTTTTGACGGCAAGAAAGTCATACCACGCCAGCGGCGGAGACTAACGCCAGTTGCACGGGCGAAGGCCGCTTTAGTACGGTATCTTGGATCATGCCCAAATTGCACGAGCAGGCGCGTTCATGTAAGTTTAAATCTTCGTCTTGCATGTACCTCTGATCTAACCGTGAGCAGTGTCCTTTAGAGCACCATGATATCCAATGCCTCGAGGAGTTGCGGGCATCGAATCGAGGCACCGATCTAGTCTCCGAAGGCCCTTCAATCGCACTGAGGCTTCAACTGCCAAACGCTACGTTCGATGAAACCATTGCATATTCATGCAGCGTAGACATGAGAATGGGAGATCCTGCAGACTGTCTTTGCTCAGTTCCATCAACGGCAATGAACGGTGTACTCACTACTGACCCCAGTCTCAACCAGATTCCCGGTTGTGATATGCTGCGTGTCGTCCAAGAGTATCAGCAAAGCAATAGTAGGTTCATAAGCCTCAACTACACGCGCGAAAAATCACCACGCGTAGAGGTTCTCGACTTGATAGATACTGCTTTGAGCTATTCGGATGCGGAGTCCAAGAAAATGTTCGATGAAGCGTTTGAAGCAGTTGTGGAGCGGGGCGTGAAGATGATCCGCGGACTTCTACCAATTCCACCAAATCCGAAGCTTCATGACTTGCCCCACAGCAGAATGGCATCTTTGTCAGCGGCGACATATGATCCAAAAAGCGAAAACCAATCTGCTTTCACATTATCAGTTCCTTCGTCTTGGTCACTCGAAGCTGTTGAGCGTATGAGGAGGATGCTCCTCAGCGTCACTTCCAAGTTCGATGTTCAGAGCTTGGGATTGGCCCCTAAACTGAAAACAGATGGGATATTCAATTTCGCCGATCCAAACTACGAAGCAGTGGATCAGTGCGAACTGGGGTGTTTTCAATGCCACAAGCCCATATCAGCAGATCGACCACCAAACTACAATTGCGAGAATTGTAGCTGCGAGTATGGTAGATCGAGATACTACCGAGCTCCAGAGATTATACTGAGCTGTATGAGTAACCAAGCATCCATCGATGTCTGGTCATTTGACTACATTCTTGGAACGCTGCTTGGTTCACGATCGTTCAGCGAAGCTGGTGAAAGGGAGCTCATCCATTCACTCAACAAGAACCTCAAGATGCGCCCCATCGACCTAGAGCTTGCGGTCTCAAGCAAGACTAAACTCCTGGATGTTGTGCATATAATGTCGAGCAAGTGGTTTGTCCGTGGCTGGACACTCCAAGAAATGGTCCGAATAATGGTATGCCAAGATGATATCTTCGACCCCGAAGTGGGACGACGATCGCTCTATTCGCTTTCCACGTTACTTCCGAGAGCACCAGGCGTATCTAGAAATCAGGTGTGTAGAACACCTCATTCAACCTCTTGCATGTGCTCGCTAACACCTCCAGTACCGTCTCTTTCGTAAGGCCATCGAGATGTACTTCAAGGCCTTCTTCCTCGAACAGAGGTTAATGATCGATCGTGAGCTCCAGCTCCACGTTCGACAGGTCACGGTCACAGAGATGATGACACGCGAATGGTTTTGGAGTTGCTGCTATTGCACTAATCGCGATGCTGTCATCAAGTTAATCCAAGAGTCCGCGTGTGTAACCTCTGTTGATGGATGTCTCTTCTGCTCCTCAAATTTCCGCTTTGGGGTAGCATCCATTGCGTACGACACTATACGGGTGTTCATTGTTTTGAAGAGAACTGGCGACCATGAAGCATTTCCACAACGCCAATGGTGGAAATATTGGAAATGCGATCGCCGGCACCTCATGGATTGGGAGCAGAGCCTTGGGTCTCTCGCTCTCGGAGGCGGTAGTAGCAGCCAGTGCAGGGGCCTGGTTATGACGCTACTCGCCGTGGACAATCACTTGTTGTATTTCCTTTTGACACCCCACTTTGCGATCCCCATCGACATACTCTACTGTGTAAATGCTCCTTGATCCGGAAACTAGCTGAGGAAGAAGGGAAAATGTAACTAGCATGCGCTAGAGACTATAGAGTCTACCCACACCCGCATGTGCCAAAGGCCTGGATCGGAGTATGAGAACATCATCACCACACTTTGTATTTCTAAGGGCTTTCGGCGTCGATGATTTTGGGAAGGGCGTTAGGTGGATAAGCCTTTCCTTAGACTATATGGCTTCGACAATTTTCACTAGCTATTCATAATTTCATATGAATATCTTTGGTATAACGTTTCAGCTTTTATGTGATCAAAATGCTTGGATCTCATTCCCGCTCTAAGATGCGCAGCACTCTAGCATTCCGAAGCAAGGGCCCGACATTCCAACACTCAAGCAAGGGAGCAAACCTCACGTGTCTTTGTTGCACACCGTCAAGCCCTGTAACTACAGGCCTTGATCACTATAACCATCCACTGAAAAAGGTCTCCCAGAAGTGTGTCGAGCCTTCAAACCTGTTTCGCTACAACTACAGCGATTAATGAACACGAACGGCGTGGGTTCTACGGCTGCAGAACTACAGGAAGACATCATTTGAGCTCAAGAAGAGGAAGATTTAAGATTCATGAATCTGTTTTATTCCCTTGTATATGAGTCACAGGGTTTGATCGCTATAACCATCCACTATAAAAAGTTTTCTTAGCAGTGTGATGAGTCTTTGAACAGTTTCGCTACAACGATTGAAAGAACGACTGACATGAGTTCTACGGCTGCAGAAAGACACCACCTAGAGCTCAAGCATGGAAAATTTACGTTTCATGAATCCGTTTCATTCAATTCTACATATACAAAGCCCATCAACTCCAGACAATCGCCAGCAATGCTGCTTCAATATCATGCCTCATCCTATCCATGCCAATTCATCCCTGCTCAACTCACCTCAACCTACTCCTCAGTCCTACCCCTTCTATACCCAGCACCATTCCTCTTCTTCCGCCTCTCCTCCGCATAGTCACTACTTCCAGCCGTACTGCTCAAGCCCGGGATAGGATGATGATAACTCTTCGTGCCAATATCACCACTAATATCCGAACCCAGCAGACTCTCCTCATAATAACTACCCGGCACCTTCTTAGTCGGGCTTCTGCTCGCACGTCTACGCTCGCGGTCTTCGCGGCGCGCACTTCTTTCCTCGCTGGCAACGGTACTGTCGTCGCCGGCTTGGAAGCTGAAGTCTCGGCGCTGAGCGGCGCGGCCTTTGTCTTGCAGTTTTCGCGCTTCGGCTTTGATGTGGTCTTCCTCTGCTTGTCTGTTGCTTCCTGCGCTGCGGTTCCAGAAATTGCTGTTGCCGCCTTCGCTTGTGCTGACGACCTTGCGGATTCCACCATTGCCCCCATTGCCACCGGTATACTTGTCGTTGCGCTCCTTTCTGATTTTCGTGGGGGTCGTAGTAGGTGTTCGTTCGCGATGCGAGAGCAATTCCGAAGCAGCGCTCGAACCATCTTGATTCGACCCATCAAACGCACTTCCATCAGCGGGTTTATTAAGACCTCCCACTCTCGCCGGCTTCTCATGACGGTAAGCCCTGACGGCATCGACAACCACAGGATCAACTTCATTCAGATCAATCTCGCTCATCAGCTCACTACCCTCATGCTTATCCTTCCCCTTCTTCTTCTCCTTCTTCACCTTCTTATTCTTACTCTTCAACTCACTCATCTCACTCCCGAGCGTACTGCCCCCAAGCGACGACTCCATCGCCCGACTCTCCTCGTCGTCAAAGTCCTTATACCGCTTCTGCTTCTTGCGGCCCCACCGCGAGTTCTTCTCGCCATGCACCACGCTCCCACCACCGAGATCCGTGCTGGCCGTCGCACCGCTCAGCGTCGTGCCATTCGGGCCCTTGCGCCGCAGCACCGTCGATTTATAGTCGTCCCAATCGTTGTCTTTGAAGTAGAACCCGCCGTTCTTGGCCCAGAAGAAGAACCATATTCCCGTCAGCACGAAGCCGACGCCGATGAGGCCGAATAGTGCGAATACTGCTTTGTTGGGGATGGAGGTTGGCGGTGTGACGCCGGCGCCTGGGTCGACGGAGCGTGCGACGAGGTTCTGTGTGCGGGCCGCGAGGAGGACGGCTTTTGGGGAGAGCTCGGGGACGGTTGAGGGTGTGCGTTTGAGGATGGAGGAGAGGATGGCGGGCGCCATTATGGAATCTGTCTCGAGGAATGCAGATGTCTCTAAGAGCAGATCGTGACGCTGAACGTCACTGTCTCGAATGTTGTCGTCAGCCCTGTGAGATGCTAGCAGATAAGTTTGGTAATCTTGTCGTTATTTCGGTGATTGATGCAGTTTTGAGAACTCTGTGGTGATATGAAGAGAAGAGAAAGCTTTCAGGCGATGACGAGCAAGTTGTGGTCGCCTTTGCTGTTCCTTGAAATCGGGAGGTTGGGGGGTGGCGGGATCGTTTGTTTACTCTAGCGATAAGATTTCCCAAGCTTGACATGGCAACCACGACGGTCAGGGGCTCAGCTTAGCGTCTCACGTGATTACACCCCTTTCTCATCATCGCTGTAATTTCACCTCAATTTACTGGAGATTATGCTTTAAGTTTTCATTATCAACTATCTGTTTTAGACCTCATCGATCGCACGACTATGGCTATGTATTCATCCTGATCGCTCATCATCAATCTTGGTGGAAATCTCAAAAGACAATCCGAGTCCAAAGCATACACCTGCACGAAACATGCTCCGCACAGATCTATGCAAATCCAACTCTTTACGCCGATTCCATGCGAATACAAAACATAACCGCACAGAAATAGCCAGATAAAAATACATGGTTGCCATCGCTAGCATATCATGTCTCTTTATCCAATGAACCCAGATATCCAATTTGTGCCCGAAAGAATATCGCAAAAACGCGTAGAGGTATCCGTCATCAAATCATACAGTCATACATTCGTATCGAAACAACAATCCGTGAAAATTATCCACTGTAAAGCGTGGCTTTCCAGTGCCTTCGTGGGGGTATAAAAACTTTTCCTCTTCTCTGAATTTTGAAAAAGGGAGAAAGCGACAGCCACCCATCTATGTGCACAAAGAAAGGAGAAGTGAAGTAAATGAAGAAATGACCCTTCCGGAAAATCATGCGCTAAATCCAAAAAAAAATCAAAATGTCGCTTGCAAAGAAAATAAATGGCATCAGATATAGTTCTCCCCAGGATAATGAGGTGTCGAGCGAGTGTACGAGTGTCCAGACTGCGAGCTTCGGTGCGATCGTCCAAGCGAGGGTCGTTCAACTCGGCTTCGACGATCTTCAATCCGTCCTCCTCCTCCTCCATATTCTGAATTTGATCGCTCGCTGCCATTGCGAAGGCTCTTCTGGCGCTTGATCTCGATTTCTCCACCTTCATCGCAATGGATCTGAGCGCCACCAACCACGACTCGAGCCTGGCCCCTGACATTGATGGTCACATTCTCGTCATTGTCGTTACTTAAGCTTCGCGTCGTCCGAGTTGTGGCGGACTTCTTATAATCGCTCTCATCCCGACTCTGGCTGCTCCTGCTGCTGCCGCCATGTCGTCGCTGCTGTCTCTTCAAGGTCTCCGCTGTAAGGGGCACTGTCGGCCCACCTACATCTTCTTGATATGTTGCGGCCTTGTGAAGTGTGTCTTCATATGCCGGTGCAGGGTTTGACAATGGCGGTTCATAATAACCACTCCTCCGCCGGCCACTATTCGCAGCTTCAACCCTCACACTCTCATCCCCTCTGGGAAGGTCATATGACACTGAATGCCGGGTTGAGCTCGATCGCCGTGGCCGAGAAGTACTCTCACGGCGATAATGTGTACGACCATCCCGGTATGGATCTGGGTCTAGTGTGTATTCAGTAGGCGCGCGAGGGTACTCGGTTGATCGGCGAAGTATGCTGGGTCGAATAATTGTAGGTGGTGGCATGGCCGCATAGTCTGCCTGAGCCTTTGTCATACCATTCGATGGAACACGTATGCTGTCTCTCTTTTCTGATCGTCTGATTGTGGCACCCTCGGACGCTGACGCATAATTGTCATCGAAGTATGACCCAGGCCCCTCAAAGGCGGACCGAGTCCCGAAGGCTGAGGATGTCCGAGAGATTGGTTCAAAAGCTGATCCTGTTCGCGAGATGGGATCGAATGCGGAAGGAGTGCGGACGATGGGGTCCATTCGTGGTTCGAATCTCGCGGGAAGAGGTCGCGCTTGCGCTTGTGGTTGAAAGTACTCGGTCTGGGGTGCAGCGGAATATCGAAGGTTATCCATATATGATGGTGAAGGCGGAGGATAGGAAGGTGTGATCATCTGCGGCTGCTGATAGAAGGCAGACATGGAGAGTGGCGGACGACTGTATCCACCACCTGGTAATGGCGCATGGTAACTAACAGGCCTTTGATAGGATTGCGTGCTGATTTCTCGAGGCCGGAGGGGAATGGGTTGTGTCATGAGCGGCGCTGCCGTAGGTTGTGCGATTCCATAATTTGATGGATCCATATTCTCCCTTCTTGAAGAGCTTGGAATCGAGGCTTTGGGAAAGCTTTTATTCTCGTGCGCCGAGGGTGGTCTGTTCTTGCGGGGCGATTTGGAACTCCCGCTGCTTGTTGACTTGCGACGTTCGATCCGCACTTCCTTTCTCTCGTCCACAGGCGGCGCATCCCTCGAACTGCCCTCCCCTGGAAATGCCGTGTCGCTGAGCGATCTCCGCGCCTTGCGAGAGTCGCGAGAGTCGCGATGCACCTTCGGTTTCTGTTTCGTGCTTGCGACCTGTCTGTTCTCCCGCACGACCCTCCCAGTCTTCTCGTCGACCTCATCCACGTACGCGGGCTTCCCCCTGCCCGAACTCATAGTTGCTGGCTGTGTGGCGACGACGACCTGCTTGCGACGGCGATGGTGCGCGCTGCCCGTCCGCGACGGCGGGGTCGAGAAGGTTTGCGTGCCTGAAGGTTGTGGTGTCTTGGTGGGATGGATGGGCCCGCGACACGGAGGGGAGGAAAATTAAAAAAAGATGGGGGGTCTGAGCTTCCTTTAGTTAGCGAGGAGGCGGAGGCTGTTATCGATACGCCCTGCTGGAACGCTGTCAACTCGGCGACCGAAGCTCAACCCGGCCAATGTCAACCTCAACGACCAGCGACGATCGAAATGTTGTGGAAAGTGTTGTACGGTCGAAGAGTTTGCGCTCCTGGATGTTGATAGTGCCGACGAGAGCCCTTGCACAGCTCGGCACTGACCCTCCAAGCGAGAAAAATGAGAGGCAACAGCTGGGCTGCGACCTCTTGCTCTGCGGGTAGGCCCGTCGCTCTGCTGTGTTGTCCTTCAGCCTAATTGTCGTACGGACGGGTTGGGTAGCAACGCCCTTATGGAGAGAGTGGAGCTGGGTGCGAGGCGCGATGTCGCATTTTTATGACTCCGCTGGAGTCTTTCTGGGAAGGGAAGGGAAGAGGAGAGAGATAGATGATGGAAGTTGGAGATCGAGGGTTGCAGTGTGGAGCGATGTGGCAGAGGAGGGTTGATCAAGAACGACACTAAGCCGCCCCAAGGGAGTGGTAGGCAGGCAACGTAGTCACGCTGACGACCGTTGCTCCTCCCGCGATGCCTCACTCATGCCCACCACTCAGCGTGATGAGGATGCGATGGATGCCAACACCGCAGCAAAGTCTCATAGGCGGCGGGCGACGAATGCAATGTCCACGCCCGAAAGGGCTCGGTATTCTTGCGTTTTGTGCAAGTGGGTGCATGCCTCGCCCTACCGCGTGGGAGCGGGGAACAAAGAGAGGTATCAATGGCTGGAGAGTGAGGTGTGAGGAGGATTCCATAGGTTGGGTCAGTGCTGCCCAGTCATCGTCGACGCCATCTCGCACGCTTCTGTAGCCAAATTTATGCATTCAACGATGAGGAATCCTCAGCATCCTCCTATGGGTGATCATCGAAGGATCTGCCACGGGACGCCAATCTTCTTCTATTCGCCCTTCCATCTGTTGTGCCTTCGGCTTACGCAGCCAGCAGCGTGCCATCCAGCGATAGTTTATACCCTCCCTCACGTTTGATATAGCAACAAAGTCCAGGTCGTCTGCGAACTCATGTTCCCGCGTTTCAGACGAATGGTATCTCTCCGAAACTGGTACTTCAGAGTCTTCGCTTCTCCTCTGGTCCATTGGCGGTGGAGAGGCCACGGATCTGGCCCATCGACAAGCGCATGGCTGCAAGTCATTCCCGACCAGACCACTCGCCGCGGATCACGAAATCTGGAGCTGCGGCGTCATCAGAGGATTGCGAGCCATAGAGTTGTCGGATCAGAGAAGACTCATCGTGCCGTGCATCTCTAGATCATGAAGATGGTGGTGTTGGTACTTTCCAGTGCGAACTTTACCGAACGACCTGCATCGACGTCCGACCAGTGAGGGGATGACCTCAACTTGCGTTCTTATGCGTTATATGCAGAGAATAAAATGTGCGTATACCTCGGAGAGCTCTTCCCTGCAGCCCTCTTCGGTTGAGCACAGGAGCCAGAAGCACAGCATCTTCGTAAATTAACCCTCAAGCTACTAGTAGCTTCTAAAAGCTCGTGTGATGTGCTGATGCGTCATATCTCGCTGCTGTCTGAGGTTTCTCGATTGTTCTTCCGCTTTCGGCCCTGGCTTGAAGCCATTCAGGACGACTTTCACGAGACATCAGAGGTCCCCTGTGGGGCGCCAATCATGTCTCCGCCAATCAAGCTTTCCTCTCCGCATTAGTGTTATAGCAAGGCTGAGACCACAGCTCTTGCTTGGAGAATCCGCACAGCTGGGAATTGTTAGACTAGATTCAGTGCGTTCACGTAAGTCATATTTTGCAAAAGGAAACAGCAATTGCACGACAATTGGAGCTGCAACAAGAATCCGCGCCCCAATTTGCTGCGCCAGATCTTCGCGATTGAGATTTGGGCGCGATGAATGATAGATTTGAGCCGTACACCCTCAGCCGCCTTCACCGCTTTTTCACCTCCAGGAGTCATCCTCGCTCGCAACTCGATGGCAACCTCGCCCCATATTATCTTGAACGCCACAGAGACTCGATAAGGCGAGTTCGTGCCCGGAGTGCCCACCACCGAAGTTCTCGAAGCCGATAGTCAGAACACTCTTCTCGTCTGGTCGAGTCATGGGATGATGGTCGCCCAGTTATCAAGTACGCTCGAATTCTGTCTTCTCCACCATGGTAAAGGTACTTTTGGCCGATTCGACGTCACTTTCCCCCTCCTTCTTGTCAAGCTCCTCCTTTGCCTCCTCCCCTTTCCGTGAAGTCTCCTCCCCTCCTGAGTATCCCCACGGATTGTGACCCGGTCGCACCCGTTGACTCTCCCGTGCCAAGCCGAAAGAAGACGACAATGCGTCAATCCTGCCAAGAATGGTTTCGTACATGATCGAAGGCTCTCTGGTAAGACGTGGCTGATTGTTTGTTCCGATGAGAAAGTATCACGTGACGTTTCCACGTGATGGCGATTCGCGAATGTCGTTCTTTGAGGAGATGAAGTTTGTTGGATTTCGAGCAGTTTTATAAGTTAGTGGAGCATCTTCGCCGAGCTTATGTCCCTCATTGATCCGGTTCCGGTAGCCTGTGCGCAACTGGCTGACGTGAGGTCAAATCAGCCCTAGCAGATCTCGATCATGTCAGAGAACTCAGAACTCCTCAGCCCAGCTACCAGTCATGACTGCCCAGACGTCGTGATACTGAGGTACCCAGGCTGCTGTGGAAGAGGCGCTCGGGGTTGTGCCATCATTCAGCTCAAACGAGCCACCGTACGTCGAGTCTGAGATATCAAACAAGGGATTCAGTGTTGGGTCCTGAATCGGGCAATGTCCTCGGGCCACTCCTATGACATTCGCGTGATCAACGACCAAGAAGCCTGGTTCGATCTTGGAGACTCGTCGCTCGTAGGATTTCTTGCAGCTCTTCAGTATCATTCGGAACACGTATATCACATCTGGATTCTTTGGTGTTTCGGCAACGCCGATTGGTGTCACCGAGAGGTGTTCAAATCGGTAGCACAATGCGTCGAGATACATGATCAATGGAATGTTT
>Ga0302140_10005509_pt1 | contig 15976 bp, 15 predicted proteins | sample I_Bog_E1_1_FD_202095 | JGI IMG/M metagenome (GOLD analysis project Ga0302140, IMG submission 202095) | Peat permafrost microbial communities from Stordalen Mire near Abisko, Sweden - I_Bog_E1_1 | ecosystem: Environmental > Terrestrial > Soil > Wetlands > Peat | place: Sweden: Abisko, Stordalen...
TCCCAATCCCAAATCAAGAGCCAAACCCACCATCACAATTATGCAAAACATGCATATCGTTCAATCCATGGACTATCTTTCAATATCCTCACCATAAAAACGCATCGGCACTATTGGCCTCCAGTCGAACTTGTAAACTTTGTCGACTGCTTTATTCTGCCCTCGTGGCAAGGTGTCCGTCGTTTCAAACTTATGAGTTGCGGTATCGCAGTGGGATTATTCAAGTACATGTCGATAACGAGGGTGGGGGAGAAAAAGTTGCAAGAGCAAAATTAGATGTCCTCGGCGAGGCTGGTAAGTCAGTTTTCACTTATGGGATAGGCGGATGTGACGTAGAAATATTTTACTCACATATCTGTAGGGAGTTTGGCTCTAAGAAATGATCCCACCATCAAACATCTCCCAGATCGTGTAGGATGGCCGGAAAGGATCTCAACCTGGCTCGCCTCCTGTAAGGCGCTTCACTCCCGCTGCGCATGCCCAAATCCGAAACTTAACACTGAGTTGGACGAGAAAGCCTGTCTTCCTACAAGAGTTATTGATGTTGGCCCTCCAGATGGGTCCCAAAATCCTCGCCTCCTGGAGACCGATGGGCAGCGCGGCCAGTATGTGACACTCAGCCATTGCTGGGGTCATGCAAAGTTTCTAACAACCACATATTCCAATGTCAAGTCTATGAAGCGGCAAATTCCCTATAGAAAGCTTTGCCAAAATTTCAAAGATGCCATTACCGTCACAAGACATTTAGGATTTCAATATATCTGGATCGACTCGTTGTGTATCATTCAGGATTCATTTGATGATTGGGATAAAGAATCAGCACAGATGTGAGTTACGGGCATTCAATGGTTACTAGGACATGTCACAAGTCTGGGGAGAGAAGTCCAACCCTTCATTTCGCTGTGGACATTCAGACTGATACGTGCGCAAGGGGCAATATTTATCTAAGTTCCAGTCTAACAATCTGCGCTTCTGAAGCTAAAGATGAAAATACCGGCTTTCTCGATCATAGTGGCGCCCTTCACCACGATTTCGTCAAGATGCCGTATATCGATGAAAGTGGCAATCAAAACGGCAGCTACTTCATTTCGCAGCATTGGCAGAATTTTGACGAATTACGTCGTGACTCCATTCTCGAAACGCGCGGGTGGACCCTACAAGAAGAATTTTTCGCCCGACGCAGGGTTCTCTTCTCTAGCGGCCAGCTTCACTGGGAATGCGAAGGTGGCATCCGGAGCGAAGTCCATGGGGAGGAATTCCAGTATGGCAAGAATGAGATATCAAATTTCATTAGACAAGCGCAATCGCCAGAAGATCTTGACATTACTGAAACAACAAACCTCAAGTTTTCCATCTGGAGACAGCTCGTGGAAAGATACAGCGGCCGAGATTTGACATTTGGGAGCGATAAATTATCAGCGATAGCAGGTCTTGCCCGATTCTTCCACCAGTACTCCGGAGCGCATTATATGGCTGGACTTTGGGAGGAAGACCTCCATCATAGCCTTCTTTGGTCATTACCTGTGCATCAGAGAGGTGTGAAACGTCCGAGTCCACCGCGAGCACCAACTTAGTCCTGGGCGAGCCTTGACGCTACAATCACCTTCGCGACTCCTAGAAAGAAATATGTTTTCCATATATCAGATATCAAGTTCGAAGCAACCTATCCTGGATCAGATGTCTTCGGTAGGGTTGAATCTGCAAGTCTTACCTTAGATGGTCTACTTCAACCTGTTAAGCTAATTGCATCCTCGGTCCCGCGGGCAGAGTCATCGCCACAGAGACAATACGATGACCCTTTGTTATTTGCAAAAAAGGAAGGGAACGTTTTAAAAATAGTACAAGGCAGGCTGCTCATAGATAACATGGATGAGGTAGGGGATTTGATTGCTGAGGGATCGGAGCTCTACGGACTCTTCATTCGAAGCCTTCCGGAAAGCCCTGATTTTAGGCCTATCGACTCTCTTCTTTTGCAAAGGACTGCACAGCCGATGAGATTTAGGAGGGTGGGTGTGTTCGCTTCCGGCTGCTCGGACTTTTACCAAATTGCGAAAAGACAAAGGCTGGTAATTATGTGACTTCTAGCTTGTTGGGAAGAGGTGACATTAGATCTTTCGTTGACTGTATGTCATTTGAGTGCAACACTAGGGTCCTATGTATCTACTTATGTGCTAAGCCTGTCGTATCTTCTAGTCTCACATCTACTTTTGTGAGACAGAGCGCTGACCGCGTCGTTAGACAGTCTCTGCAAGATGCAGGTGAACAATTGGCCGTCGAGGATCATTCTGCTAGTGCAGACTCTTTGGATCATGATGATTGCGACTGTGAACCACTTTTAAAATCGCCTGCATACTTCGGAGAGAATAATATAGATTCGCAAGTGGACTCCAGGCTCCAGCATCTTCGAGAGCAAGCACTTGCTCAAACAATTTAGATTGCTATGAAAATTCCTAGTGAACTCAATTTCATTATACTATTCTTTACATTCTCTTGCATAACCGCCGCTCGAAGGTGAATTCTGTTTTAGATCGTCTTCAAGTGAATCTTACACAGCTCTTCACATCAAGTCAGCTGGCGGCAGAAAACCACCAACTCCCGTTTCCAACAAACATCACCTTCTTATATTCAATTGAATCACTTTCAAGAACATACACTATACCAGCGCGTCCCAAGGTCGCCAATTTCACACTGCTCGGCCATCCTCTTTCCGACAAGCAACCAACCATGAAGCCCGCCGTAGTCCTTTGCATTCTGATTACCTGCTATATCATCGAAGTTGCGTCTAATGTGAGTTATGCGGTCATCTTCAACGCACAAGCCCGAATCACCTCAGTAAGGTTCACCTCTTGATATCCTAACCTCGATTGCTGACATCATGTTAGCTAGTCTACCAGCATGACATCCCCGCGGTATCACCCGATCCTTCTAACGCCGGAGATGCACAAGCGATGTGGGCAGGAGTCACCACCGCAGATGGCCAGACGATCTTACAGAACGCGGTCGAGAACCAAGATGGAGGTCCACACTCTTGGTCCATGGAGCCGGTCTTCTGCTGCAGGTATGTATCATACCTCTTCTTTCCAGAATCAGGGGAGAAAGCTGACAACCTAGCCCATACTCTATCTTAAGCAGTCCCGGCCAGGGTAAGCCAGTATGCAAGCTTCAAGCAATATATGCTAATAGCAGTAATCAAAGTCTACCCAGGAGACACCATTCAAGCATCAATCTCTGACTGGACCCAAGGAGATGGTCGGGACCCAGAATGGCATGGCTCCTTCTATGTTGTTCGAAACCCCGCCGACAACCTTCCGCCCTTGGTAGCAGACGTCAGCCTCGACCTTGCCAAAGATCGTAAGTCTGCTCATTTCCATGCGAATCTCCACTAATCCACCCTCCTAGCTTTGCCAAGCCCATTTACACAAGTACGTATTCCCGTTCTTTCTATCTGCAATTGTTGTTCTGACTGAAAGTTAGGCGATGTTCGTCATCGAGCTTCAAGGCTCCGGAACCTGGGATTGGGGTGAGGTGGAGTTTCATGACATTGCTATTCAGGCATTGACAACGGACACGACTTGGTGCACAGGGTGAGTTATTCGATTCCAACTCTGTTGAAATGTCTTCCTGATATTATATCAGTACTTACGCGAATTCAAACTTCGGAGTTGCAATGGATTTGCCAACGGTGCAGGTGACTGGGGAATTTACACTCTGCTCTGTTGAACGAATTTACTTCTACGGACCTTGAGAATGGGATCTGGCGCGAGCAATTGATACCTGTCGGAATAGATTGGCGTTAGGGAAGATCAGCTCTTCTGAGGGTGAGGAAGCGGCTTCGTTGACTTCTCGAGATATTGCTACGTCCAATCGCTGGTTTCGCTTAAAAGATTATCAGCTTTCTCCACCGTCTTCCACATTTGCCTTTACGGCAGGTGTTCAATGCTACATATATTCTGCTTATGATGACTATGACTCTGCATTGAGCAATTTAACAAGAGACTTATTATCGATAAAATGAGGCAAGGCCCTCCCTCTACTCTTGGTCACGATTCAAGCAGACGTTTTTCATTTCGGGCATGCGTTATAGTTTCATAATTTCCCTGTAGTTTGCCAAGACTCGTAATGCTTTTAAGAACCACACTTTTTCTTTGTTACATTAATCTCACTGTCATCTACCCTTGATGATATCAGCAGCCTTTTCAGAAACGGTATACATTGTTGCCTGTAGATTGCACGCCGGTATCAAAGGCAGCACACTCGCATCCACGACACTTAATTTCGCTACACCATATACCAACAACTGATCACTCACACAACCTCCAAGCTCCTCAGGCATCATCGAGCAACCACCAGACAAGTGCGCGAAAGTCGGCGTCAACGCCCCCATCTGCGCACTGACTGACACAATATCATCGTCTGTTTGATATTGAGCACCTGGCTGAATTTCCACGGGATTGTAACCCGACAGTGCTTTCTTTGCCCAGTGAACGCGGTTAAAACGAACAAGCTCTCCGAGAACAGCTTTATCAATTGGGTTCATGAGAGTATTCCACTGCACGACTGGCGGAGAGGCTGGATGGGTGGTGTTGAGCTCTATTGTTCCTCTGGGTAGAGGCTTCTGGATGGTGACGGACGAGTGACCCCATGCCTGGATCGGAAGTTGGGTGATTGCTGCATCGTCGCCCACGTACCTATCGACGAGAATCTCTTTCTGTTTCAAGAAACCTTTCAGTAAAGCTGCATTTTTGGCGTACCGCTCTGGAAGGTATTGCGTCGCGTTCTGGTTCGACAGCTGTGCTGTTATGTTTGCGTACTTGCGGGAAATCTGCTTGAACGTCAATGTTGCCTGTGCGACTCCGCGACCGTAGGAATACGCTCCACTTCGGTCCTTGGCGTACTGCGCTGCTGATGAGGCGTTGAAAGATGCGTTTGTTGGAATGGACATTGGATTCGGGAACGCCACATTCGAGAGGTTGAATATCATTGCCAATGGGACGTGGTCTTGGAAGTTTGATCCTACGGCAGGAGAATCCTTCTTTACGGTGATGTTTGCGGCTATTAAAACCTCTTTAGGCCCAATTCCTGAGAGCATGAGCAGGTGAGGACTGAAGATACCGCCGGCTGCGAGGATCACCTCCTTGCCAGCGTAGACTTTGGATATCGTGGAATTGGAAGAGAGGATTTGGACGCCAGTTGCGAGGAGACTTCCATTTACGTTATCGATGAGGATCTCTGTGACTTTCGTCCCATAAAGCAATGTCAGATTGGGCCGCGATTGTACTGGTACATAATACGTCACAAGAGCATTGCTTCTCGTGGCTGTCTTGTTGTCGATGTCGTTTGGCTGCCAGAACGCGCCTAGCCCAGTATCCATTCCATCTTGCGGAAAGGAGACATTCTCACTATACCATGCTGCGTAAATTGGTTTTATGTCAGGATATTGGAAAGACGGGATCGAGACTTGGACGGGCCCGTTGCCATACGCTGAAGCATCGAAGGTTATGTTGTACTCTGCAACGGTGGATGGAGAGGGGGCTGTGTAGTGAGTGCTTTTCTTGAAATAAGGCCCCAGGCCTGCCCATTCCCAGCCAGTATTGCCAAGTGCTTCCCAGGCGTCGTAGTCGGCATTGGTGCCGCGATTCCATGCCATGCCATTTACAATCGTGCCACCTCCTACTACACTTGCCACTGTAAAATTTGGTGAGCTTTCCTACTTACAAGATTTGAGAGAACATGGGAGTACTGTTTGCAATGTCCTCATTTTACAAAATTCATAACGCAGAACAAAACAATAACAGGAGTGTTTGAACTGATTGTCTTACCAGTGACAAGATAAGTTTGATTTGCAAAAGCAGCCACCGGAGCGCTGGTTATGGTATACATGTCGGCGGTATTCAACAATGTAGCCAGGTAAGGAATAGAAGTTGCAGGTCCAGTATCAACAGGTCCATTTTCAATCACAAGCACCGATTCTACAGAAGGGGTTCAGCAGTGGAATCTCGTGAGATCATACTGAAACCTATTGCTCAGGTCCTCAGACAAACGATTCGCAACAACCAAGCCTGTAAGACCTCCTCACACAATTACATAGTCATACGTCTATTCTTTCACAGCCGCAAACGTAGTTGATCTTGGGATGATTGGCTCATCGGGGCTGGCAGCGACGTAGAAAACCACGCTCAGAAGCTGAAGAGCAGAAAGAAATCGAAGTGAACGTCCCATGATGAAATGAACGACTAGTCGAAGAAATCTGAAGGAAGGTCAAAGGAGCTGGACGTTCATAAGTCGTATTTGTACCGTTGCTGACTGGAGGGGTAAACGCATACCCCAGTCTACATGATTTGATGGGAATTTACCCAGGGTTACACTTTGCTTTCTTACCTTCTATTTTGGAGCAACAGGCATATAGCCATCGACTGACTTAGCAGAAGTGGTAATATTTGCAGGATTATCCCCGGACTTACCACTAATGGGAACGTGGGGTAGGACAGGGAATAGCTTCTGCCGGATACATGGAGAGTAATTCCGGTGAGCGAGTATGAGGCACGGTACCCGACGGCTATTGAGGAAGATGTTGCATAAATGTGCCGATCGGCACATATTGCGAGATGAGGTGACTCACGGAATCGGCTGTTGATGGGAATGGAAACTGATTACAGGGAGATGATCACGAGTTTAGTAGACATATCATCAAGGAGCCGGAAGATGTGTCATATAAGACTACTTATACAGTAAGACCTATCAACCTATAAAAAATAGAGATGGGGTAGCTGTGCAATGGCAATCAATAATGAGAACCTTAATCCGAACTACTCGTTTCTTTCCTCCTTTTGCAAGCTAGGCTTTTCCGTCCCGCGGTGATTAACTGAGCAATAGTGTTGCTGACAGCAAAAAGATTCCGATACAGGTTGGGAATAACAATAGTATAGGCTTAGTCGCATGAGAAAGGAACGGGGCAAGCAAGGGAAGTCGGGGCTCAGGGCTGACGAGGAAACAAGCTGAGATATACAGACACTAGGAAAGTGCGGCACTGCAAAGTCCACAGCAGCGACAGCATAGTGGAAGATATTAGATAGGAGTAATGTTCAAGAATGCTCAATACTTTCTATTGCACCCCTAACTCCACACTCCATCCGAAAGGCTCGCTTCGACAGCGTCCTCACTCGCGGGCAGCTCAATTCCCCCAAACAACATGACATCCTCCCAAACAGCCGTCAAATGCCACTCAAAGAAGATTTCCTGCAGCACCAGCCTCCCAAGACATTCCCTCAAGCCATCAGGGCCCTCAACTCCCTTCATTCTCAAGTCCCGACACAGCTTCGCCATCTCTTCAATAAACCAGAATCTCTCTGGCCGCCCATTACTCGCCACCGCACCCATAAAGAAAATCCAGAGCAACCACATCTTTCTCTCCCAATTACCAGTCCACCATCCCATCACTTCTCCGTTCAGCGTCACCGCGTGCTGTAACCTTTGGATGACAGTAATCAGGATCTGTGAAGTGGGAGGAAGCTCTCTAATCACGAGCCAGAGATACAGGTGTGCTGCTATCTTCAGACAGACGTGTTCTTGGTCAATGGAGTAAGTGGTGTTGGAGTTAAGGAGGAGGATGTCGTATTCTAGGTTGTAGATTTGGGTGCTTGCTTCTAAGCGATTGAAGGATTCGGTGTTTGCTGGATCGAGGATTGAGGAGAGGGAGCGGAGGGAGGTGATTATTGAAGGTAGAAGGGAAGACGTGATGAAGAGAGCGTTAGGATCAAGTTGGTTCTGGGATTGAGGGTTTGGAGGTGGGTTGGGGAGCTGTAGAGGGAGGGAGAGCGTGGGTGGTGACACTGGTGGAATTCGAGGGAAGAGAGGCGATATGTTCCACACAGTCGAATAGCAGAAGTCGCACCTGTGGCAGTTAGACGCACTATCAGTACACAGAGGGTAGAAAAGAGAGACTTACCAGGTAACAATGCGCCGGAAGACGCCTTTGAGAGAGAGGATGCCTCCGCGCTTCCATATCATTGTTTCGAGGCCTTGCATGTGTACTTGAGAAAGCTCATATCGGCCATTCAGGTTCTGTTTAGAAGTCCGTAAGTGGAAGTTGTGAGGAATTTGAAGTCTTTACCTCTTTGTTGACAAGCATTGCGACGGCACCGATTGTCTGGTCGCTCAAGACGCCGTCGATATCTGCCAGCCGTTCATTGATGACCCTGAATGCTTCGCCGCCATGGTACAAACACACAGCGGAATCTTGCACTCCATAGCTGAGATCGAAATGGAGTGCAACCAGGTAAAGAATAGAGTGGAATAAAGCAGGGTCGACTTTGACGTAGGAGAAGAAATCTCGTTCTGCGTTAACGGCTACAGAATTCATGGTGTAGGTGGTCATATCTGAAGCGACGAGAATTGTCAGCAACAACCACTAAAAATTGCAACCATGGAAGGGGGCTTAATAGCATCGTAGCAAGCGGGGACTGGCTGCGGGGGAAACCAGAGGTCAATTCGGGAGACTGACAGTGAGTGAGTATTTTTTCACTGTGTGGTCCTAGCTGTACAGCAAGGGTGTTAAAAGGATCCAAGCGGCCGTTGACAGAAAATACTGAGTTAGGCAAACGCCCTGCATTGATCGCTTGCCAACTCTCATCCTTCATCCTTCCTTTTGCGCCCTGTGTTACCAACGCCTCGCTCGCTACCTCGATTTCTACGTCTCGTGACTTTTGTTTGCGAGCATTGGGCGATTTTCTCTTAGCCTTATGCGTCCAAGTGTTTAACTTGAACCTCCCCTTGTACTGGGACGGTTCTTCAAGAGCCACTGCTGACAAAACTTCAGGGATACCAGTAATCGCCTCCTTATTCTGTTTGCGGAGATAGTCACGCATTGCTTGAGTCCTTACTTGTTTGGAGGTACCACTCTGAGACATTGTCGATGGCTGAGTGGTAATCGTAACGAACTCGAATGTTCTAGTTTCCAGGGGTTCGGGTGTGTCTGATTTGTCGTCAGATTTAGGGATCTCAGGGATCGCAAGTTGGAACATGTTTACTGATCGGAGTTAGGGCCAGCCAGCATCTCCATTGAGAGAGCGCGCAGACTTACTATTTTGATTGCTCAGCGCTGATTGTTTGGCTGTTCCTGTACTTCCAAAAGATCTGGGCTTAGGTTTCGATCGTCTGGGAAGGGAACGTCGTGCATGTGGTGGCCCAGAAGGCTGTATTGCAGGGAATTCCGCCATCATACTTCTCGGCGATTGGGTGTTTGGAGGTACTTCTGACTCGAAACAAAGGGCGTGAATACTCCCTTGATATTTAGCTTCTTGTCGATCTTTCTATCTTTCTGCCCTACAAGTCCCTACTTGCCACTCTGACAAAGCTAAAACCACTTCTCATTAAATAAACAAAGTACTGCGAAACACTTGCTGATAAACTCATCGAGGTTCGCGGTAATTTGTTGCTTCTGCAGCGTGCTTACAAACTGCATATGGCGCAAGCACCGGATCAGGAAATAAAGGCATCGCCTGGCCCGTAAAAAGTGGCACTTGTGTAACATGATTCGGAAAACAGTGATTGGTAAGTTCGGGTGATAACTGTCCCATTATTGCATTCGTGCCAGAAGGAGACACTCTCAAAATCATGGATTGATTACTTGCTTCAAGTTTCTTAAGGGACACTAATGAACCGGGTCGCAGGAAGTCAAGAAATGACTTTAACCTGAAGAACACACTTGGGCAATAAGCAAACGTCACTTCGAAGATTTCTTGATGCCCACAGAGGCTCGGAATTAATCATGTTGAATTGAAGTCTATCATTCGAGCAAAGAACTCCCACCCTTGTTCACAATCCATTCGTTCACTCCGTCAACACCTTTGTAGCAAACTAACATCAACACTCCTAACTCGTCCACCTCGCTCAGATCACCCTTAGCTATAAGCTCAGTGAAGTCCATCCGATGCAGATAGAATCTCTTGTTCTGTTTACAAGCCTGTTGCCAGTGGACAGCAGTCGGAGCATACCACAGCGCTTTCTGACTGGTGAACGACATCTCAGTCACTGCTTCAACCAGGGTACAGAAGCCCTGCTTCACAATCATGAACATTGCCTGCACCATCCTCGAGACGATAATTGTCCTTGAAACTGACTCCTCGAAGACCCAACCTTCCCAAGAGTTGGATACAACGGCTCCCATTGAAGTGTTGGCGCCTGTGCGGCCGACAAGTCGATCAGTCCAATCAGCCAGGATATTGTCACTCTTTTCCGCATCGGCACGGGCGCGAATATCTCCATCGAATAGTCGAATGATCTGGTAGATCACCAAAGCTTGGAGACATGCCAGGTGCTCCGCTACACTCCATGAGGCTCTCGGCTCGATGAGCGCTGCAGCTTTGGTTGAAACGATGTCCCATACCATTGCTTCGTTTTTCTCATTCTTGCTCATGTACAGAGCAGACGTCGATATCGCGTCTTGCAACGGTGGAGGAATGAGCGGCCATGGATGGCCTGCTTGAGGATGAATGAAGGGAGCTTTTCCATTCCGTACTAGGAGTGTTGGGTAAGTCTTCATCTGACGGATGATGAAGCGGATTCTGTCACGATCCATGTGGCCAATCTGGACATCGTACGGATTCCGTCGGTTCAGCATGGCGTAGTTGTTGAAAGCTGCAAAGAGATTATCGTCAAGTGCTAGGTTGTCCGCTTCTATCATGCTCAGGTCGGGAGAGACAAAGTCAAGAGAGGAGGTCATTGACACATCCTGAAAGCTAGGCTGTTCAGTAAACATGCCATCCAACGTCGGAGCTTGGGGGATATCGAAAGTCGGAAAGTGTCCAACAAATTGGTCATTGGATGAAGGTATAAGACCTCCCATCTCCGCAGAATCGTGACGCACAGCGGACTTCTGAGACTTGTACTGGCAGGGGAGTTCCTTAGAGGTGCATCGTGAGCATTTCGGGCTACCTCGATCGCATTGCCGCTTCGAATTAGCACATTGCTCACACGACTTTTGTCGAGACTTCGTTGTACTATCCATCTTGCTGGTTAAAAATCGGCAGCAACCTCCTCAGCGTCCTTCTTCAGTTCCACGGCTCCACTTCAAGTGCAGACAACTCGCGGTTGAAATCGATCTGAGAATCTGATTCTGAGGTCTCGGCAGATAATCCCCTAATTTCTGCAACATTCTCACTCTAACTGACTCAGTAGATCGAATATCCAGGGAGGAACGCTAGCTGGCTGATATTCAAGAATTTCCACAGTACTGAGAAAATCTTGATGAATGGGCGGGGTTCAGCTCGAGGAGCTCAGTCAGCACATTGGCCCCACCACCAGGGAACCTTCAGCCAATGACAGAAGCTCCACCGCCACAATCGACCAAACTCCGCAGCTTGCGGAGTTTCCAGATCTCCTTCAACAACATCTGCGGAACTTGTTTCATCATCACCATGTGCCCTGTCAGCTTAAAGTCCGCTCGTCTATCTCAGCCTCCCGTAGTCCGCAGATGGTAGAGTTCCGACTTTTAAATCAACTTATTCCCATCATGACGCACCCAAGTGCGGAGAAAATACGCAAGCTTCAAAATCCGCTTTCAGGTGGCTGACAGACCAGAAGTATTGCGTGGAGTTGGCTCTCTTGGCACTCTCCGTGTTCGTTTCTTAGCAATTCCCTTTTTAGGTCATGACAGACTCCAGTCTCCATTTCAGTATATATAGTCCTGCTTCAGCCGAGGCAATAGAAGAGCATTACATCTCTCAAGAACATCGAAATCAACAACAGCCTTCCCGAAAAATCCATCAATATGTCCTTCCCAACCAGCCTGCCAACAGAACTCATCACACTTTTCGAATCGATAAACAACAAGGACAGCAATAAGTTCTACACCAGCTTCTCCCCAGACGGCGTCATAATCGACGAAGGCAAGACTTTCAAAGGACACTCCGCAATCAAAGACTTCTGCAACCATGCCCTCATCTCTCACTCTGCCTCTGTCGTCTTCCAAAATATGATGCAGGTCAAAGGCCACACCATCGTCCAAGTAACCATGGACGGTGATTTTGAGGCTGACTATGGCATCACGGAGCCCTTCACACTCTACTTCAACTTCCACGTCCAAGACACCAGCATCATCTCCCTTCTTATAACACCATGGGACTCCTCAAAACCGACCATGACCGCCGTTTACGTCGACAAAGGGAACATCGATGACCCCATCTCAACCATCAAAATTGCACCCAGGTTGCAGCCGACCCAACAGGAGGGGTGGGTGAAAGTCAGAATGCAGGCTGTAGGACTGAACTACCACGACATCTTCACCATGCGCGGTCAAGGCATGCGGCCTCCAGCACTCCCTCTCACACTCGGCTGCGAAGGAGCTGGTGTGCTTGAAGATGGGACCGAAGTCCTCTTGTACCCCGCCATGGGGAATCCAAATTTCAAGGGCGATGAAACCCTCGATCCGGATCGTCATGTTCTTTCGGAGCAGGTTAATGGCACGATGGCTGAGTACGTGATTGCCCCACTTCGAAATATTCTGCCGAAGCCGAAGGAATTGTCAATGGTTTCGGCTGCTGTGTTGGGCATTGCTTGGTTGACGGCTTACCGCATGCTCTTCACCAAGTCTGGGTTGAGGGCTGGACAAACCATGTTGGTTCAAGGCAGTTCGGGTGGTGTGACGGCGGCTTTGATTCAAATGGGTAAGGCGGCGGGAATGAGAGTGTGGTGTACGGGACGGACGAAGGAGAAGAGGGAATTAGGGCTGAAGCTTGGGGCGGAGAGGACTTTCGGATCTGGCAAGGAATTGCCGGAGAAGGTGGATGCGGTGTTTGACACAAGTGGTGAAATGACTTGGGCACACTCGATCGACTCAGTAAAGGCGGGTGGATCTATCGTGACTTGCGGTGGCCACAGTGGGCGTTCCATCCCGATGGAGGTTGAGAAGGTGTTCGTGGAGCAACTGAATATTCGAGGATCGTATCTGGGCACGCTGCAGGAGTTCAAGGATTTGATATCGTTCGTTGTTGCGAAGAGTATCGTGCCGCTTGTTGGCCTCGTCCTTCCTCTAAGCGAAGCTGATGTTGGGTTTCAAGCGATGCTCGACGGCAAAACGGCCGGAAAGATCGTTGTCACCATTTAGCCTCTCCTTCGTATGTCCATAGACCGTATCATTGGTGTCCAGTCCTCAACTTCTCCACATAGTTTATTGTAGCAAGTGACTCCGCAGATCGCAATTCAGCCCACTGGTGGAGCTCAAGCTCCTTGACAGCCCACTCGATTGCAATTTCCGAGTTTCCCTGTCGTGAACTGAACACGGAAGCAAGACGGAAAGACCTTGCCAGATAATCGCCCAGCTCCTCCTCATCAATCATGGCAACAAGTTTCTCCGCTTTCCGAACCAACTTGCCATAGATCTCCATTTTCTTCTTCTCTCCGCCTCTGAAATTCTTCACTGCTTTCACTTCCAACTCATCCAACAAATCGCTGATCCTGACTCTTCTTTTAGAACTTTCCTCAGAGTGGCAAGCAGAACAGTCACACACGAATCCATACTGCTGCAACCGCGCCTGCCTCTCTTTGATCGACTTGAGCAATGGAATATAGGAAACCGTGATCTCTTCTCCCTTCTTGATCTCCCTCTGCGCATAAATGATTCGCTCTTTATTCTTTTCACTCCAGAAATTCCCACAGTTAGGACGGCAGGAATGGTTGATCCTCGCAGTCTTCGGAAAGAGCCCGACATGATCATCTCCCGTATTGTACGCATTACTGCGAAAGATGGTCAACAGCCTACTCGCACCATCTCCGGGAAAGCGGTGGTCGTGTAAGTCCTCGACCTCTTTTTGTTCCTCAGGAGAGAGAAGGTTGAATTTCAGGTCGATTTCGGCGACCATGTCGTTGATGCGGAAACCCTGGCCTTCGACCATTTCAGGCATGGAGATGGTGAGGAGAGGTGACTCGATGAGGATCTTGGTTCCTGGAGGTATAGGCTGGAGAGCAATGAGGCCAAGGCCTTTGCCGGGGATGGGCTGGATGGAGTAGAGTGCTGTGCAAGATCAGTTTCAGGAGGTGGAGCACCGAAGAAAGGTGCAGTCCCGTGACTTTGGAGGTATGAAATAGCGTACGGCTTTGGGATTCTTGAGATAAATCTGATGTTGAAGCTAGACTTTCATGGTTCTGTGTTGGAAAACCACAGGACTCCTGAATGATCGAGGATTAGTGGGTATGAAAGAGAAGACAGGCACGAGAATCCTTACTTGGTGTTCTTGGTTGCAATTGGTCATGTGCGGGGCAAGAACGAATGGGTTTTGTGCTTGACAACCCGTATACAAGTTGCCAAGCATATCTGAGTCTAAGGCTGGCGGACCACATGCGTACACAAATCTCACGAAGAGAACTGACAGCACCAAAAGAGCGTGGATTGCCATCGTGACACTTTCTCTCGTGAAACACTAAAAGTGCTGGACCTTTATAGATTTTAACTGTGGCAAATAGAATAAATTTATGTGATGGAGCGAGAAAAGAAAGTTGGCGAACTTGAGGAAACCGGGGATGGGGTAGATGCTTGGCGTGAAACCATTTGCGGGGTGTCTGAGGGTATTGGTGTTTGAGATCCTGCGCCACCAGCACAATCTGATCACATAAGAAATCAATGTCACGTGCTAGGTATACAAGCCATAAAGCACCTTTGACATTCCTCGCGTCTGAAGTGTCGAACCCGAGAGGGGAGTTCCCCATGTTTTAATCTTAAACTTGCAGGTAGATCTAGCGGGGAAAACTGCCAGTTTATCTCATAGTAATCAGGGGGGCGTAAGCGAGCTCGCTTCGTCCACTACCCCCCGTTCTAGAATTTCAGAATTGCTGCCTCAAATCATCGAAATGGAAAACGGCACTGTATATGCCGTTGAGCTGGCTAGTTGTCATCTTACCATAGGTTAGTAGTAGTTCTATCTAATTTTGGCTGGCGGTGAATCTTTTGCAAGATCTTACTAAGGGTAATGCAGGTGCATAACCACTGCATACCACATCGTCCGAGGATGCCGAACAACATGCCCGAATTTTCACCACACACTGACCAATTTATTAATTTATATATCCAAAGCGTGTCTAAGTCAATCGAACAACCTTCACAATGATAACAAGGCTTGGGTGGCGCCGTAGTGCAGCAATTGGCTTACGATGGCGGTTGTTCCATTCCTCTTCCACCACGTTCGCACTCAGCCAGCGACAAATGGAAATAGTGAAGTCGACCGCACCTGTCCTTGAATCCAATGGCGTTGCAATTGCAACCAACTTCTATGCACGAATGTTCCGAGATCGTCCTGACTTCAAAAACATCTTCAACGTCTCCCATATGGATACTGGAGCACAGCAGGGAGCTCTAGCACGTGCGGTGTGGGCATACGCTTCCAATATCGACAATCTTGGAGCTCTGACCCCAGCCATATCTCGAATCTGTAACCGACATGCGAGCATGGGCATCACCCCAGAGCAGTATCCGATCCTTGGAGTGCATCTTCTCGCCGCGATCAAGGAGGTTCTTGGAGACGCGGCAGATGAACCTGTCATGGAGGCTTGGAAAGCAGCATATCAACAACTGTCAGACATTTTCATCGATTTTGAGAAAACTCTCTACGACAAAGCAGTCGCTACGGCTGGTGGCTGGAACGGCTGGCGAGAATTCAAGGTAGCTCGGAAGTTGCGCGAGAGTGGCGATATTATCTCATTCCATCTGGCACCTAGTGATGGGAAAGCTCTACCTCCCTTCAAAGCTGGCCAATTTATCAGTGTTCGGTGTTTTATTCCAGATTTAGGACTATATCAGCCCCGGCAATACAGCCTCTCTGATGTTCCTGCTGGGGACCACTTCCGAATATCTGTCAAGAGAGAATTCGCAACTGGGACGAGGCCAGCAGGTCGGATCTCTAATGTGCTTCACGAGTCAATGCCAGAAGGCTCACTGCTAGAAGTCAGCATGCCATACGGTGACTTCACTCTTGACACGAACGCGGAT
>Ga0302140_10005516_pt1 | contig 15958 bp, 15 predicted proteins | sample I_Bog_E1_1_FD_202095 | JGI IMG/M metagenome (GOLD analysis project Ga0302140, IMG submission 202095) | Peat permafrost microbial communities from Stordalen Mire near Abisko, Sweden - I_Bog_E1_1 | ecosystem: Environmental > Terrestrial > Soil > Wetlands > Peat | place: Sweden: Abisko, Stordalen...
AGTTTGTACCTTGTTGCAGTTTTCGTAAGCTGTTTAGGGTTATACCGCTTTTCTTCAATCCCATTCACATAAACCACCGTTTCGCCCAAACCACCACGTTGTGGGTTAATTATAAAATGGTAGCCGCTTTTATCTTCCTTTTCAACATGTGGTATCAACCCGCAAATATCAAGGTCTGATAGTTTTTTGGCGTTTATGCTGTCGCCCTTCATAATTCGCTCGGCAAGGTTGGGGACCCAAAGCTGGTCCTTTACCTGGTCGAGGCCGATCACTTCGGTGCCGCAGGTGAAGTAGAGGAGTTTGCGGGCACCTTCGGTGCCATCGTAGCGGCCGTAGGGGTCGGTGACGAGATAGTCTGTGCTGTCGACAGCAAAAAAGGTGTACCGTAATTTTCCGGACGCTGCATCCCATATTTTGCAGGTATTGTCTTGTGATGATGTTACTACATATTTGTTATCTGTGGAAAACCTGGCAGTATTTACACAATCAGTATGTCCCACCAAACTTCGAATTAATTTTCCATTTTTAACGTTCAAAATCCTACAGATATAATCATTTGAAGCCGTTATTATACTTTTCCCATCAGATGAGAATTGAGCATCAGTGACAACATCTTTATGGCTAAAGATCATTATAAGCTGTCCGGTCTCAGCGTCCCATATTTTGGCCGATTTGTCTCGTGAAGTGGTAACAATTTCTTTACCGTCCGGTGAGAATTCTACAGAATTGATCGCAGATGTATGACCCTTTAAATCTATTAAGATTTTCCCTGTTTTCGCATCCCAAACCTTGACCGTACTATCAACTGAGGCTGTGGCAATCTTGATGCCTATGGGCGAGAATTCGGCTTCATACAGTCCTCCAGTATGGCCTTTTAACGTAAACAGCAGATTTCCTGTCTCTTTATCCCATATTTTTGCAGTTTTATCATCGGACGCGCTTAATATTTTACTTTCATCCGGGGAGAATTCAGCACTATTAACATTATCGGTATGCCCTCGTAAAATCATCAACTGCTTCCTTGTTTTCACATCCCAAATCCTAATGGTACTATCATCAGAGGCCGTGACTATCAATTTCCCGTTAGGAGAGAACTTTGCTGATTCAACAAGCCCCGTATGCCCAGTTAAATTGGTAAGTAACTTTCCGGTTTCAAAATCCCATAATTTGGTTGTTTTATCATCGGAAGCGGTAATTAATATTTTTCCATTTGGAGAAAATTCACTAAAGTTCACTTCCCGGGTGTGCCCCGTTAAATTAATTAAAAGCTTTCCTGTTTCCGAATCCCATATCTTTGCTGTTCTATCAGCCGATCCACTCACTATCTTTTTTCCGTCAGGAGAAAAACCAGCGCATTCGACCGTATCTGTGTGGCCTCTTAAAGTTGTAAGCAATTTTCCACTTTCCACATCCCAAACTTTGGCGGTTTGATCAACTGAAGCAGTTAGAATTTTTCTGCCATCCGGAGAAAATAAAGCACGCTTGATTACGCCGATATGCCCTTTCAAATCAATTAGCAACTTTCCAGTTTGTGCATCCCAAATTTTAGCCGTGCTGTCTTTAGCCGCCGTGACGATTTTTTGGCCATCGGGTGAAAACAGTGCGGAATTAACTTCTTCATTATGACCAATTAGCTGCTTCAGGAGTTTTCCTGTTGCAGCATCCCATATGAGCACGATCTTATCTTTTGAAATGGTAATGATTTTTTTTCCATCCGGAGAAAATAGGGCAACGTTAGGAGCATAAACTGATTTGAAGTTTTTATACACTGTCTTAGTTCGGACATCCCAAATTTTGATCGTCTTGTCACTAGATGCCGTTACAATCTTTTTGCCATTGGAAGAAAATTTAATCGAATTGACGGCTTTTAAATGGCCGGTAAAACTACCCAACAAAATGCCTGAGCCGGAATCCCATAGTCTGGCCGTATTATCATCCGAAGCAGTAACTATCTGTTTTCCGTCGGGCGAGAAATCAAGTTCTTTTACGCCTTTTTTGTGCCCTGTTAAAGTTACAAGCAACTGGCCTGTGGCGACGTTAAATACCTTAACTAATGGGTCATATCCGGAAGCAGCGACAAACCTTTTTTCGTCCGGCGATAATACTACGGAAAAAACAGGATTTTTAAAAGCGTGGATGTCAGCAAGCAGCGTTGCGGCTTTTGCATCCCATATTTTTATTGTCCCATCATCAGCGGCAGTTATTACTTTTTTCCCGTCCGAGAAAAATTGACAATAAGTTACGTCGTTAGTATGCCCAATCGGCAACATCAACTTAGCTTCCTGCCCAAAAACATTAAAGCCCAACAGCCCAATAAAAAATATCGCTAATACTACCGGTTTCATAAAAAAATTCAGGATGCTGAAATATACCAAATATTTAATAACCAATACTATAAACGGTTTTATTATTAGTAATCCCCAACGCCTTAAGCGCTATTTTAAGGCTTTTGGGATATTCGTATAGTTTACAGTTTTTTATAGCAGTGCTATTTGTAGGGATTTTACCAGGCTGTATCATTTAACATGCGTCAAGCTGCTTGCCTGTTTTAAAGCGAAGTTGAATATTCAGGATTTGGCAATCGTTAGCTGAAGATTAGATTTATGTTAACGGGGAATAAAAGATTAATTCGTTTAAACTTAGGACAAACGAATTTCCAGAATTTTTGACAATTATTAGTTATGTATTAGCGATGGGTTAGGTTATGGTTTATTGACATAAAAATTAACATAAAATAGCCATTTCAATGTTAGAACTTAATATTTCCCTAAAGATTACTTCAACTGAACGCTGTAATATAGTATGGATTAATTACCGTTATGAAAAAATACAGGATAGTTGTTATTGACGACCATTACGATATACTGGAATTGCTTAAATATAGCCTGGTAAATGAGGGATATGAGGTTAAAATATTTTATAATGCAGTCGACGCTTTAAAGTATGTAAACAAAGACAATACCGACCTTGTGCTGAGCGATTGGATGATGCCTGAGATGGATGGCCTGGAGTTTTGTAAAAATTTGAAGATGAGCCCATCGACCCAGAACATACCTCTGGTTATGCTTACAGGCAAAATTGACGAGATAGACGCTGTTACGGCATTGGAGGTTGGCGCGGAGGATTATATAACTAAACCAATACGAATTAAAGAAATGCTAAGCCGAGTAAAAAAGATACTGCGCCGAAAGTTACCGGATGATATAATTAACCCACGAAAAGAAGTGCGCGAATTTATAGAATGCGGCGTATTAAAAATGGACTTAGTAAGCTATCGTGTATTTGTAAGTGACTTCCTTCTTGAATTAACAATAGGAGAATTTAAATTACTGGAAATGCTGGCCAGGCAGCCGGGCAAGGTGTTCTCGCGTAACCAGATCATCGAGCGGATAAACGGTTCTCAGTATTTCACTACGGAACGGTCGATTGACGTGCAGATAGCCGGATTGCGAAAAAAGCTTGGAGAGTATAAAGACGCGATAGAAACCATTAGGTCAGTAGGTTACCGTTTTAAAGTACTAACACGCTAAAGAATGTAAATTATTGAATGAAAAACTCCCCTCCAGATGGCTTGGGGCTAACAATACCCTAACAAAACAATATTTTCTCACTAATTAATTACAAATAATTGTCCGCTAATTTTGAATTATTCATACGATACATGGAAAGACAGGATTATATATTATGCGAGTGTGAGCTGCAGCCACTGGAGGCATTCGTTGCATCGCTTGAAGAAAATTTCGAGATTAAGATTGCGCGCATGCCGTCTATCTGCATGACAATGATACAGGCTGAAGACTCGGTAGAATTTCAGCCTTTTTATTTGGGTGAAGCCCTGACAACTGAATGTGAAGTGATCATAAACGGTCAGAAAGGTTACGGCATTTGTTTGGGCGACGAGCCTTTACGCAGCTATTGCATCGCTTTTATAGACGCCATAACACAACTGATTGAGGTTGACCTGGAGCCTGTGCGCCAGTTTTTGAATGAACAGGGAGCCTTGATTGAACAGGCCAATAAATTAGAAAATACCTACATACAACGTTCCAAAGTGGACTTTAAACTGATGGAACAAGATTAATTATGAGAAGAGAAGTTAGTTACGACGAAGTATTTGACTCCCAGGAGCAGTTCAGGTTAATATTGGACAGTATGTCGCGCCCGGGCAAAATTAGTGTACTGCCCGATATGGATATAGAGCCTCCTGCAGGGTTAAATAAAGGCAGCGCACTTATCGCTTTTGCTTTGCTGAATACTGATGTTTCTTTTTACGCGCACGGAGAAAATGATGAAGAAATTACCGCCTATATCGCCCTGAATACTACTGCCGCCCCGGTTGATGTTCACGAAGCCGATTTTATTTTTATAAATGGCTTGCATGACGCGGTGGTTATTTCAGAAGCTAAAGTGGGCAACTTATCCTATCCTGAAGAGAGCGCAACGTTTGTTATCGACGTGGAAACTATCTCTGATCAGCCCATTGGCGGAGCTTTATTAATTAAACTTAAAGGTCCCGGTATCAAATCCGAAGAAAAGGTTTATATAAAAGGAATTCACGCTGTTTTAATTGAAGCGGTTAAGGAATTAAATACGGAATTTCCGTTAGGCATTGATATGATGCTGACCGATGTTCACAACAACCTGTTGTGTATTCCCCGCAGCAACCAGTTTGTAGTTGAACATGCCGGGGACACCTTAAGGAATTAACAAATTGATCATTTTTTAAATTCGCACACACATATGGGATATGTTGCAGTAAAAGGCGGAACGGATGCCATTCACAACTCGCAGGAGCTGGTTGAATTTTACAGGTTAAAGGATGCCGTTACCCCGCTTGACATTAAACAGATCAGGTCGCAATTGCGGCTTGCGGTTGATAAAGTGATTGGCGAAGGCGGCCTGTATGCGCCCGATTATGCAGCTATTGCTTTAAAGCAGGCTGAAGGTGAGGTATTTGAAGCCGCATTTATTTTAAGGGCGTTCAGGACTACCTTACAAAGGCGATATTACTCTGAGACCATAAATACCCGTGAAATGTTTGTAAAGCGGAAGATTTCCGCTTCTTTCCGCGAGATACCCGGCGGCCAGATATTAGGCCCTACAAGAGATTATACACAACGCATCCTCGATACCAGCAAAGCTGTTGAAACACCTGAAGACGTTGAAAAATTCCTGAAAACCTTTGAATCAAAAATAAACAGGGATAAGCTTCAATCGATAAAAACTTACGCCAAAGTAATAGATCTTTTAAAGGAAGAAGGCTTACTGAAACGTGTTGACCCAAATGAAGACCGTTCATTGGCTGATATAACAAGGGAGGCAATACGGTTCCCGGCGCCGAGGTCAGCAAGGTTGCAAATGATGTGCCGTGCCGAAACTGGCGGCCTCATGGCAATGGGTTATAGTAGCATGCGCGGTTTTGGCAGTGCACACCCAACAGTTGGCGAACTGCGTTATGGCAGTCTGCCTGTAAGGATAAAAGACCCCTCAGGCCGTGTGCGTTATGCAGGTAAAATTGAAGTAACCGAAGCGGAAATGGTATCCAGTGTTTCGGTTGGGAAAAAGAAAGCCATTCCTAAGTTTACTATCGGTTATGGTTTGTGCTTTGGCCAGAATGATACCAAGGTTATTTGTATGGGAATTTTAGATACCACCATGCGCAGCCCGGATGTTAACGCGCCTGCCAATGACCAGGAGTTTGTGCTTTACCATACCGAAGGTATAGAATCGATGGGCTTTACCAATCACCTTAAACTGCCGCACTATGTTGATTTTCAATCTGGCTTAAATAGTATACGAGCCGCTATGGACAGGAACACCGAAAAAGCGCCCGAACAAAAGCAGGGAGAACCAACTTTACTGCCCCTATAATAAGATAATCATGGTTGAAAATAAGAAATACGTTAACAAATACAATTTTGCCTTTATTGATGAGGCAACAAAAAAGGAAATAAGACGCAAACTACTTAAAGCAGTTGCCATACCCGGTTACCAGGTACCTTATTCATCGCCCGAAATGCCTATTTCAAGGGGTTGGGGCACAGGGGGGCTGCATGTTACATTAGCCGTAATTGGAAAGGCAGATGTGTTTAAAATTATTGACCAGGGAAGCGATGCCAGCGTAAATGCCTGCAACCTGCGCGAATTTGTTCACATGATGACCAATTGTAAAACAACTTACGACACTACAGAAGCCACCCTGATCCAAACCCGGCACCGCATTGTAGAAGAAGAACTGAACGAAAACCAGATATACATATACCAGGTACCACAGCCGGAACCTTTGCGCAGCGTGGAACGTTACGAAAATAAAACCCGGCAAATGCATGGCGAGGCTGACTACGCCAAAATGTGGGTTTCCTTATATGAGTCTTTTGTTCGGCATGGCGATATTATGTTTGGCGCCGGATACCCGGTAAAGGTAAACGACCGCTACGTTATGGCCCCTTCGCCTATACCAAAATGGGATATCCCGAATATTAATGATTCTAAAGCGCTGCATTTGTTTGGTGCCGGCCGCGAGAAAAGGCTGTATGCCGTGCCGCCGTACACCAAAGTTGAGCCGCTTGAATTTGAAGATGTTAAGTTCCATCCCGAAGATTTTTCATCATATGAGTGCTTTAAAACTGGTTATAATAAAGCCTACCTTGATGAACTTTACTTTGACGACGGATCAAAACACTATGTAATTAACGACAGTAATTTCCTGGATAAAATGGTGGGGCATGCTCCGTTAAATCAACATTCAAATAAATATTTAGATAAACTGAAGCATGAGCAGGAATGATGATAACTGGTTGCTAAGGGTACGCAACTTGACCAAGATATATGGCGAGCCGAACGATAAAACGCTGAGTTTAACAGGCCCGCTATTTAATTCGAACATTTGCCCCGAAACTGACAGTATTGTAGCTTGTGCTGAAATTGATTTTGATCTTTATCCAGGTGAAGTATTGGGCATAGTTGGCGAGAGTGGTTCAGGTAAAAGCACTGTAGTAAAACTCCTTTACTTTGATATGGAAAAAACACTGGGCGGTGCATGGTTAAGGCCATATACCAACGGCCTTTCCAATATCCTCGAAGAATCCAATCAGAAAAAAAGATTTATACGCAATAACCTGATGGGCATGGTTTACCAAAACCCGAGAGACGGTCTTAATTTCAGGTTCTCATCTGGCGGCAATATCGCTGAAAAGCTCATTATGGCCGGGCAGATGCATGTAGGCGACATTCGTGCCCGCGCTTCGGACCTTTTAAATAAAACGGAAGTGCCGGTACAAAGGATGGACGACCGCCCTTCATCTTTTAGCGGCGGTATGCAGCAGCGTGTGCAGATATCGAAAGCTATAGCGAACAATCCCCCTTTATTATTCCTGGACGAGGTGACTACAGGGCTTGATGTTTCTGTACAAGCCCGCGTACTCGATTTGATAAGAGAATTACAGCAGGACCTGGGTATTGCGATGATCGTTGTATCGCATGACCTTTCGGTAATCAGGATGCTGACCGACCGTACTTTGGTGATGAAAGACGGAAGAATTGTAGAAAGCGGCCTTACCGACCAAATATTACAGGACCCGCAACACGCGTATTCGCAGTTGCTGGTTAGTTCATTGTTATAAAAAAAACTTTATTAAAAGGCATTTATGCCGGAAATACAGACATGAATATTTTAGAAGTAAATGATCTCAGTAAGGTGTTCCACCTTTATATTTTAAATAATAAAAAGATTGAAGCCCTGAAGAAAATCAATTTCACCATGAAAGAAGGTGAAATTATAGGGCTTACCGGAAAATCCGGTTCGGGTAAATCCAGTTTAATGAAATGTATTTACCGTACTTACCTGGCATCCTCCGGGGAGATCATTTATGCTTCAGCGGCTGGCAAAATTGACCTTGTAAAAGCTAACGACCACGTGATCATTGAACTTCGCAAAAATGAGATTACCTATTGTTCTCAGTTTTTAAGCGTTATACCGCGTGTTCCCGCAGTTGACGTTGTTTGCGAGAATTTGTTCAGGGTTGAAAAGGATAAGAAAGCAGCACGTGAAATGGCAAAAGACATGCTGGAAAATCTTGGCCTGCCGTTCGAATTATGGGATGCCTTTCCTGTTACTTTCAGCGGAGGCGAACAACAGCGCATCAACGTTGCCCGCGCTATAATAGCCGGGCCAAGGTTTCTTTTAATAGATGAACCTACGGCATCACTTGATCAGCGTACTAAAGATGTGGTGATTGACCTGATTTTGAATCTGAAAAAAAATGGCACCTCGGTGCTTTGTATATCGCACGATGAATATACGCTGGAACGTTTGGTTGACAGGCGTATCGCGCTTTTCCAGGGGGAAATTGAACAGGTTGAAATAGAAACCGATCAAATAGAAACCAACTAATTTATCAGGTAATTTAAATATATTTAAAATAAATGAAGTCGTTTATCATCAATAACGCGACCGTGGTTACACCTTATGAGGTCTTAAACAATACCGCCATATTGGTTGAACACGGAATTATTACCCACATCGCCCCTCATATTGATGAAAAGTATGCATCGATTATTATTGATGCTGAAAGCGCTATAGTGATGCCGGGCGTTATTGATATTCACACCGATGCCCTGGATGCAGAGATTATGCCCCGCAGTGGCGCAGATATGCCTATTAATGTCGCTTTTAGAGAACTGGAAAGAAAAATGAGCGGTTGCGGCTTCACAACCGTTTACCATTCCATGCATTTGGGATATGACATGGCCGAATTTCATTCCCGCAGCAAATATAGCAGGATGGAAGTTTTTGAAACTGTATATAAAGCTTCAACGGGAAGTACTTTGCTTAACAACAAAATACATCTCCGGTTCGAATTATCCGGCGTTAAGGCCTATGATACCTGTTTCGAATTGATGGACAGGGGTTATATCGCCTTATTATCAGTAATGGACCATACCCCAGGTCAGGGGCAGATTACTAAGGAACAATTTATGGGTTTTGTGAAAAAATCAGGCAAAACAGAAGAGGAAGCTTTGACATTATATGAAGAAAAGTTAAAAATGCCCATTATTCGGGGCGAAGAGTTGGAAGCTCTGGTAGCGCATGCCCAGAAACTGCATATTACTGTCGCCTCCCATGACGATGATACTGTAGATAAAGTTAAGTATATGCACGGTTTAGGGGTAAACATTTGTGAGTTCCCAATAAACATGGAAACGGCGGTATATGCTTCAAGTATTGGTATGCATGTTGTTGGCGGCGCCTCAAATATTTTAAGAGGTGGTTCGCTATCAGGCAACCTCGACATGAAGGATGCTGTTTTGCATGGCGCCGTTGATACGTTATGTTCTGATTATTATCCGCCCGCTATACTTCATTCTATTTTTAAATTATATAACAACCATGACCTGCCGCTGCATGAGGCTGTAAAACTGGCAACCCTTCACCCTGCCAGGGCGGCTGGAATAAGCAATCATACAGGCAGTTTAGAAACAGGCAAAGATGCCGATTTGATCATTGTTAAAATGATTGATAACATTCCAATGGTAACCCACACAATGGTTAGGGGCCATCTGGTTGCACAGGCGAGCAATAAGATAAACTATACTGAGGATATTAAACTGAATGATAATTTATCGCTAACCAATGAACGCTAATCTGACCACCACCGAAAACCCGGTTATCAGCGATATGTCTTTTGCCGATTATAACAAAAGACAGTTATACGAAGTATCGGCCGACAGAAATAAGGAAAGAGCTTTTAACGTTAAACCCGCGGGCAACTTTTTGTACACCGGTGCGGCCTGGGTTCCGCAGCAATATGAGGGCTTCGCTATTGTATCAATGCTGAATGATAATAACGAAAATGAAGCTTTAGCAGCCAGGCTTACTGAAATACAAACAGAACTGCAATATAATCTTAGTCCTGCATACGCGTTTTATCAGTTGCCGTCAGAAAGCTTTCATCAAACAGTTGCCAATACTTTATCTGCAGACCGTTTTAAAAAGAATATTATCGATGCCGGCCTTGAGGCAGTATATCCTTCTATTGTTGGGGGAGCTTTCGAAAATATTCCGGAACATGATAACCAGGGGCCGTTGATGATGAAGATGGCAGGTTTAAGTGTATTTGGCACCGCGATTGGCCTGTTGGGCGTACTTGAAAACGAGGACGATTACAGCCGCATAACCCGTTTCCGGTCGGACTTTTACGGTGATCCGAAATTGACGCAGCTCGACGTTAGGATGACCCGCCCTTTTATAGGTCACATCACCCTAGCGTATATTGAACATCCTCTCAATAAAAATCAGAAGGAACATCTCGCATCGGTAGTCACCGAAATAAACGAAGCCTTAAGCCGGGAAGAAAATTATTTCAATATTGCCAAAACCGGTTTAAGACGGTACCAACACCTTGCTGAATTTATTAACCAGGATAATTCCCCCACCTATTTATTGTAAAATCTTAAAAATTTCTTATGAAATATTTTGAAAGTTTTCCACCGGTTACTGAAGAAAGAAAGGGACACCAGTTGGGAGAGGAGCCTTATATACACCCAACTTGTCATGTAAGGGATAGCTCTGTAGGCCCATGGACTGCCTTGGGTGCTAATACCTGGCTGATTGAATCGTCTTTTGGCGATTACAGTTATACCGCCGGCAATGTTCAAATTATTTACTCGGAAGTCGGTAAATATTGTTCTATCGCAAATAGCGTACGCATTAATCCTGGAAACCATCCGCAATGGCGGGTTACCCAGCACCATATGACTTACAGAAGGGTGCATTATGGTTTGGGTGAGGAGGATGATAAAGAATTTTTTCAGTGGCGCAAAGATCATAAATGTGTGATTGGCCATGATGTTTGGATAGGGCATGGCGCTGTGATAATGCCGGGGGTTAAAATAGCTACGGGCGCAATTATTGGTTCGGGCGCGGTTGTAACAAAAGATGTCGGCCCTTATGAAATAGCCGTTGGTGTAGCGGCAAAAGTTATAAAGAAACGCTTTGACGGTGCCACTATTGAAAAATTACTTGCAAGCGAATGGTGGAATTGGGACCGGGAAACACTGGAGGCAAACTTTAATGACCTGCTTGATCTTGACGTATTTTTAGAAAAATACAGTAAAAAATAATCATCAGATAAACTATGAAAACATTTATCACGGTATTTTTTCTCGTTGCAGCCCTGGTATTTACAGGTTGTAAAAACAAAGGTTCGGTAGATAAAAATGGAATGCCGAAAACGCTGGTTATAGGGGCTATCCAATCAGAAGGGTTTGATCAGATTAAGCAGCTCAGGTTACAAATTTGTAGTTACCTGTCGAAAAAACTGGGGATGCCGGTAGAGATAATTTATACCACGGATTATTCCGGGTTGATTGAAGCTTTAAAGTCACATAAAATCCACATGTCTACCCTCCCGCCCTTCGCTTATGTTATTGCTACAAGGACAATGCCTCTTGTCCCCATTGTTGTGATGGGCAAAAATGGAAAACCATCTACTTATCACAGCGTGATAATAGTAAACGGGCATAGCAATATCAATAGCATGGCCAATGTAAAAGCCCGCGCCAAAAGCCTGACTTTTTGTTTTGTTGACCCCGCGTCAACATCGGGGCACCTCATCCCCAGAGGCTATCTCAACTCGATTGGTATAAACCCCGAAACTTCATTTAAACAAACCATTTTCGCCGGTACCCATCCGGCGTCTGTTTTAGCTGTAAAGTCTGGTAAAATTGATATTGGCTGTACTACTGACCTGGTTTTTAGGATAATGGAAAAAGCAGGGATGTTGAAAGAGGGCGATGTAAAAGTAATATGGACCTCAGACCCGATTGTCGGCGATCCGATTGTGGTTAGAAACGATATAAATAAAGATTTTACCAAAAAGATACAGCAGGCGTATATCGATATGAACAGGGAAGCGCCTGCATTATTGGCAAACTATATAAAACTGTTTACAAAAGATACCGCGAAAAGGACCTATATGGTTGCGCAGGATTCTTTTTACAATGGTTTAAGGAAAATAGCAACAGGTATTAAAGGATTAAAAGCCAATTAAACAGGGTAAGCTTTGCGATGAAAGTATCCGCCATTTTTGTGGTTAGCGTGTTTATATGCGCACTCATTAACAGTTGCGGCGATGGCAGTGACCTGGATGCTAATAGCGTACCGAAAATACTGAAAATAGCGATGTATGGTGGCGATAACCCCGGGCAAACAAAAGATGCGATTGAGCCTTTCAGACTATATCTCCAAAAAAAGATGGGCATGGAGGTGCAGCTCTTTTTCACTACCGATTATACCGCGGTTATTGAGGCTTTGCGTTCGCATAAGGTTGAGGCGGCACAGGTAACTCCCTTTGCCTATATACTTGCCACGCAAAAGCCCGGGCTGAGCGCCATTGCGACTCTTGGTCTTGACGGAAAGCCATCGCTTTATCACAGCATAATAATTACAAGTCACCGGACAGGCTTGAAAACAATGGCGGATGTAAAGGCCCGTGCAAAAAGCCTGACACTTTGTTTCGCTGACCCCGCGTCAACTTCGGGACACCTCATACCGAGGGCATACCTGAACAACATCGGCCTCAATCCCGATAACGCGTTTAAAGAAACAATTTTTGCGGGCAGCCACGCGGCTTCAATTCTTAGCGTTACCTCCGGCAAAATTGATGTTGGCTGCACAAATCTTGACCTCTCCCTGGATAAGATGATCAGGGAGGGAGATGTAAAAAAGGAAGAAGTTGTCATTTTGTGGACGTCGCCGCCGATTGTAAATGACGCAATTGCCGTGAGAACCGATTTGAATAAAGATTTTGTAAAAAAACTACAGAATGCATTCATCGACGTGGCGAGGGAAGATTATCCTGCATTTGATAAATATACCAGGCTTTATTTTCCGAACACAAAGAAAATGTCATACATCCCGATAGAAGACTCTATTTACAATGGATTGCGCACGATAGCGGGAAAGATAAAACAGTTTAAAATTAACTAAATGAAAAGTTTAAGAGCCGAATTTTTGAAAACAGGAATTTTCATTCTTTTTTCGGCGGCCTTTTTAATATTGGCGGGCTGCCAAAATAAAACTGACCTTGATGCGAATGGTATTCCAGGGAAGCTGGTGATCGCTGTTTATGCCGGCGGCGACAATCCGGGTGGGCTAAAAGCAGGACTTGAACCTTTAAAAAATTACCTGCAGAAGAAGCTGGGAATAGAAGTTGCATACAATTTCTCTACTGACTATACAGCGGTTATTGAAGCCTTAAGGTCTCACAAAGCACATATCGGTTACTTAAGTCCTTTTTCCTATGTCCTCGCATCACAAAGGCATGATATTACCCCAATTGTAACAGTTGGTGAAAATGGGAAACCTAATATGTACCACAGTGTGATTTTTACGAATAACCAAACAGGTTTAAACAGCATGGCAGATGTTAAGGCAAGGGCAAAAAGTTTAACGCTGTGCTTTGCCGACCCGGCTTCTACTTCGGGCCACCTTATACCCCGGGCTTACCTGGTGACTATTGGGTTAGACCCTGACCGTGCATTTAAGCAAACTATTTTTGCGGGCAGCCATCCGGCATCGGTGTTGTCGGTAGCTTCAGGAAAGATTGATGTGGGTTGTTCAACCAAAGAATACGGAATAGACCTTTTATTAAGAAGGGGCGTTCTAAAACCCGGGCTGATTAAAGTTTTGTGGCAGTCGGATCCTATTGTAGCCAGCCCCATAGTCGCAAGAAATGACCTGAATAAAGATTTCGTAAAAAAGATACAAAAACTTTATCTGAAAATGGCCAGGGATGCGCCCGACGTATTCCGGGCCTACATCAAATTATACCAGGTACATCCTGAAAAACTCTCCTACATTTCTGTTCAGGACTCCATGTACAATGGATTGAGAAAAATAGCAAATGGCATTAAAGATTTAAGTTTAGTTAAATAATCAATTGATCTGTTAAGGGTATGATAGAAGTAAAGAATTTGACCAAGGTACTGCCAAACGGCCGCAAGCTGCTGGATGGGATAAGCTTTAAAGTGAAAAAGGGCGAATTTGTTGGCATACTTGGGCCAAGCGGGGCTGGCAAAACCCTTACGCTTCGTTGCCTGAACGGACTATTGAAACCAGATTCAGGGGAAGTGATCATCGATGACGAACTGGGCATTAAACATGATATTTGCAAGGTAAACAAGAGGGAATTGCGGCACATACGGCAGCGTATCGGTGTAATTTTCCAGGGATATCACCTCGTGAAACGGCTAACCGCCCTGGAAAACGTGATGATCGGGCGTTTGGGACAGATCAATACCTTTCGGAGTATTATATATGGTTTTACCGACGAGGAGGCTGCAGAAGCACTGAAAGCGCTTGAGCAGGTAAAAATTGCCGATTTGGCAGGATCGAAAACCGGAAACTTAAGCGGCGGCGAAATGCAAAGGGTGGCGATAGCCAGGGCCATTTTTCAGTCGCCTACTTTGCTTATCGCGGATGAACCTATTTCAAACCTCGACCCCAGCAATGCCAAAACCATCATGAAACTGATCAGGCCGCTGTCTGAAAAAATCCCGGTTGTAGGGGTTTTTCACCAGCCTGAAATGACCGCCAGGTATTGCAGCAGGGTAATAGCCATTAAAGACGGAAAAGTGTTTTATGATGGTGACCCCAAGTTGTCCAATAAAAAACTTGCTGAAATATATGGTGATGAACTAAACCTGATTGAGGAACGCGAGCACATGTATATGCCAAATAATTAATTGTAAGTGTATGTTTAAGGGATATAATTTAAAGCGGTACCGCAAATATGTTCTTCCGCTCGTCATACTCATTTTGGTTACTGAAGGTGCTTCAATAGTATGCAAGGCAGATTTTACTTCGCTGGAGCAAGGCCTTTTAAAAGGCGTTTCATTCATTGGGTTTATGTTCCCGCCTGATTGGTCTGCATTTGGCGAAATGGTGCAACCCGCGTTTCAGTCCATTGTTATCGCCTTTTTGGGTACCGTATTCGGAACGTTGCTGGCTATTGTTTTTGCTTTGTTTGCCGCGTCAAATATTACCAATAAATGGGTGCGTAATATTACCCGCTTTTTTATCGGGCTGGAGCGTTCACTGCCCGAAATCATTATTGTCCTTCTGCTGATAGCAGCCTTTGGTCTCGGCCCCATGGCAGGCATTTTGACACTCACCCTCGGCTGCATCGGCATGATCGGAAAATTATTGGCTGATGTTATTGAAGAGCTTGACCCGGTTATGATGGAATCCATGGCATCTGTAGGGGCGAATAAACTGCAAGTAATCATTTTTGGCGTGCTGCCGCAAATAATGCCCAACCTCATTTCATACACCCTGTTCAGGTTCGAAATCAATATCCGTTTATCGGTTATACTCGGCGCAGTGGGTGCCGGCGGTATTGGATATGAACTCGATTATTCTTTTGGCATGCTTCAGTACCACCGGGCGTTTACCGCCTTGCTGGTGATCATCGCCATGATATTTGGGACAGAGCATCTTTCACAGCGTCTTAGAAATAAAATAAAAATGGAAGGGGCATTAAAATGAGTATTGCAGACAGCATCACACTGCCCTCAAAAAAATATAAGCAAAGGGCTACCATTTTTAGCGTATCTGCCGTAGTTATTTCGCTGACCTGTATATACATGGGGTTTAACCCAATCAGTTTTTTTACCGAATTTCATTACGTAAGGGATTTGCTGGGCGAAATGTTCCCTCCAAATTACCACGTGATCACAGATGATTCCTCTATCCCCTTTTCTATTCTTCAAACGCTTTCCATGGCCTTTTTAGGCACACTGTACGGCGGTGCAATAGCAGTTGTCATTGCTTTTTTGGCGGCGTTAAATACAATGCCTTACCGCATTATAAGGGTGTTATCCAGCATAACCTTATCTTTGTTAAGGGTAGTGCCTAACCTGGTGGTTATATTGATTTTTGTGATAGCGGTGGGACCCG
>Ga0302140_10005520_pt1 | contig 15951 bp, 18 predicted proteins | sample I_Bog_E1_1_FD_202095 | JGI IMG/M metagenome (GOLD analysis project Ga0302140, IMG submission 202095) | Peat permafrost microbial communities from Stordalen Mire near Abisko, Sweden - I_Bog_E1_1 | ecosystem: Environmental > Terrestrial > Soil > Wetlands > Peat | place: Sweden: Abisko, Stordalen...
AGAATTACTAAAACTTATTGAAAATATTGGTGATGAAGATTCAGTTGATGAAGTCTTATCAGAAAGTGATTTTGTAAAGGCACTTAAAAATAGTGGCTTAACTTTAGAAGCTTTCAAAGGGAAATTAACCGATCCGGACTTTAAATCTTTTCTAGATTCAGCAAAGGATACTCATTTCAATTCAGCATTGGACACATGGAAAAGCAATAATTTAGACAAAATTGTTCAAGCAGAAATGCTAAAGAAAAACCCAAACAAAACACCGGAGCAATTGCAAATAGAAGATTTAACTAGAAAGTTTGAAGAAGAACAACAACAAAGAAAAATTTCAGAACAGAAGTCTAAATTAAAAGACGAGCTTAGAGATCAAGAAGTTGATCCTAGAATTATTGATTTATTAATCAGTAATGATGAAACAGTTACTAAGGCAAACATTGATTTGTACTTAGATGCAAACACCAAAACAGTAAATAAAAAAGTTCAAAAAGAAGTAGAAGATAGATTGAAAGCAGGGCAATATACCCCTCCGGGAAGTGATGCAGAAAAAGCTTCACAATTGGAGAAGCAAATAAATGGTGCTTTTGGTCTTAAATAATAAGGAGGAATTAAATTATGGCAATTAACACTATTCAATATGCAACGCTCTTTCAAAAAGCACTAGACAAGCAAATGGTAGCAGCAGCTACAAGTGGATGGATGGAAGCAAATGCAGGACAAGTTATCTACAATGGTGGTAATACAATAAAAATCCCTAAATTAAGTATGGATGGATTAGGAAATTATGATAGATCACAAGGATATACTGGTGGTTCTGTTACTTTTGGATACGAAACTAAAACTTTAACACAAGACAGATCAAGAAGTTTTATGATTGACAGTCAAGACGTTGACGAAACTAATTTCGGTTTAACAGCCGGGACAATTATGAGTGAGTTCCAAAGAACACAAGTTGCACCGGAAATTGATGCTTATAGATATTCAAGTTTAGCGACTCAATTTATTACAGCAGGACAAGCAAGTTTCGGTTTTGCACCTACAACAGCTACAGCGGATACAGTTTTAGGAACCCTTAAAGGAGACCTTGACGCTATTAGAAATAATATTGGAGATGCGGATTTTGTAGTTAACATTTCAAGAACGGTATTAAGCCTTTTAGAAATGGGAACTAGAGGTATAGGTTTAGAAAAAGTTGCGTTTATAATTGAAAATGGAGATACAGCGATTGAAACTCAAGTAAGTTCAATAGATGGAGTTCCGTTATTACCAGTCCCAAGTGCAAGACTTAAAACAGCATATGTATTCAATGATGGTGCAACAACTGGTCAAACAACAGGAGGATTCACACCAGCTTCAACAGCAAAAGACGTTAACTGGTTAATTATGCCTAGAACAGCACCTATTGCAATTAGTAAACAAGAAGCACCAAAAATAATTGACCCAACTATTAACCAAGATGCCGACGCATGGAAAATAGCTTACAGAAAATATCACGATATTTGGGTAATGGATAACAAGTTAGTAGCTTGTTATGCAAACTTAGTACAAGCTAATTCTTAATTGAAAGGGTGACGTTAAATGATAGAACTAAAGAGATTTAATGTCCATAGAATAGTTGACTCTTTGGAAAAAGCTAAAAAGCTTATTTCCGAAGGTTTTACTGTTCTTAAGGACGAAGAAAATATTTTGGGGAAGCAAGGGCAGCAACAAGAAACTGTTGATTATAGCAGTATGACAGTAGATCAACTTAAAGAATTATGCAAGGTAAATAATTTAGAAGGTTATAGTAATTTAGCAAAGGATGATTTGATTAAATTTATTCAAGAAAATATTAAAAAGTAGGTGTTAGGTATGACACTAGATGAAAAATTAGCAGCTTTATTTCCAGATGTAGATTCTAATACAATGTTAATTTATAGATGTATGGCAGATGATGCAATTAAATATTACATGAATATTGATCCCACAACCACAAGCGATACAATTGAATCAACATATGAAAGTGCTGTATTGCAACTAATAAGTAATAAAATAAAATTTGACGATATGGATGGTATTAAAGCGTGTACAGTATCCAGTACGAGTGTAACATATGCGGATAACAAAGGACTTAGCGTTACAGATGATGTTAAAGCTTTATTACCTAGACCATATGTAAGACTTTTAGGGTAGGTGATTTTATGAAAATGAAATTTCCGAAATTCTTATTAAATAAACAAATACAAGTATATAGTACAACATTAGGTGAAGATGGAATTGACGAAACTCTATTGTATGATGGTATGTGTATTTATAATGAAAAAAGCAGACAGACTTTAAATGCAGAAAGGCAACTTATAACTCTAAGTGGTAGCATAGTTATTCAAGGCGATATTTCTCCGGATAAATTAATTGTAGGTTATGTTCAAATAGGCAATATTAAAAGAGATATCTTTAGGACAGCTAGGCCAAGAAATAGTGATGGTTCAGTATTCAGTACAGAATTGGATTTGAGTTAATGAGTATAAAAGCAACAGTAAAACTTGATTATTCCAAGATCAATAAGTTAGTGGAATCCAGTAAAGAAGCTTTTAAATTAACGGTTGAAGATGTTTTAAAAGACATTAAAGATAGCATGGTTGTGCCTAAAGATACTGGAAATCTTGAAAATAGTGGAGAGATAGACTTTTCACAGATTGAAAATTTAATTGCATCAATTGTTTTTGATACACCATATGCACATAGACTCTATTTTCATCCGGAATATAATTTCAAAACTGATAAAAACGCAAATGCACAAGGGAGATGGATGGATATGTATATAGATGGTGATAAAAATAATTTTATCAAAGAAACATACTCTAAGTACTTAAAAGAGCTTAGTAAGGGGATGATAACATAAATGTTACTAAGTGAAGTTAAAGACTATTTAAAAACAGTAATTGATAGTCCTCAATGGTACAGTGGAAAAATTGATGGAACAGTTGAACAATGTATAGGAATATACAGCAGACAAGGGAAATCACCAAACATAGCTTTAGGAGGATTAACTAATACAAGTTATTCAACTAAGGCTATTTCTATTTTGGTTCATTGGGGCAAAAATTCCAGTATAGCAGAACAACAGGCACAAGAAGTATATAACGCCTTGTTTGGTCAAGGTGCTGTTATAGGAGGTAAGAGAGTAATAAAGTTCGATATGAAAGATTCTGAGCCTATAGGCGTTGGAACTGATACAAACGGATTTTATGAATATGTAATAGATACAATAATTTATTTTGAAAGGTAGGTAATGTTAAATGGGTTTTAGCGGAGTTTTTCCAGTCTATAATATAATTTTTAAAATTGGAACTAAGGGTACAACAAGTATAGCTGCAGACATGGCTACAATTGCAGACATGGAACAATTTACAATGAAAATAAGTGGCAAGACAGATGATTGGACTCCAATGACTACAAGTGGTTGGGCAAGATCATTAATGACAGAAAAAAGTTTTACTATAAGCTTAAAAGGAAAAAGAAATGTAGGAGATCCAGGTAATGATTATGTAGCAGTTACCGCATGGGCTGATGGACTTGATTGTTCTTCAATTGCAGAAATAGACTTCCCAGATGGTTCAAAACTTACATTTAATTGTGTAATTGATGTTCAAAACGCTGGTGGAGACGCTAGCACAAAAGTTGCACCTTTAGAATTTGATTTAAAATCTGATGGAAAACCAACATTTACAGCAGCACCAACAGTATAGGAGGAATTATAAATGGGAAAAAGATATAATATAATAGATAAAATTACCAATGGAATGCAAAAACCAACTGTACAAATTGATACAGAACATGAATTTAAGATTAATAACAGCTTTCCAGCAGCAATGGCAATTAAAGCATATACAGAAGATAAAAAGTTGGATGAAAAACAAAAAATTGAGAAGATTCTAGGTACTGCATTGGATAAGGAAGCTAATGATTATATTAAAAGTCTTGAACTTCCATTATCAATATACGTGACTATAGTTAACGTAATTATGGCATCTTTAAATGATATGGATTTAGAAGAAATAGAAAAGTTAGCAGAGGAAAAGAAAAAAATGCCCAGCGAACAATAAATGGTATGACTTATATGACGATTGGGACTTAATAGAAGCATCTTTTGCAATGCAATACAATATAAGACTCAGAGAAGAGAATGATATGACTTTTAGCGAGTTTTCTACTCTTCTTACGGGTATAATGCCTAAAACTCCATTAGGACAAATTGTAAGCATAAGGGCAGAAGAAGATAAAGATATGCTTAAGAATTTTACTAAAGATCAACATCAGATTAGAGATGATTGGAGAAATAGAAATAATCCAATCAAAGAAATGACAGATGAAGAAAAAGCAGAAAAGATAATGGAAGTGCAAAATCTATTTGCAAAAGCTTTTGCATAGGATATTATTATATTAATTAGGAATTTATTGGAGGAATTAATATGAAGTGTCCTAAATGTGGAAGTGTAAATATAAATGTAGTTCTTGAACAAGCAAGTTCAAAAACAAAAAGTAGGAATATGGGCTGTTTATGGTCAATTGGTAGATTGTTTCTAATACTCTGCACTTGTGGATTATGGCTAATAATAGGGGCAAGAATAGGAACACATAAGACAAAATATAATAATAGAAAAGTAGCATTATGTCAAAATTGTGGACGTAAATGGTACATATAAAATATGCTTTCAATTTAAAGCACTTAGAATAAAATTTCTAGGTGCTTTTTCTTATGAAGAAAGGAGGAAAATATGAGTGATGATAATAGTGTAGGGAAAATTACGCTTGATTTAGAGGTTACGAGTGATTTACAAAATCAGATTAATAAAGTTAGTGAAACTTTAGGAAAAAACCTCAAAGAAAGCATGGATTCGGCTACTAAAGGTATGTTTGACAATATGAAAAACAGTATGGACAATAACATAAAATCCATGAATGATTCTCTTAAAAATGGTTTGGGTAAAATGAAGGATAACATTAAAAATACTTTAGGCGGTATATTTTTATCAGCAAAGAATATTAAACCTCCTAAAGTTGATTTTCCCAAAACAGATATATCAAAACCAGTAACCAATTCTACTACAAGTACACCAGTAACACGACCTCCACCGAATTTTAATAGTGAATTAATAAAAACACAAATGGAAAATCTTAATGCTACATTAGACAATACTAATTCTAAGATAGATTTTCAAAAGGAAAAACTTGAAGGTTTAAGAGAAGAATATAATAGAACTTTTAATGAAACTAGAAAAAATGAATTAGCAGAACAAATTTTAAATACAGAAGGTAAAATTAATAGTTTGACCAGTGCATCAGATAGATATGGATTTAAACTTGCAGATTTAGATGAAAAGTTAGCGTCCTTCGCAGCAGCAGAAGAAGAGGCATCATCAGCCAATAGAAATTTAGAAGAAAAACTAACAGAAACAGGAGAAAAAGCCGAATCAACAGGAAATAAAATTAGTAGGCTATCTGAAATAACAAAATCCTTCACAAGTGGAGCAAACAGTTCATTCGGTGTACTTAAAAAACTAGGAGATCAGTTTAAAAGCCTAGGTTCAAGCACTAATGAAACAAATAAAGGATTTAGCTTATTTGGTTTGAGTTTAGATTCAATTATGAAACGAATGATGATGTCAATAGTCATAATGCAACTTGCAAGAAACGGAATTACTGCTTTAGGCAAAGGACTTTTAGACGACTTAAAAACAAATCAACAGTTTGCAACTTCACTTGCACAAGTTAAAACTAATTTAGAAGTTGCATTTACCCCTATATTTTATGCTATTCTACCAGCAATTAATGCTTTTATGAGTGCTTTAGCAACGCTAACAACTTATATTGCTTCATTTATTAGTACTATTTTTGGAAAGACATATCAACAAAGTTATCAAGCAACTCAGGGACTTATAGATGCTAAAAACGCTATGGGTGATTATGGAAATAGTGCAGAAAAGGCAGCAAAACAAGTTAAAGGACTAGCCGGAATTGATGAAATTAATAATTTAAATAAAAGTAATAGCAGTGATTCATCAAGTGCTTCAAAAGTACCAGCATTAACGCAACCAAGTTTAGATACATCAGCAGTAGATTCTCAAATGAGTACATTGGCGGATAAGATCAAAAAAATATTCGGCGAAATATTTGATCCAATGAAAGAAGCATGGGACAATCAAGGTAAGGCTACTATTGATGCTTTAAAATCAGCCTTAGATGATATTTGGCAATTAATGAAAGGCATAGGACAAACGTTTTTAGATATTTGGGATAATGGAACAGGTTTAAAAGTTTGTACAGATATCCTAAAGTTATTTCAGACCATATTTGGAATAATTGGAGATATAGCAGGAGCATTTAAAACAGCGTGGGATACAGGCGGTTTAGGAACAGCTCTAGTACAATCTATATTTGATGCACTAGATGCAGTTTTGCAACTTTTAAACACTATAGGAACAACTTTTAGGGACGTTTGGAATGGCGGTCTAGGTGTTGAAATTTGCACTAATATACTAGAGATATTAAAAAATATATTTATTATAATTGGTCAAGTCGCTACTTCATTTAAAAATGCATGGGATAGTGGTTTAGGAGTTCAAATAGTAACAGACATTTTAAATCTTTTAAATGGTTGTTTGAGAATAATAAAAGATATTACAAGCTCATTCTCTAAAGCGTGGGTAACAAATGGTGATACTATTTGTAAAGGTATATTGCTTATTTTAGATAATATAATTGGAACTGTTAGTGATATTGCCAATAAATGGTCTACTGCTTGGGAGAGTAATGGCAATGGTGATAAATTGATGGACAGTTTACTATCAACATTAGGCAAAATATTAACAACTATCGGTGATATAGGTACAGGCATAAGGGATAGTTTAGGGAAAGTAGCAGATGAAATTTTCCCTACAATAATTCAATTTGCAACTAATACTTCAACTGGTTTAGGTAATATTACAGATGGTTTTAAGCTCATTTGGGACAATGGCGGCAAGCACTTATTTGATGGGATAGTTCAATTGATAGCAAAGATTGCAGAACTAATTTTAAAAATTAGTGGTCAAGCATTTGAAGATTTTACTAATATCTTCAAAGATTTATCACCGGCAATCGGAAAAGTAAGTGATGTATTAGGAACTCTATGTGATTGGTTAGGAAAATTGATTGATAAAATAAATGAAAATAAACCATTACTAGATGGACTTGAAAGTGCATTTGCCGGAATTGGAACAGCTTTAGCGGGAGCTAAAATTGCAGAAACCATTGCCGGGCTAGTACCCGCATTTCAAACTCTTGGTAAAGCAATAGCGTTTGTTTTTTCAGATGGTGCAATTGCGGGACTATTGGATATTGGTGGAGCAATAGTAGCAGCTATAGGCGGTTGGCCAATACTAATTGGAGCTGCTATTATAGCGGTTGGTGTTGAAATATATAAACATTGGGATGAAATATCAGCAAAAACAGCCGAAATTTGGAATGGCATTAAAGATTTCTTTTCGCAATGGGGAACTGATCTATTAGCATTGGTTACAGGCGGTCCAGTAGCATTAGTTGTTACTGAAATAGGCAAACATTGGGATGATATAAGTGCATACGTTGTTGAAGTATGGAACAATATTAAAACATGGTTAGGTACTACGTGGGATGATTTACAAAATACAGTATCTACTACATGGGACAATTTCACAACAACAATATCAAAAGGTTGGAATGACGTTAAAGATAATACAGCAACAACATGGGACACCATCACAACGGATTTATCTACAGCATGGGATAATATTACAACAAATTCGAGTACCACATGGGATAATATAAAACAATATATTGCTACAAAGTGGACAGAAGTAAATTCAGATGCACCTGCTTTATGGGATACAATAAAAACTACATTGTCAGACAAATGGAACGAAATTTCAACCGATTCTCAAACTATTTGGAACAACGTAACTGATTTTATTAGTAATACATTTAGCACGAATTGGAGTAATGCGTGGGATGGAATACAAGATACTTTTAAAAAGGTGTGGGAGTCGTTTGAAGATATTGCGAAAGCGCCTATAAACGGAATAATAGCTTTAATGAATGGATTGATTACAGGAATTAATACAGCTATAAAAGCACTAGATAGTATACACATTGATATTCCGGATTGGATTCCGGATATTGGAGGTAAAAGTTTTAGTCTAAATTTAAGTCCAATAGGCACAATACCAGCATTGGCAACTGGTGGTATAATTGATAGTCCAACATTAGCAATGGTTGGTGAAGCAGGGAAAGAAGCAGTAATGCCACTTGAAAATAATACTGGTTGGATTTCCGACTTAGCAGGACAAATTGCATCAAAAATAGGTGGAACTAATTCTAATTCAAGTACAACAGAACAAAGCGGTGACTTAATACTTATGATAGATGGTTCTGTTATAGGCAAAGTTGCGTTAAATCAACTTAGAAAAATGCAAAGACAAGGAAGTGTTACTTTAATACCAACTTAAAAGGAGGAGATATATTGCTTCAAATAAATAGTACAGAAGTCGTTGATCCTAGTACGTATCAAGTTACAATATCAGATATAGATGCAGATTCAAACAGAAATGCAAACGGAGAACTTCTAAGGGATAGAATTGCAGTTAAAAGAAAACTAAGTCTTGAATTTGGACCACTAACTCAAGATGAAATTTCCACACTTTTAAATGCAATTACAGATATATTTTTTGATGTTACTTTTTTTGATCCAGCGGAAGGATCAGTTACAAAAACAATGTACGTTGGAGACAGAACCGCACCAGCATACTGTTATGATTCAACAAGCGGTGAAATGAAATGGAAAAGTTTAAAAATGGATTTTATTGAACAATAATAGAAAGAAGGATGATTAAATATGTTAAAAACAACTAAAAATATTACATTAGTAGGACAATCTTTAATTGCCAATGCACAAGTAATTTATATGAATGCTAGTATAAGTGCAGATGGAAGCACCAATGCAAACATTAATACTTCAATTACTAATCAAACAGTTTATGAAGCTAATAAGACAGAGTGTAGAAAAGATATATCAGATTTTCAAACAGCAGTTTATGCAGCACAAGACGAAGCAACAACCGCTACTTCAACAACTGCAAACACAACAACGGCAACTTCAAGTACAACAACAGCTTAATCAAAGGCACTCTTAATTGAGTGCCTTATTTATGAAAGAGGGATGATTATTAATGAAAATGACAAATAGAGAGCTACAAAGCAAGGTTCAAATATTAAGTATGATTTCAAATAAGCAATTACCAATAAAGGTGAGTTACTCTATAGCGAAGAATATTAACTCTATAAATAAAGAATTAGCAATAGTTGAATCAGAAAAACAAAAATTAATCAAAGAATATGCTTTAAAAGATGAGCATGGAAACCTTAGAGTAGCAAATAATAAAATTTTATTTCCAAGTATCGAAAAAGAAAATGAATGTAATGGAAAATACAATGAATTATTAGATATTGAAGTTGATATTGAGTTAAGAGTGATAAATGCTATTGATTTATTCAAATCTAATGTTGAATTTTCACCTTCAGAATTAATGGAACTTGATTTCTTCATAGTAGAATAATTTAATATTTTATTTTAAATGAAGGGAGGTTTGGGATGTACGGCACATCAGCCAACTATAAAACATATATCAAAAAACCTTCAAGAATTTTTGATTGCGAAGTCGTTATAGGAAGTAGAACATTTACAAATAGTGATATTATTCAAATAGTTCCGGAGATTGTGCAGCCTAGTGATGGCTTTTCTATAGGTAATACAGTATCACAAAGTATAGATATAACATTAAGGAATGATGGTGGAGTTTATGCAAGTGTTGGAGAAATAGATGTTCAAATAGGGCTTAATACAGGTAGTTCATTTGAATATATACCTATAGGTGTATTCAATATAGACAGCGTAACCAAAACCGATTATACGGTTCAATTAACTTGCTACGATAATATGATTAAGTTTGAAACTAGTTATTCATCAAGTTTAGGAGATACACCAACATTACAACAAGTAGTGGATGAACTAGCAAATATTACAGGCGTAGAATTTACTGGAACATTACCAAGCTATACAGTAACAAAATTGTCAGGATATACTTGTAGAGAAGTTTTGGCTTATGTTGCTAGTGTATGCGGTGGAAATGCTTATATTACACGTGATGGGAAATTCACTATAGTTTATGCAGCCGAAGTTGATTGCACTATTACAGCAGACAATTATATCAATACTGGTTACACTATTGAAGATTCAACTTATACCATTGGCATGGTTACTTGTCAAAATACAACTACTTCATCAAGTATCACTTCTTATGATAGCTCAACAGATACAAATTGTATAAGTGTAGGTTCTTTAACAAGTGATACAATGGAACTTACTTTTGCCAATCCGTGGGTAACTGCTTCTATATTGAATGATATTTACAATAAGCTAAATGGATTTAGTTATTTGGGTTATGATTTGCAATGGCAAGGTGATTTAAGTTTAGACGCTGGGGATATAATTACGATAATTGATGATAAGAATGTAACAAGAACAGCGTATGTATTTGCCAATACACTCACTTATACTGGTGGATTGGTTGCGGAAACATCATCAACAGGCGAAACTAAGTCTTATAATTCTTTTAGTCCTAGCGGTTCAAATAGCCAAGATATATCAAGATTATCCGTTCAATTGCTTATAGCACAAGAAGCTATTATAACCAAGGCCAATATATCAGATTTAGAAGCGAACAATGCAGAAATTGAAAATTTAAACGCATCAGTAGCAACGATAAATACCGCATTAATTGATTGTGCTACAATAGACCAATTAAACGCTACTAATGCTAATATAGGCACTTTGAATGCATCAGTAGCAAATATTGATAGCGCATTAATCAATAAAGCTAATGTAGCAGATTTAACCGTAACAAATGCAACAGTAGCAAATTTAAATGCAACAGTAGCAAATATACAATCTCTTGTAAACGGAAATCTAACAAGTGCTAATATTCAATCTTTAATTCTAACAAGTAGTAAAGTGACTGTTGATGATGGTTTTATTACAAATGCTATGATTGAAAATTTAGATGTAGATAAAATAAATGCAGGAACTTTAAACACTAACAAAATAAGCGTTTCGTCTAGTGATGGCAGCTTAATCATTGCAGGAGCTACACAACAATTTAAAGATAGTTCCGGATACGTTAGATTGCAGTTAGGACAGGATGCAGAAGGAAATTTTGATTTCATTTTAACAGCATCAGATGGAACTACCACATTAATTGATGGAACAGGGGTTCACGCAAATGCTATTGCAGATAAATTAATTAAAACAAACATGGTTGCAGACCAAGCTATTACAAACGAGCAGATTAATTATAGTAGTTTTGCAACTGGATTTAATGCAAGTACTAACACTAATTATATAAATGCCAGCCATGTTCAAGTGGATTTAACAGGCCAGACTTTAGATATTTCTTTTAGCAATTTAAATACTACGGTAAATGGATTGGAAACAACAACTAGTAGCAATACAACTTCCATAAGTGCTATACAAGGTCAAATAAGCACTTTAATTTCTAACACTACTATTACAACAGGAGGAACTACAACACAGCTTATAGATGCCTATAATGGTACGGTTGATACTATAAACTCTATGCAAACAACTATAGGACAGCATACAAGCACATTATATACTCAAAGCGGTGAAATAAGTAGTGTCTCAAGTCAAGTTACATCAATACAAGCAGATTTGGACAGTATTGAGCTTAGTATTTCTAGTGCACAAACAACTCTAACCTCAAATAGTTCACAATTGGCATCATTGCAATTAAGCGTAAATGGAATAAACACTAGAGTAGAAACAACTGAAACTTCTATTTCAAATTTGCAGGTGGGCGGCAGAAATTATATTTTGGCAAGTGACTTTCAAGATGATATATACACTAATTATTGGACTTTGACGAGTCTTTATGATATCGAAACATATACCTATAATAATTATACTTATAATTCCTTAATTTGCGACAATACAAGCGATATATGGAGCGAAATAGGTCAATGTATAGATTCGCTAACATCTAACACAACTTACACCTTTAGTGCTATGTGCTATGGTGAAATGACAATTTCAATTTGTCAAATAATTTATGATCCAACTTTAAATAGTAATAATTATATTTATAGTGAGTTAGATGTATCGAATACAGATTACACAAAAGAAATACTAACATTTACTACAAGTGCTAATGTTAGATATGGATATCTAAATATTGCAACGCCTAGAGATACAACATCAAAGATTGCATTATTGAAACTTGAACAAGGGAATGTTGCTACAGATTGGTCACCAGCACCGGAGGATACAACCCAAAGTATTACAAGTGCAGTATCACAAATAAACCAAACCACCGATTCAATAACTTTAAGCGTTTCTAGTTTGCAAAGTAGCGTCTCATCAATAAACAATACAACGTCATTACTACAGACAAGTATAAATGGTATAAATGCAAGCATAACAACATTAAATTCTAACGTGACGGCTAATGACACTAATGTTTCAAGTTTACAAAGTTCTATTTCAATACTACAAGGTCAAATAACTTTAAAAGTAGAGCAATCCAATATTGACACAGCGGTTACTACTATAAATGGACAAATTGCATCTACTAATACAACTATAAGTAGTTTACAATCACAAATAACTATTCAAGCAGGGCAGATAAGTAGTAAAGTGAGTTCCAATGATGTTGGTACAATAATAAGTCAATCACCAACTCAAGTAATGACAGCATTTAATAATATAACAAGTTATTTTCAAGTTAATTCAAGTGGTGCAACTTTTGGTAATACGTCAAGTGGAGATTATACAACCGTAGGAAGTGGTGGTATGCAACATCATATAGGTGGTGCTAATTATGATTATATGTATATAGTTTATTCACAAAACGTCACAATGACAATTCCTAGTGGTTCAAGTTCTACAAATGCAACTTTTAGCTTCGATAGTACATTGCTTACTCTTTTAAATGGTAGAATACCAAAGGCGGTAATAATTACATCTGTAATTGATGGTGGAAATTCCACTTATTATGGTTATCAAACTTTTGGGAAAAATACAGCAGCATGGTGTAGTGGAATTACAACTAATACATTCATACTAACAGGGTTTGCCTCATATACACAAATAAATTACTTATCTCCCGTAAATTCTGGATGTTTAGATTGGAAAAACGCTCAAGGTGGCACAACTTTAGAGATTAATGTTCTTATATTAGCATAAAGGAGGGAATAAATGAGTAGATTAATAAGTTTAAACCTAGATGTAAACAGCAGAAAACCAACACAATTTCAAGATTTAGTAAAAATCGGTGATGACTTATCTTTAAGTATCACCGTTTTTAATGGATCAAATTCCTACGATTTTACAAATGAATCAGTTAGCGTATTTCTAAAAAAAGCAGATAACACAAAAGTCCAACAAACTTTAACTATTAGTGGAAATGTAGTTAGTTGCGCAACATTAGATGCACAAGCAAGTACCTATGTTGGTCAAGTAGAAGGTGAATTGACGATAACAGATACAGGAGGACAAGTTACATCAAGCACTTTTATTTATGAAGTTGAGGGAAGTATTAGCGATGAAGCATTAACAGCATCAGCAGATAGTATCGAAACATTGCAACAAGTACAAACATTAATTGATACCTATAATGAAAATGCTTCTAATTTGGCAACACAAAATACACAAACTTTAAGCAACATCTCAACATTGGGAATCAATAACGATACAGCAAACACAAATATAGCTAATTTAACAAATGTTAATAATATAGCTTCAAGTAATATTTCTAGTTTAAGCACCCAAAATGTAACAGCCGCAAATAATATATCAAGTTTAAACACCCAAAACTCAAATGCAAGTACAAATATAGCTAATTTAACAAATGTAAATGCAACAGCTACAAGCAATATATCAAGTTTAAATACTCAAAACTCAAATGCAAGTACAAATATAACTAATTTAACAAATGTTAATAATACAGCTTCAAACAATATTTCAGCAATACAAAGTTTTAATTATACTCAAGTTGTAGGCGTAACCGATGATACTGGTACAGCAAATGCATATGTAATTACTTTAAGTAATGCACCAACAGCATATGCTAAATATCAGACTTTTAAATTTATTGCTAAGACTGCTAATACAGGATCAAGTACATTGAATGTAAATGGATTAGGTGTAAAATTATTAGTTAAAGATGTTAATATAGTTTTAGTGACAGGAGATATTTTGGCAGGACAAATTATAACAGCAGTTTATGATGGAACTAATTTTCAAATTATACCAGACTATAGCACGCAATTGTCACAATTGACGAAACAAAACTTACTAATAAATGGGGATTTTCAAGTTTGGCAAAGGGGAGCAAGTTTTACCCCAGCAAGCACTGCCACATATACAGCAGATAGGTGGCATTGTGCAACGCTGAATAATACATTGACAATTGCCCAAATAAGCACAGGTGGATTATCAATAACAAACTCAACAGCGTTTACAAACAATGCGAGGTTTGGACAATTTATAGAAATTCCAGCTTCATTGCAAGGGAAAACAGTTACTTTATCTATTAATTTAAGTTCTACAGTAGCACAAAGTGTTATGCTATTTGGGGCTTCATATAATGGCACTACAATAACTCCGATAAGCACAAAATCTATATCATTGACTACAACAGCAACAACTTATACATTAACTTTCAATGCTCCAACTACGAGTTATTTATATATTGGTTTGGCTTTAGCATGTGCAAGTTCGGGTTATTATGGCTCTACAGGCGCAATGACATTATCAGCATGTACAATTAATGCATATTGGGCAAAAGTAGAAGTTGGAAGTTATGCAACTTCTTTTGTTCCAAATCTTTATGGTGAAGAATTATTGTTATGTCAACGATATTATGATGTTAGTTGTTTTAAAGGTATAGCTTGTGCAACTAATAATCTTCTGGTTGAACAAGCTTATTCTATATTTAAAAGAATAACTCCAACCTTAACAATAAAAAGTATGTTTGCTGGGGCATTAGGAAAAATATCTAATTTAAATATATGTACAGACGTTACATTTACAGTAAGTTCTTTGAATAATAATTATATTGAATTGATGAATATTGTTAGTTCTGACTCTAATTTAGTTGTTGGTAATACGTATGGTTTAATTGTATATTCCGATGCTGAAATTTATTAGGAGGTTTATAGATGGAAGAAAATATATATAAAATTTATGTAAAAATAGATAGTAATAATGTTATTACTCAAATAGATAGTAGTGTATTTATTTCTGATATAACAGGATGGACACAAATAGACGAAGGCACAGGAGATAAATATGCACACGCACAAGGAAATTACTTAGATAATGGCTTGATTGATAACTATGGTAAATATAATTATAAACTAGTTGGCGGGGTTGTTATTGAATTAACAGATTCAGAAAAAACGACTCTATTTCCAACAACAACAGCAATTCCAACTGATGTAGATAGAATACAAGCTTTAGAAAGTGCAGTTAGTGCATTAATGGAGGTGTAGAAAATGTATAACTTTATATTAAACCAATGGATTTTAAGAGCATACGATGAAACAAATATTGCTAATTGTGTAACTAAAGGATATATAACACAAGATCAAGCTAATACAATATTATCAACACCACAAGTTGAAGTTTCTACTCAATAGGAATATATGGCGCAACAAATAAATAAAAAATATAAGCAATAATGAGGGCTTTCAGGAGTCTTTTTTTATTATATAGGAAACAGCTTGCGGAAATGGCTGTGGATAACATTTTAAATAGAAATTAGATAGAAAAATTGAGATAAATATGAGAAGATTAAAGCATGAGAAAGAATAAGATTACTATAA
>Ga0302140_10005523_pt1 | contig 15945 bp, 10 predicted proteins | sample I_Bog_E1_1_FD_202095 | JGI IMG/M metagenome (GOLD analysis project Ga0302140, IMG submission 202095) | Peat permafrost microbial communities from Stordalen Mire near Abisko, Sweden - I_Bog_E1_1 | ecosystem: Environmental > Terrestrial > Soil > Wetlands > Peat | place: Sweden: Abisko, Stordalen...
GTGACGGGGACTTTGCCGCCGGTCTCAGAGAGGACGAGGGAAGCGACACCGAGGAGGTGGGACATATAGGGGATGCGGGTTCCCTTGCGGAATTCGGTATGGACGCGGCGGGCGTAGTCGACGGCAAGGGTGAAGCGGGCGGTGAGCAGCAAGTCGGGATGCTGTTCGGTCATGGTTCTCCTTTTACCTATTGATTTGATTCAACGGGAAGGAGACGGGATTCGGGAAGGGGGCAGAGTAGCCGGGTTGCTTGCTGCGGTTTGCCTGGCAAGGCGACGACAGGGCGCGGATAGGCGTCTTGCGCACTCGTCGAGCGAGAGTTCACAAGGCGATTTCGAAGTTGTATCCGAATCGCTTTTGATTGTCGATGTAACGGATCCAATGGGGGCGGAAACGGTAGAGACGACTGCTGGAAACGGCGAATGAAAGGGCGGTACCGAGTTGAAACCTCGCGCAGTAGGCATCGAGGATTGTAGATCGTTCCGGGCCTCCGATAGTTGAGCAATTGCCGTGCATTTGAACACCGGCTATCTTCTGCCAGTCGAATGTCGAGTGGAAGACGGCGAGTGAGACCTGTGGATCAACGAGCACGGACTCGCTGTGCTTGCTCTTTGGAGAAGAGAGCCATACCAGGTCGAGGTCTCCTGTAACTAGATAAAACAGCGGAGTGGCGTGGACCGCACCGTCGGCACCCCTGGTGGAGAGCACGAGCGTGCTCTCCGATTGCAGGAAGTCGAAGACCTTGCTGATTTTTTCGGCAGAGACTTGTCGCTTTCCTTCCAGTTGGCTCCCTTTCTAAAAGAACGGTTTTTGGCACTACCGGAAGAGCAGCGGTGCGAAGTCGCCGAGGAATGGACGCCACAGGAACCAGTAGTGGACGCCGGGGATCTCGGTATACGAGGTCTTGAAGCCGAGTTTGACGAGTTCGTCATGGAGCGCGACCGTTCCGGGACGAGCCATGTCGGCGTCGCCTGCACCGGTCCAGTAGAACTTCACACCACTCTTGCTCAGTGCTTCAAGCTGCTTCTGGGTTGCGTCGTCCATGTTGCGAATGCCCCCGCTGAAGGCGCCGATATAGGCGAAGACTCCGGGGTTGTTGTTGGTGGCGATGACGGTGTGGCCAGCTCCCATGGAGAGGCCGGCGATGGCGCGATGGTCCTGATCGGGAATCACGCGGTAGTTGGCTTCAATGAAGGGAATCACGTCTTTGACGAGGCTTTGCGGATAAGAGCCCTCATAGGCAACCGGCGGCGGAGGCCTGAAACCAGCCGGTGGTCCGCCCGGCGCTGCGCCCGCTGCCTGCATGGGAGGCGGTGCCGGAGCATTGACCTGCTGCGGGGCCGGAGTGGGTCCGAGACCGAAGCCCTGAGAGACGGTCTGCTTCGCATTGCCATTGGGCATGACCACGATCATGGGGACAGCTTTGCCGGAATCGATGAGGTTGTCCATGATGGTTGGGGCGCGACCCATGGTGGTCCATGCGTCTTCGTCGCCCCCGCCGCCGTGGAGTAAGTAGAGGACCGGGTAGCGGGCAGACTTGTTCTTGAAGTAGTCGGGCGGGAGATAGACATACATTCTGCGCTGGTCCTGATTGAGCGAGGGCGATGGATACCAGACCTGCTCGACGGTGCCGTGGGGAACATCTTTGAATGTCCAGAGATCGTCGGCGGGGCCAGGGATCAGGAGCAGGTTGTCGATACGCGCACCGTCGCGCTGGGTCTCGGAATCGTTGGGATCGAGGGCTTTGACGCCGTCGACCATGTACCAAAAGCCGAAGAGCTGCGCGGGGAGGGGGCCAACGGTGGCAGACCAGACACCGGCGTCGTCTTTGGTCATTTTGATATTGCGGGCGGCAGGCCAACTGCCGTTGAGAGTGACCTCGGTTGCCTGGGGCGCAGAGAAGCGGAAGGTGACAGAGTTGTCGGGATGGATATCGGGCGAGGCGAGTTTTACAAAGGGTGTTGGGCCGGGTTGGGCGAATGCCATGGTGCAGGAGAGGAGAGCTGCGGCGAGAATTGCTGAGCGGTGAGGTGTTGCTTTAATGATGCGATTCACGAGTGTCTCCTTTGAGTTCGATTACGAGTGCGGCAAGGTTGCTCAGAGATTTGCGCGGTTGCTTACGCGGTCTTGGGGTTCCTGAAATCGGTAGCAATCATACCGCGTGGGGAGCGGGTGCGGGAGCGCCAAGGTGGGGCGCGCAGGCCCATCCTTCGCAGAGTGCGTGAAGGATGGGGCAACCGCAGAATTTGTTTTGGAAGGGAGTGGTGGCCAGAGACGGGATTGAACCGCCGACGCCGGCCTTTTCAGGGCCGCGCTCTACCACTGAGCTATCTGGCCTCAGTGCAAAATCGGTTGCATCGTCCCGAGGGTAATCCGCCGAACCGGAGTCAGGCGGGTAGGTCCACGAACCGTTCGCTGCAACAACTTGGACAGTATACCAAGTTTGGAAGGGCGAGGCCAAACCGGGTGGGTGAAGGCGTGATATCGCTTCCCAACCATTTGCGGAGAGGCTGCGAAAGGATGGAGCACCCGCTCGCCAGCTGCTCGGCTACACTGGGAGGCAACCCAAAACAGATCGACGGGATACTTTCGACGGGAACTAATTGAGGGGCACTTCGATGAAACGAGTCATGAGCCGAGACAGCCGTTTTTTCATTCTTGTTGCCGCAGGTGTGGCGCTGGTTGTGGGGGGATGCAGTCACAATCACGGGCGCAAGGTTACAGAGCAGGAGAGGCGGACTGGGCTGGCGTTTTTGTCGACGGCGTCGAGGGGCCCGGCGGCTCTGCATGCGTTTCTTGAGGATTTTCCCAAGGGGGCGGACCTGCACGTGCACCTGTCAGGCGCGGTGTACGCGGAGACGTTTTTGAAGGACGCGGCGGAGGACGGGCTTTGCGCGGACAAGGTGGCGCTGAAGCTGGCGAAGCCGCCGTGCGTGGGCAAGCAACTGGTGGCGGTTAAGGAACTTCTGGGGAAAATGACACCGGAGGACCAGGATCTTTATGACCGGCTGGTAGATGGGTTCAGCATGCGGAGCTTTGTTGCGACGCCGAGCTTCAGCGGACACGATGAGTTCTTTTCGACGTTCGCACGGTTTGGCTTGCTCAATAAGAGCCACGAGGGCGAGTGGGTGGACGAGGTGGCGAGTCGTGCGGCGGCGCAGAACCAGCAGTACCTGGAGCTGATGGAGACGCCGCCGTTCGGTCATGCCGCACAAGTGGCACACGCGATTGGGTGGATACCGGACATGGCGAAGATGCGGCAGGCGCTGCTGGATAAGGGGGTGCTGGATGAGGTGGGGGTGGATCGGGACGATGTGAAGGCGGCTGAGGCTGGGCGCAGGGAACTGGAACATTGCGGGGCTGGGCAGGCAACGACTGGGCAGGCGACGGCGGCCTGCGGAGTGCAGACGCGGTACATTTATCAAGTCTTAAGGGGTTTTGCGCCGGAGCAGGTGTTTGCGCAGACGCTGCTGGGGTTTGAGACGGTGAAGGCGAGCATGGATGCGAAAGACGGCCTGTGGGTGGGGATCAACTTTGTGATGCCGGAAGATGGTTTCATCTCGATGCGGGACTACGAGCTGCAGATGAAGATGGTGGAGTATCTGCACTCGCTGTACCCGCAGGTGCACATCAGCCTTCATGCGGGCGAGCTGGCGCTGGGGCTGGTACCTCCGGAGGGGCTACGGTTTCACATTCGCGAGGCGGTTGAGATGGGCCATGCGGAGCGGATCGGGCATGGGGTGGACGTGATGTATGAGGACCATCCGGGGCAGTTGCTGAAGGAGCTGGCGGACCGGCATGTGATGGTGGAGATCAATCTCAGCTCGAACGAGGGAATCCTGGGAGTGGAGGGGGACGAGCATCCGTTCCCGCTGTACATGGCGGCGCATGTTCCGGTAGCACTTTCGACGGACGATGAAGGCGTGAGCCGGATTGAGTTGACACATGAGTACACGCGGGCGGCGCTGGACTATCACCTGACGTACCAGGACATGAAGCGACTGGCACGGACGGGGATGGAGCACAACTTCTTGCCAGGGGACAGCTTGTGGGCGAAGCCGGACAAGTTTGAAGAGGTGAATGCGGCGTGCAGGGGAGAAGAACTGGGCGGGGCGAAGCCGTCGGATGGGTGCAAGCGATTCCTGGATGGAAGCGAGAAGGCGGCGGCGCAGTGGGAACAGGAACGGCGGTTCCGGGAGTTTGAGAGCCGGTATTGAACCCTGAGGAGTAATGGAAACGAAAGGACTATAGATATCCGAAGGGACGAAAAGACTATAGATATCCCAGGTTAACTCGACCGCTGGCGCGGTCAGGCGAACCTGGGGCACCCGGCGAACCTGGGGCACCCCAGCTGTTATTGCTGCTGGTAGGCGCCGCGGTCGTAGCCTTTTGAGCCGGGGCGTGGTTTGCCGGCGAAGTCGGTGGTGGGGGCGAGGTTGGAAGTACCGGAGCCGACGGCGGGGCTGTTGGGTGAGACGGCGAGATTAACGATGAGGCGGTTTGCGTCGGCGGGGTCGACGTAGAGTGGGTCGGCGACTAGATCGTTTGCGCCATTGGGTACGTCGCCTGTGTTTGTGCCGCCGAAATAGAGGTTGTAATTCAGAACGACCGAAGAAGTTGTGCCGGGAGCGACTGCTACTGGATTCTGGCCCGCCGCGCTATAGAAGATGTTATTGATGACGTTTACGTCTGAAGTGTTACTCATATTCATCTCTCCGCGGCCAGTCAGTACAGGGGTTAGGATGTCCTGATAGCTTGAGTTATTCACTACATCCACGTGATCGCTTTCAAATACTTCGATTGCTGAGCTGCCGTTGGAGTAGATCACATTATTCGCAACCAAAGTGCGCCCGGTATATGGCGCGATCGGAATAGTGGACTGATATGCGGAGTTGCGCGTGGAATCGATGATGATTCCTTCGCCGTCAGTGATCTTGCCGGCGCTTATCCAGGGAATGAACTCCTGGCTGCCAAAGATGCGATTTCCGGTGACGATCATCTTATAATCCGTGGAACTGTCAGAGTTCCAGTCTTCCAATGTGGAGATGGGGCTGGTTCCATAGATGGAATACCAAGAGGCGTTGTAGATTGTGTTTCCTGAAATCGTAACGTAGTCCGACATGATAGCGGCCACGCCGCCTCCGCCACATTCGCTAATGATGTTGTTGAGAATGCGGAGGTGGTTAGGCCGGACTGTGGAGGTGCCCTGACGGCCATCGGCGGCGACGCAATTGCCGTTGTACGCGGGATCGGGATTAGTGGTGGACTGCGCCTGTGCCTCCGCAAGGGTCACGTTGGCATTGTTCCCGATGATTGTGAACCCATTCACTTCCACATAGGCCGCGGTAGGCTCAAAAAACACACCTTCCCAGCCGTTGAAGGAAATGATGGGTGTCTGACCGGGGTAAGCCTTGTAGGTGATCCAACCGTTGGCAGTGCCGGGTATGGAAACGTCGAGAACGGTGCACGAGGGGCAGGCGTTGGTGTATGTGCCGTTCATGACGTAAACAAGGGTGCCGGGCTGGGTGAGGCCAGCGGCGTGCTGGAGGGTGAGGAAAGCGGTGGCCTGGGTGAGGCCGTCGTTTGAGTCGCTGCCCGAGCCACTGACGTAGTACGTGAGTGCGGCGACGGGGGCGGTGTAGTTGGCGGTGACTGTGGTATTAGCGGTCAGGGTGACGGTGCAGGTGACGGAGGAGGCGGTGGTACAGCCGGACCAGGAAGAAAAGGTGTTGGTGCCGCTCATGGCAGGTGCGGTGAGTGTGACGGAGACGCCGGAGTTGTAGGTGCGGGTGAAGGGTGTTGTGCCGTTGGCGGAGTTGGAGTTGCCGGCCGGGGCAACTGTGATGGCGACGCCTGAGGCAGGAGTGGCGGAGTCGACGGTAAGCGAGTAGGTGGTGGGGGTGGGGGTCGGTGTTGGATTGCTGCTGCTGGAGCCGCAGGCGGCGATGAAAAGAGCTGAAGAGAGCGGGAGGACGGCGAGGCGAGGGAGCAAAGTCAGCGAGGTCAGCATTTTGGAGTTCATCCTAACTTATGCAGGGTTTTTCTGTAAGTGATTCTGGAGGCCGCGAGAGGGCCACGGTGGACTCGGTGCTGAGGTTTGCCTGGGCGAATGATCTGGCTAGGAATTTAGGCCAAGCGGCAATCATGTCGGCATTAGGGCTGCTGGTAGGCGCCGCGATCGTAGCCTTTGGAGCCGGGGCGGGGGTTGCCGGCGAAGTCGGTGGTGGGGGCGAGGTTGGAAGTGCCGGAGCCGACGGCGGGGCTGTTGGGTGAGACGGCGAGATTAACGAGAAGACGGTTTGCGTCAGCGGGGTCGAGGTAGAGCGGGTCGGCGGTGAGGTCGTGGGGGCCGGAGACGGTGCCGGCGTAGTTTGAACCGCCGAAGTAGATGTTGTAGTCGAGATCGATCTGGGTGGCGTTGCAGCAAACCGTAACGGGATTCTGGCCGGCGGCGCTATAGAAGATGTTGTTGAAGACGTTGACGTCGGTGGCTTCATTGACGTTCATATCGCCGCGGCCAGTTACGGCTGGAACGTAGACATCCTGATAGCTCGAGTTATTCACTACGTCGACATGGTTGCTCTGGAAGACTTCGATGGCGGCGCTGCCGTTGTTATAGATGACGTTGTTCGCGATGAAGGTGCGGCCGGTGTAGGGGTCGAGGCCGATGCTGGGCTGATAGGCGGAGTTGCGGGTGCTGTCGACGATGATGCCTTCACCATCGGTGGCGACGGGAGAGCCGAGAGTGGGAACGAGGTTAGCGTTTCCGAAGATACGGTTGCCGGTGATGATCATCTTGTAGCCGGTGTTGGAGTCGGCGTTCCAGTTTTCCCAGGTGGAAATGGCGCTAGAGCCGTAGATGGAATACCAAGAGGTGTCGTAGATGGTGTTGCCGGAGATAGTGACGTAATCGGACCAAGCCGTGCCGATGCCACCGCCGCCGCAGGCGTAGACGGTGTTGTTGAGGATCTTTATGTGGTTGGGCCTGACAGTTGAAGTGCCTTGCCGGCCGTCAAGGGCGATGCAGTTGCCGTTGAAGGCGGGATCGGGGCTGGTGTAGGACTGTGCGAGAGCCTGGGCCAGTGTGACGTTGTAATTGTTGCCGACTACGGTGAGGCCGCTGAGCTGAATGTAAGCAGCGGTGGGCTCAAAGAAGATGCCTTCCCAGCCGTTGAAGGAGATGACGGGCGATTGGCCGGGATAGGCCTGGTAGGTGATCCAGGCGGAGGGGGTGCCGGGGATAGAGATATCGAGGACGGTACACGAAGGGCAGGAGTTGGTGTAGGTGCCGTTCATGACGTAGACGATGGCGCCGGGCTGGGTGAGGCCTGCGGCGTGCTGGAGGGTGAGGAAGGCGGTGGCGGGAGTGAGGCCATCGTTGGAGTCGTTGCCTGAGCCGCTGACGTAATACGTGACGGACGCAACCGGGGCGGTGTAGTTGGCGGTGACGGTGGTGTTGGCGCTCATGGTGACGGTGCAGGTGACGGTGGAGGCGGAGGTGCAGCCGGACCAGGAGGAGAAGGTGTTGGTGCCGCTGGTGGCGGGGGCGGTGAGGGTGACGGTGACGCCGGAGTTGTAGGTGCGGGTGAAGGGTGTTGATCCGTTGGCGGAGGCGGAGTTGTCGGCGGGGGAGACGGTGATGGCGACGCCGGAGGCAGGGGTGGCGGAGTCGATGGTGAGGGCGTAGGTAGTGGGGGTGGGGGTTGGCGTGGGAGAGGAGCTGCTGGAGCCGCAGGCGGCGATGAAGAGAGCGGAAGAGAGCGGGAGGGCGGCGAGGCGGGCGAGGACGGTTATGGAGGGCAGCATTTTGGAGACTATCTTACGCCGGAAGGGGTTCTGTTGTCGGCGATTGGGAAGACCTAGGCCTGAATTCCTCACGAATGTTGCGAGGACTCGGGGTTTGGGAAATGGCTGAGCGCCTGAGGGCGAGGACGCCCTCAGGACAGCCGGTCTGGAGACCGGCGCTACAGTCTCAGGGAGCCTGTGAGAGATGCCGGCTAAAGAGCGAGGGCGGGGTCGGCGCTGAGGTCGGCGGGTGCGAAGGAGCGGGCGAGGAATTTGGGCCAGGCGGCGGCGGCGATCATGGCGGCGTTGTCAGTGGAGAGGGCGAGGGTGGGGAAGCTGACGGTGAGGCCGAGGCGGGCGGCTTCGGCGGTGAAGCGGGAACGGAGTTCGCGATTGGCGGCGACGCCACCGGTGACTAGGATGCGGCGTGCGCCGAGGGATTCGGCGGCGAGGAAGGTCTTCTTCATGAGGTCGCCGACGACGGCACGCTGGAAGCTGGCGATGAGGTCGAGGGTTTGGGGTTCGATGTGGAGGAGGGCGTCGTCGATGCTCGGTTTGGCGGGTACGTCGGGGCCGGTGAAGAGGGCGTAGCGGCGGGATTCGGCTTCGGGACGGAGGTTGTGGAGCTCGACGTAGCGGAGGACGGCGGTCTTGATGCCGGAGAAAGAGAAGAGGAAGTGGGGATCGAGGGCGGCGATGGGCGAGGTGCGCGCGCCTTTGGTACGTGGGGCGGCTCCGCGGAGGTGAATTTTCGACTTCATTTGGGAGAAGGTGAACGGGACGGCGCGGGGGTTGCCGTGGAGGGCGAGGGCGTCGATCCAGGGGCCGCCGGGGTAGCCGAGGCCGAGGAGTTTGGCGACTTTGTCGTAGGCTTCTCCGGCGGCGTCGTCGAGGGTGCGGCCGACGAGGGCGTAGTGCCAGGTGTTTTCGATGGGGCGGACGAGGTAGAGGTGGGTGTGGCCGCCGGAGACGACGAGGGCTAGAGCGGATTCGGGGTCTGGGGGTGGTGGGGGTTCATGGTCTCCCACCCTATCCGCATCTTTTCTTCGAAAAGCCTGCGGATAGGATGGGGCACCCGCGATTTGTTTGGCGCCGGGAGTAAGAACAGATGCAGGTCCTTCGACTCCCTGCGGTCGCTCAGGATGACAGTTCATTAACTGATTTGAAGTTGCGGACTCGCGCAGGTTTTCGCGTTCGTTGAGGAGGACGGCGTGGATGTGGCCTTCGAGGTGGTTGACGGCGATGAGGGGCAGGCCGGTGGCGAAGGCGAGGGCCTTGGCGTAGGTGATGCCGACGAGCAGGGCTCCGGCGAGGCCTGGGCCGGAGGTGACGGCGATGGCGTCGAGGTCGGCGAGGGTGACGTTGGCTTCGGCGAGGGCGGCGCGGACGACGGGGACGATGGCGCGGAGGTGTTCGCGGGAGGCTAGCTCGGGGACGACTCCGCCGTAGCGGGCGTGGGTTGTGATCTGGGAGGCGACGACGGAGGAGAGGGTGTGGGAGCCGCGCTGGACGACGGCGGCGGCGGTCTCGTCGCAGGAGGATTCGATGGCGAGGATTAGGCCGCGGGGCATGGATCTAGTGTAGCGAGTCAGCGAGTCAGCAGGTCAGCAAGTCAGCGCGTAAGTCGGTCGGCCAGGTTGAAGAATGCTGGTCCACTTACCTTGTACGGGTGACAATGGATCAAGCAATGTTCCCGGTTACACGCCAATTCGATGCGGCTTTGGAGATTGTGGGGAAGCTGCGGGCGGCGGGGTATGAGGCATACTTTGCCGGGGGGTGTGTGCGGGATCTGCTGCTGGGGCGGGAGCCGAAGGATTTTGACGTGGCGACGAGCGCGGAGCCGGATGTGGTGTTGGGGATGTTTGAGAGGACGTTTGCGGTGGGGGCGCAGTTTGGGGTGGTCCTGGTGGCCACCTGCGGTGGGGCGGACGCCCCTTGCGGGGCCGAAGAGCAAAGCGAGAGGCCGGAATATGTAGTTACGGAGGTGGCGACGTTTCGGTCGGATGGGGCTTATTCTGATGGGCGGCATCCGGATGGGGTGCGGTATACGAAGAGCGCGGAAGAGGACGTGAGGCGGCGGGATTTTACGATTAACGGGCTGCTGTTGGACGCGGTTGCTCTTTTCCCCCAGGGGCTAAAGCCCGCCGCGCATTTAGCTGGGTCAATTGGCCCGGCTGAAGCCGTGCCGTTGTTACAAGACCAGCTTCAACATGGCCCGGCTGAAGCCGTGCCGTTGTTACAAGACCAGCTTCAACATGGCCCGGCTGAAGCCGTGCCGTTGTTACAAGACCAGCTTCAACATGGCCTGGCTGAATTGGCGGGGCTTGACGAAAAGCAACCGCAGATCCTTCGACTCACCACCCCCAGGCTGAAGAGTACGCCTGGGGCCCCGTTCGCTCAGGATGACAAGCATTTTTCTACGGCTCAGATCCTTCGACTCACCACCCCCAGGCTGAAGAGTACGCCTGAGGCCCCGTTCGCTCAGGATGACAAGCATTTTTCTACGGCTCAGGATGACAGCCCTTTGCGAGCGGCTGTCATTGATTTTGTGGGTGGGGTGGGGGATCTTGAGGCGGGGGTGGTGCGGGCGATTGGGAGGGCGGAGGCGCGGTTTGAGGAGGATCGTCTACGGATGCTGCGCGCGGTGCGGTTTGCGGCGCGGTTTGGGTTTGCGATTGAGGAGGAGACGAAGCGGGCGATCCGGGCGCTGGCTGGGCGGATTGATTCGGTGAGCAAGGAGCGGGTGCGGGACGAGCTGACGAAGATGCTGACCGAGGGTCATGCGCGCAGGGCGTTTGAGCTGCTTGACGAGACGGGGCTGCTGGCCGAGGTGCTACCGGAGGTGGCGCGGATGAAGGGCGTGGAGCAACCGCCGCAGTACCATCCTGAAGGCGATGTTTGGGTACACACGCTGGGGCTGCTGGGACAGCTTGAGGAGGGATGTTCAGCGACGCTGGCATGGGGGGCACTACTGCACGATGTGGGGAAGCCGCCGACGTTTCGACGGGCTCCGGACCGGATTCGGTTTGATGGGCATGTGGAAGTGGGCGTGGCGATGGGCGCGGAGATTTGCAGGGGGTTCCGGTTTTCGAACGAGGAGACACGGCAGATATTGGCGCTGATTGAGAATCACATGCGGTTTGCGATGGCGGACCGGATGAGGGCGTCGACGCTGAAGAGGTTTTTCAGGATGGAGGGGTTTGAGGAGCACCTGGCGCTGCACAAGATGGATTGTGTGGCTGGGAGCGGGAACCTGGATCATTGGGAGTTTGTGCGGGAACGTTGGCAGGCGATGCCGGAGGAGACGCTGCGGCCGAAGCCGTTGATCACGGGGCGGGAGTTGATTGCGGCGGGGTACAAGCCGGGGGCGGGTTTCAAGGAGATGCTGCGGGCGGTGGAAGATGCGCAGTTGGAGGGGGCGATCGGGAGCGAGGAAGAGGCGATGCGGTGGGTGAGGGAGAGGTTTCCGCTGGTGGAGGGGTGAGGGGTGGCAAGTTGGGGTTCATGGTCTCCCACCCTAACCGCGAGAGACAAATTCGCGGTTAGGATGGGGCACCCAGACCTTAATAGGACAGAGGAAAAAACACCCAACGCGTGGGTCAGGCGATGCCCATGACGATAGTGTGCGGGCTGCGGGGGATGGGGTGTTTGGAGATTCTGGCGAATCCTGCGTCGGCGTACATGGAGTGAAGCTCTGGGTAGGTATATGCGTCGCCGGAGGCTGTAGTGGCGAGCATGGTGAGGGCGAACGCGGCGGACATGGGCGGGGAGATGCGGTCGTCGTTGGGGACGAACTCGAGGGTGGCGGCGCAGCCGCCCGGTTTGAGGGCGTCGTGGACCTTCTTGAGGAGGGTGACGTTGGTTGGCTTGTCGAAGTGGTGGAGGAAGTTGGTGAGCAGAACTATGTCGTAAGGTCCGGCGAAGTAGACGTCGAAGGCGGAGCCGGGGAGCATGTCGTAGCGGTCCTGAACGCCGGCCTTTTTGGCATTTTCGAGGGCGACGCGAAGGACGGGAGCCCAGTCGAGGCCGGTGACGTGGGCGTGGGAGTTTTGCTTTGCGATCTCGATGCCGAAGAGGCCGTGGCCAGCGGCGATGTCGAGGACATGGATAGGGCCAGTGCGGCCATCGAGGACGACTTCGCCGAGTGGGGCGGCCATGGGGCCCATCATGGGAGCCATGTTGTTGGCAAACTCGACCCATAGTGGATTTTCGGGCTCGACGCTTCCGGTGCCGGGCAGGATTGTGCGGCCGGTGCGGACAATTGTGGAGAGCTGGTTGTAAACGCCTTCAATGTCGGGGCTGGCGAGGAATTTGGCGATGGAAGCCAGACAGGCGGGCGATGCGGGATCGAGGAAGGCGGCGCTGGTGGGGGTGTGGTAATAGTTGCCGTCTTTCTTGGAGAGGATCTCGTTAATGCAAAGGAAGTCGCAGAGAATGCGCATGCCGCGCTCGGAGGCTTTGGAGTGGTTGGCGATGGAGGCGACATCGTTGTGTCCCTTGCCGATGGCGCTGAAGATATCGAGCTCGATGGCAGCCTTGATGGCAGCGGTTCTCTGGTGGGCCTGGATCATGTCAAAGACAAGGCCGGGTTGGGGGCGGGTGCTGCAGAGGGATGCTCGGACATAGGTGACCTCCAGTAAAGTGCGGGGAGATTATTTGGGTTGATTGGCCCAGGGGTAAGGCACGCAGAGTGTAGCAGTTGAACAGGCGACTGCGCCAGATAAATGGCGGCAATATTGTTGCCTGGGGAGGAGGCAATGGAGAGCAGGTTCAGACTTGCGCTAGAGACTGTGATTTGACTCACTGCCAGGTGTATCGAGCGATGCGATAAAAAGGTAAGCCCCCTCTGGCTTGGTGGTGGCTTAGAGTAAAGACTCCCCTCTTTTTTGAGAAAGCGAGAAAGCTATGGCTACGGCTGGAAGCGGGAGTGGAGTTGTCGACTTTGAGGCTGCGTGGATGGATCTGGAATTGCCGGCGGCGGTGCGCGAGGTGTTGGGTGCCGCACGGCTGGTGCGAACTCCGGAGACACGGGCCGACCTGCTGGACTGGGCTTTGGGTCGAGGTTCAGGAGATACGGACTGGACCCTGGGGAATCGCGACGACCACGGGCAGTACGAGGTGGTGTTTCATGCGCCGCGGTATGGGCGGATTGTGGAGGCGGTCATCACCAAGGCGAGGAATGGGTTGGCGGTCAACTATCCCGATCCGGCGATGCGGCGGCGGGACCCGGATGCGATGGTGATTGGAGACAGGCTGCCGACGGACAAGCCTACATATGAGGAGCGGTTCGGGGAGGAGTTCGAGAAGACGCGGCAGGCAACGCTGGATTGGTTGAAGACGCAGGAACTGGTGGCGATGCCGTTCTACGCGGGGACGGACGCGCTGGGGTACGGGTCGCTTTTGATTGTTCCGCTGCAGGCGGCGTTTTTTGCGGCGGCTTTGGGCGATCTACAGGGGATGATTCCGCGGAGCAAGGTACCGGCGCATTTCGGCGTGACGGGCGGGGTGCTGTTTGTTGCGCCGCCGTTCCGGCACACGCATTTTGGCGGCCGACAGGTGGTGGTGCACGAGCGGCTGGAGACGCATCAGGAGATATTTGCCTACAACCTTTATCCGGGGCCGAGCGCCAAGAAGGGCGTGTATTCGATGTTGCTGGACAAGGGCGAGCGGGAGGGGTGGACGACGAACCATTGCGCGGCGGTGGCGGTTGTGACTCCGTATGAGAACCAACTGATCCTGATGCACGAAGGTGCGAGCGGCGGCGGCAAGAGCGAGATGACGGAGCACATCCACCGGATGGAGGATGGGCGGCTGCTGATCGGCAAGAACGTGGTGAGCAAGGAAGAGCGGACGCTGAATCTGCCTGAGGCTTGCCACCTGCGGCCGATTGCGGATGATATGGCTTGCGCGCATCCGAGCTATCAGGGCAAAAACGTGGGTTATCAGGGCGGCGGCCTGCGGGAGGATGGCGAGAGCGCGCGGCCGCACCATGGGCGGCTGACGATTGCGGATGCGGAGAATGCCTGGTTTGTGCGCGTGGACCATATTCACAGTTATGGAACCGCGCCGAACCTGGAGCGGCTGTGCATCGATCCGCCGGAGCCGCTTGTGTTTTTGAATCACTATATTGTGCCGGGGGGGACGTGCCTGACCTGGGAGCACATTGAGGATTCGCCGGGAAAGATGTGTCCGAACCCGCGAGTGATTTTGCCGAGGCGGATGCTTGAAGACATTTTGGACGGGCCGCAGCGGGTGGACGTGCGGAGCTTTGGAGTGCGGTGTCCGGCGACGCACCGGGAGAGCCAGTTGTACGGGATACTGGCGATGATTCATGTGTTGAGCCCGGCGCTGGCGTGGCTGTGGAGGCTGGTTGCGCCACGGGGACATGCGAACCCATCGATTCAGACGCAGAAGACGGTAGTGGGGATGGAGAGCGAGGGTGTTGGGTCGTACTGGGCGTTTGCTACGGGACGGCGGGTGGACCAGGCGAATCTATTGCTCAAGCAGATTGTGGAGACGCCGGAGACGCGGTATGTGCTGATTCCGAACCAGCATATTGGGGCGTGGAAGGTGGGGTTCATGGCGGAGTGGATTGCGCGCGAGTACCTGGCGCGGCGGGGCAGCGCGAAGTTTGGGAGGGACCAGGTGCGGGAGGCGCCGTTACCGCTGCTCGGGTACATTCCGAACCAGTTGAGGATTGAAGGGTCGATGATTCCGCGGGTGTTCCTGGCAGTGGAGGAGCAGATCCAGGGCGGGATGGAAGTGTACGAGGAAGGAGCGCGGCAATGGAGGGAGTTTTTTGCGCAGGAGTTGAGGCAGTTCCAGGTGCCGGATATGGACCCGCTGGGGCTGAGGATCATTGAGGCATGCCTGGATGGGGCGCACCAGGAGGATTATCGGCGGATGATTCCGCATCCGATGTTTCGGGATGAGGGGTGAAGGAGGCAGGGAGAAGGGAGGAGGGAGAAGGGAACAATCTTTGGCCGTCGAGCGTCGCTCTCAAAATGAGAACACGTGGACTCATTTTGAGAACAGGGGCGGTCGGTTGATCGAGGACAATCGAGCTAGAGGCAGGCTCACAAAACCGGAGACTCAAGCTAAGATGGTTCCGTCATGAAAACATCTTTGATATTTGCCCGAAGCTTTGGATGGTCCCTTGTGCTCTTGTTGGCGGTTCCTGCGCTGGCAAAGGATGTGCCTCTGCAAACGATCGATTGGCCCGCGGATGGGACGGCCGTGGTGCGCTTCACGTTCGGAAAGTTCAAGGAACTGCCTGGCATGGGGAATATGCACGCCTACGTGATGGACACGACAGCGCAGAACCTTTCGCCAAGGCGCATTGGAAACGAGGAGTTCAAGGTGTACCTGTTCGACAAGAACAAGGTGCGCATTGGGGAAGATACGATCGGGCTGAGCAATGTTGGTCCGGGCGAGACCGTGAAATTCGAGACGACAGTGACGACGTCGGGCGCGCCGACATCTGTGACGCTCGAGGAGATTCCTCAGGCAACGAAGATGATCACGATGACGGTGAATTCAACACCGCAGGGCGCGATGTTGAAGCTGGATGGGACGGAAGTGGGGACGACTCCGCGGATGATCACGGTGGGTGCGGGCCGGCATACTTTGATCTTTACGAAAGAAGGTTTCGCGGCGGGGACCTTTCCGCTGGAGATCAGCAGGAACGATGTCTCTGGCGGGACGGTGAGCTTTGAGCTTGGGGCCTCGGCGTTCGACTCGATTGAGATGCGAGATGGCACCGTGCTGAACGGGGATCTTGTGTCGATTGAGGGGATGGACGTAGAAATTCGCGTGGGCGGGGTTTTGCAGCACGTGGACCGGAACAAGATCAAGCGGGTGATGCTCGTGGTGCGGTCGGCGCCGGTGCAGGATTTGCCGGCTGCTGCTGCGAACCAGTAGAGACGGCTCGCAGAAGATTGCGGGCAGTTGTGTTCGAGGCGGCCGCGCCATAAGGGCGCTCCTCCCCGGCAGCTATTCTTATCAGGACCCGATGGCTGCCGACTTGCACCAATTCGATGTGATTGTGTTGGGTGGTGGGGCGGCGGGGTTGATGTGTGCGGCGGTGGCTGGGCAGCACGGGCGGCGGGTGGCGCTGCTTGAACACAATGGGCAGGTGGGGCGGAAGATTCTGATCTCAGG
>Ga0302140_10005524_pt1 | contig 15941 bp, 25 predicted proteins | sample I_Bog_E1_1_FD_202095 | JGI IMG/M metagenome (GOLD analysis project Ga0302140, IMG submission 202095) | Peat permafrost microbial communities from Stordalen Mire near Abisko, Sweden - I_Bog_E1_1 | ecosystem: Environmental > Terrestrial > Soil > Wetlands > Peat | place: Sweden: Abisko, Stordalen...
CGCCAAATCTTAAGAGTATCCCCTGTAAGGGTTTCCCGGTTTCGGAAGCCCATCTGCAACGAAAAGCATAGAGAACCAAATGAACGCAATGAGGAAACAACCCCACACGAAATAAACGAACAGCGCTATGAACGTGATATCCTCGGTCTGTCGCCTTCTCCTCGGAGCGGGTCTCCGACCATCTCTCTCATTGATGATGGAGCCGTAACTTGGCGGTGCTTGGTCATCTAGCAGCGGGTTACCGTCGTGTCTATGATGGTTATGATGGTGATGGCCGTGATGTTCGTGATGAGAATGGCTGGGGTTGGTGTGTGAAGTGTCGTGCTGTTGGTTAGAGTTAAGCCTGAGCTCTAGAGGGGAAGTTGAGGGCTCGAGGATTTGGGAGAGGACTTACGTGTGGTGGTGAACTCCATGTATCGTGCGAAGTGTGCGAGGTATGTGCGAAGGAGGTATCGGTGTGAGAATGGGAGGTGTCTGCTGCCGGTGCCGAGTCGTGTGTCATGATCGCGGGGTCGTGAAAAGGGGGCGGGGTAAGCGCACAGGGGTTCGACTGACGACCGAGGGTTGACCGCGTGAAATGGTGTATAAGATGTAAGATGAAAACTTTGTGGAGCGGACGATGATGACTATGTGTTCTAGAGATGACGTGAGAGAGGTGTTGGAAGCTGCCTGGGAGGGTCAGTCGGAGTGTGGCGCAGCCCAGGCTGAAGGCGCTTAGACAAACAACCTTGAAGCGAGCCCCTGAATCTGCCCAGCGTGGGTGGCACTGTAGTAGTTGTATTTTAGTCGATAACTTTTTCGTGCAGAGTGTAAAACACGGTGCTTCAGTAACAATTTCATAATCATTTCTGAGTATTTCCTTCACCTTTTGATTCTGGGCCCTTCTCCACACCTTCAGTAGTGAAGTGCACGAAGTCAACGGATGATTGAAAGAGACAGTGGTAGCTAAAAGAGCAGCCTTAAAACTCACATATTCGACTTTGAGATCAGACAGACGAGAATATATCCTCCAGAATGCACAAATAAACAGGACATTGCGAACACATTCCAGTTCACAGTTCTCGTCGAATCGACAAGTCCCTCGTCCAAGCCCTGGCCGACCTCTCATACATGCTCCCTTGCCCCAAGAATTCCATCTGCTCATCAGCCTCCGGGTGATCCCTCCACCTTAAAGTCCCCAGCCCACCTTTCTCTCCATCCCAAACCCAACACTCCTCAACATCCGCCGGCACCACTCTCTCCAGCCGTCCAATTACACCCAAATGGCGATTCAAATCCATAATATCCTTGCTACGAGCTGCATTCTCTTGGCTATAGTAAGACACATCAGTTTCCAGACCGTAGTCAGTGTACGGAGCGTAGGCTGCGATCCAGGGCTCAAAGTTGATGCTGATCTGTGACATGCCGCATCTAGAAGCTCGGAGTAGTTGTTTGACGAAATCGATCGAGCTGGATGATGAAGACTCCTGAGTCTGGACATGAGGGCGTGAATGCGAGTCTAGAGCAGAGAAGTCGAGGGTTGTGGTGAGGAGATTGTTGTTGAGGAGTGGCTTGTAAAATTTGAGTTGCTGAGGCTTGGGAGCTTGGCTTTGGGCTTGTCAGACAGGTTAGGAGAACAACAAAGGGAAGGTTGAAGGTATTATGAGTCTACAGGTACGAAGGCAAGTGAGCTAGAGGGGACATACGAGCTAGGAAAGGTGCATCTCAGATGTCTGATCTTCATCAACTCACTCATCCTCAGCTTCGCAAAATCATCTTGACTCTTAGACGTGACACTGGCGTTGATGGACCGGTATATGTGCCGAGCTTCGGCGTAAAGGGTCGCATCACCCGCGACAGCGAGCAATACATTTGGGGCGCTATTATCGTGCTGCAAAATCAAGATATGTGGATAGATGAGAGCGCGGAGTTCAAATGGAAGTTCTTTTAAGGGAAACATCGGTCCGAGATTGGAGAGTTCGTGGTGGTTCAAGCTTGGGGAAGCTAGAGCTAGGGACTGCTAGATTTATCGACCGTTCTTGTTCTTGAGAGAGATTACATTGACCGAGGTAGGTTCTTTTTTTTTCAAGTTTTTCAAGTGCTGCTCCGTTTCATGGTTGCCGAGATGTAAGAATTGCGGTGTGGGGAAACATTATGCCGACGGACGAATGGAAGTTATCTTTTCAAGCTCCTATCAAACATCACCCATTTACTATGGCGAGGAAAGTCTGATGGATTACCGCAAACTCCAGGTCTTCAGAAAGTATAAAAAGTACATTAAAGAGAGTCTGGGCCCGGGATCCTCCAAGCTTCCCTATCATAATTCGAGGGCCACACGCCGTTCTTGCCAGGAGCCAAAATGCCCTTGGGATCAAGAGCATTCTTGATAGTTTCATTGAGCTTCCTCTGTGCATTATCGTTGAAGCAATACGTATCTGCAATCTGGTCCATGAGGGCAAGATGCGTGCGGTACTCGCCCCAGCCGTGCTCTGCGGCATCTTGAATCAATGTTCGAATTAGCCAGTGAGCTCGATCACGTTTCTCTTTATTATAGCGATCGAAGACTATGCAGACAATGTGGTGCATCTCGCGCATTCCTGTTTAATTCTCTTAGCTTATTTTGAGTTTCTCGGTGGATGAGAAGGGTTTTACCAATTGTGAAAGTCCCGATGAAATCAATGCCGGCTTCCTTGCATCGCTTCTTTGTCATCGAATATTGAAGCATACCGTCATCACCGGTAATCTTTGCAATAGGAGAGAAGAACAAATGGGCACCGTTGGGAACCCAATCAACCCAAGCCAGCTCATCCAGAGACGGAATTCCTTGCAATGTTCCACTACGCGTTTGGAGAACCGGGTGATCCTGTGTTTCCTCGGGGAGGATGCATTTTGCTCCCGGGATCTTCATGAAAGCATCTCTGATAACACTCCAAAGGACGTTTCGCACTGGCTCTGGTCCATATACAGCTCCGTAGAAGTTCCATCTACCAAGTTTCAGTTTTTTGGCGATGGCATCCAGTTCCTCGTCGTTGAGTGGTTCGTCCTTCTCGGAGTATGATTTCTTATTTCCGCTCACGGCTGCATCGAGCAAGATGTGACGAAGGGTTGGCACATTTTGCAGAACCATTTGCTAGCATACACGTCAGAACGTATTTACAATGTTCCAGAGAGATAGTACTTACTAAACGCAAAGGTCGGATGATCTCAAGTGCCGTATGAAGGTCTTCGTCTCTCGGAAGTGTGATGAGGTAGGCTTGGTACCCTCCAGGATTTGGCATGAGCTATATCGTTAGCACAGTGCGAATAATCAAGCGTAATTAAACTTACCCAGATTCCCATCTTAGTGACTATGCCTAGATTGCTTTGGGAGAAGATACCATCGTTATAGGGTCCGAATCCGTAATTGAAAAGTTGCCAAGCTCGATTCCCAGGAACTTGATCAGGCCTGAGCCCGTTTGCGTGCGGACGGGAAGGGTCTGGTAGCGCACCCATGCCAGTACGGATAAGCTCGCCGCTGGGCAAAACAACTTCCATGCCGCAATGCATCATCCAATGATCTAATATTGTCAGCGACTTATTACTTAGCAGACGTCGATGGTCTTACCTCCATATGGCGTATACCCGACACCTCGTTCAACAGCATTTCCGATGATGGATCCACCGCCTACATCAGGGACATCAACCCAGAGTTGATCACGTAAGTTATTCTTCACCAAATATTCATGTAAATCAAAGAATGTGACTCCTGGTTCAACGAGTGCGAAGGCACCTTCTACGTTGACTTCCAGAATCCTGTTCATATTTTTGCCCAGGTCAAGCGCCACACTTCCAGGCACACGCGGAGCAGCACCACCGTATCCAGTGCTGAAAAATATCAGAATCAAGCGTTAAATAGTTGCAAGATGTTACTCACTTCCGCCCAATAGAGAATGGCCAGACAGGCATTTCGAACTGATTGCACAACCGCATGATCTCTTGAACATCCTTCACGTCTCGAGGACACAGGACAGCAGATGCCACAAAATATGTCTTTTCAACCACATTGTGCATATCATGGACTTTGGAAGGATCTGTATAGTGTTCGTGAACCAGCTGTGCAGCGTCCGTGATAACAGTTACGTTTTGCTCCTCAACGATCTGCCGCGCAGTAGCGATGAAATCGTCGTACTTCTCCTCGCTGAATCCTGGAGGGAGAGTGAGAGGTGCGCCGGGATGTTTTGATTCCTTTGTTCGGGCTGGCAGATGAGGAATTTTCTTGCTGGAGAATTGTTTGGTGGCGATACCGTTTCCATTGGCGTGAGTGGCGTCGCCGCCACCGTTCAACGTCGAAGGCATGAGGAGTGTGTTCGTAGTTCTTCCACGAAGCTGGATCGTGTGAGAGACAGGCTTATTATGATGCTCGGGACTGGTAAATTGGCTCAGCTCTCGAAAAGTGTTAAATGCTTCTCTAGGAAAGAGCGGAAGTACTACATATATTTTGATTTGAGATTCCGGGGACCCCACCAGTGGCTTTTGAGTCTAAACAATCGGAACACTATTTGCATGCATATGTTCTGGAACTACCATGCCAAGTGCGGGGTATGCACATGTAGCTCTCGTTCGAGCCAAAACGCCATATGCGTACATATGATCATTGCCGCGAACTTGTCGGCATTTACCCACCACGAAGCGAAGGCTCCAAAAACAGGCAGTAATGGCCAATCTCGCAGGCCGAGAGCAGATTTTAAAACACAAGTGATATTTCCATTAGGGCGAAGTCTCACAATTTCTTGTTGTCAGCCATGAATATTAGAATTCGGCTTCTAGGCATCTGTGTGTACACTTCTTCCCCTAGATTATTTTTCCTAGGGGATCGGGGGCACTAGACACTCACTTGGCGCTGCCCGGGCTTCTGTTCCATTCTGCGCACGGCTCCAACCTTGTAGCTATCAAACGAAAGACCCTCTCACCTGGTTTGCCTAGTGGGCTTACGGAAGTGATTTTAAGCGAGTCGAATATAGGGGGTCATGTAGCCCCTTAAATTAGCGAAAATTCCAACCTCACTCCATCTATCTCTAGCCAGGTTCTGATCTCCCGATGTTTATCTTTCCCAGGGAGGCTTATTGTGTGAATCATCGCTAAGAGCTAAATGGCGAGGAAGAAGTCCAAGTAATAAATAAAAACTAACCCTTTGTTCAACGCTTGGGGAGAGGCTTTGACGGGGAAAATCGGCAAGTTATTTTGTTCAGGAGAATGTGAACTGCAAATATCTCGTTTTACTATATCTAGTGAGAAGATGACTTCTTGGGCTTAGTCTTGTAGAAGAGGTCAGTACTTGTGAGGTGTTGCCAAGTGGTGGGAATGAATTGAGAAACGATGGGCTAACATTGGGAGATACCCAAATCAAGATGAAGGAATATCGAGAAAGCGGAGCCAAGCAATAATAGAGAAAAGCCAACATTGAGAAGCCATAGTGTGACATGAACCGGCCCTGAAGGTACAATATCGTCTGGATATGCGTTTCTTTACAGATTATTTCGAAAGGGAGGAAGCCGTGTTGGTTGTGTCGTGAGTGCCAAAAACACTTTCTGTTCAAGGCTCATCGGTAATTTTCGTCGGCATTGCCTTGTCGCGGTTTTTCCACCTGTGGTGGGGGATATGCCGCCACTACCAGCTCGGATGTGTTCTTGGGTGGGCAATAGCCGCCTGGCCTAGAACTAAATCAACAAGTGGTCTAGCTCCTTGTCTCCACGGGGAGACAAATCGGACAAGCTGCATCTAGGCACTGAGTTCTACGGTAAGGATGAGGGGGCAATAATATCGTGAAATGTGGAGAGGGGCTTCGGGTCGATGTCCGGGTTCCCGTAGCTGAGTACCCCGCACTCTCGATCTGTTCTGGGGCCCCACAAGTTGCCGCGTCCTTGGGCCGATTCGGTCATGCCCGATGGTGGTTATCTTGTCACCATACTGTCCACGCGTGGAGACATCGCAACCTCTGGTTGAAACATTTCTTAATTCCACCAAAGAGGCCCATGACGTGCAACAGTCACTGACCACTTCATGTTGCACCTACATACGAGTCCTGGTCGACAATTGTCAATGATCAATCGACATCCCGCCCGTCTGGTCAAAGCTATTGTAGCCGATTGCTGCATCTTTACCAGAATTTGAGACTCCAAGTGCCAACACTAGCCAGCATACCAGGAAACCACTCCGCCGAGTGCCCTCTTCACTAGCTCCTTCAATCTCTTCGGCGTGCAGAGGGGACATCACCATGTCCGAGGACGGCGAACTCTTGAATTGCCGCATTTGTAACGCTTCGTTCCGGCGTTCTGAGCATCTGCGCAGACATCTTGCATGTCGTACGTTCCCTGATATGTTTCTCACGATCATGAATTGGAAAGAAAGCCTGTTCCTGTTGAGCCGGTTCGCAGTGAGCCTCCACTAACCTTGAGATATTCAACAGACTCATCGTCACGGCCGTTCAAATGCCAGGCTTGCAATTCTGGATTCAAGCGCCGGTAAGTCAGGCAAATCCATACAAATATATATTTCCGACGTTAGACTGAACTGTTCTATAGTGATATACTACGGAAGCACCTACGAGGATGCAACTCACGCTCTAATCAAGAGGTGGCTATGCCTGAGCCCCTCCCAGTAGGGAAGAAAGCCACGTCCTGCGATCAATGTGCCCAAACGAAGAAACGATGCGATCGAAAGCTCCCTTGCTCAAGCTGTGCGGCAAAGCGCTGTATTTGTACCTACGAGCGGCAAATTTCTGCTGCAAACCAAACACCAGCAATCCCCGAGGAAGCTCCACATCCCTCCATCGAAGATGAAGAGTGTATTTCGGATTTGGATGTCACCTATGACTTCGCTGATGACCTCAATCTCTCCGTACCATTCAGTCTGCCAAATCTCCTGGATACAGAATGGCTGGACTTGGACTGGAACGCTCAATTCACATTCCAAGTACCGGAAAATGCTTCTACTAGCAGCGAGCCTCAAGGCCAGAGTTCAAGGCACGACTCAGGTCACAATCAACCCCTGTTATCATGCAACCCTCAATATCTTCTGCAATGCGCCGATAAGTCACAGCCGTCATTTGACTTTCTCCTAAACTTCACACGCCAGTCGAGCACAGGAGGCATAAAATCAGTCTTCAACTATAAACGCTGTCGTTTACCACCTACTCCTACAAATCGTATTTTCCATGGTTCGTCGCAGCATCATACCGCCTCCCCTGAAGAGGTGGCATCCGGAGCGCGGGACTCTTACCAGCATGGCTACGCGTCTACTCAAAGTGCAATGTCATTGTATCGCGAACACAATAGAGCGAGTTTGATAAGCTTGATCGAAAGCCTCGACGACCCTCTGTTTGTTCAGACGAAAGCTATCTGGGACAGCTTCCGTGTCTCACGTATAAGGTCAGCACAAATTGCACTACAACCGATCTATGATAGAGACCGCGCCGACGAGCGGTGTCTATACTTCTTCAATCCCGAGAATCTGCGTGTGTTCACTCAACTTTTCTGGGATGAGTGGTATCCACATTGTCCCATTATACACAAGTCAACCTTCGACGTTCTTCGTACTCCGGTACTGCTTCTGGTTCCAATGGTGGTCATTGGTGCCTGTATGTCAGCGAACGACGAGGAAGTAGCGTTAGCCAAGGAATGGTTGGAGTTCGCAGAAGAACTTGTCTTCTCTTCTGCTCTGCTGTCTGCAGAACCTGTTGAACGGGCAGTCTCCGACAATGATGCTCCTCCATTGAAAATCATACAAGCGGCATATATTACTTGTATTCTGCTGAACTGGGAAGGGACTGACACAATGAAACGGCGGGTGAGGCATCATCATTTCGCTGCTGTGGTATCGGCAAGTCAAACCCGTCCTCACGCACCTCCAAATCTAATTTCTTTCGGCTCAGGCTGTTCGAGAGATAGGCATCACAACCTCGAATCACTACCCTCTTGACTTCGTCGATGCGGGTAATTTCTCATGGCCTGAGTTTATTGAACGTGAAGAAACGATTCGGTACCTCAAGTTATTCCAACTGTTTGGTCGTTTGCTGATGGCGTTGATATTAGGGCCTTCACTTACGTATTTCTACTCGACACAGCCTTTGTGATATTCAACAATACTCCGCCACGAATGGTCCTCCATGAGATGAATCTTGAGATGCCGGCATCCGATTTATGCTTTCAAGCCGGCGATGCCTTGGATTGCTACACTCACTGGCACGCTCATGTCTCTCACCAATTTGCAATTCCGGGTTCCATGCCATTGCTTCAAGGAGAAGCAATCAGTCTATTGATGCGCGACAATTACGACGAGCACTCTCTGAGGTTTTCAAATCTGAGTATACTCAGCCTCTTCACACTCGTCGCGGGTAAGCTTTGCTTTTCCTTCACTCAACTAAGAAAATCCCGGCCACAGCCATATGCTGATGATTCTCAGGCCTTCATACAGTAGTATTCCAGCAACAAAGCTTATTCACCTGCTTGCCCACGAGCTTAGTGCCAGTCCGGAATGCACTGGCAAGATGGCAGGCCCTCTGGCCAATGAGAAGTGACAGCGTTGATCAAACCGTAGAGCGCGAGTCATGGCAGGACACAGGGTTTATTGGTCAAGCACAGGAGTATGCCTGGCTTGTCCTTGCGCGGCTTGATAAGCTGGAGGCACCGAATGAAGCAATACCTGCTACCGCGAGGGAGCAGTCTCCACTGGTGGAGTCGGACTCCGGACGCCTTGATGATACGAGCATGACGCTTGTGACGGATCTCATGCTCAGTTTGACTGTCAACGGTGGATAGCGGAAAGATATCCAGTGTAAAATTACAGTGAGTTGGGCCTAACCCTATGCAACAGCATCGATGCCTGTCCGAAACCGTTCTGATCAGAACTTTAGCATTCCCGTTGCTCGGTTTGTACGATATACGGACAACATACAGTCATGGGACTTGGTCTTCGCCATCACGATGTCTAACTTCTGGCACAGAAATATTCACAAGCCCATTTTCTCCCTCTTCTTAAACACAACATCCAGCTTTCCCGCCTTGAGTATCACCAACTCGACGCTCTCTTCCTCCATCCGACGCCCATTCTCAGCAGGCGCATACGAAAATTCGTAGCTCCATACTGTGTAAGCTAGCAAGTACCTCAACTCCATGAGCGCGAGTTGGCGGCCAACGCAATTGTACATTCCTGTAGAGCGGAATGTTAGATATGAACGAGGTTAAAGTGAAAACAACTGAAGAGGAATAAAGAAACTCACCTATGGTGAAGGGTGCAAATGCTCTTTTGTCCTTGACTAGCTCTGGCGCGGTAGTCCATCGCTCTGGCAGGAACTCAGTGGGTCGCTCGAAGTATCGCTCATCTGTAGTTCATTAGCAACTTTTACCTGGCGCGTGGAGAGAACGGTCTCGAGGAGAACACAGGACTTGCCTAAATGCAAAACATGCGGTGGTATAATCAAGTTGACATTTCCTGGAATATAAAGCTCGCCAACCTGCAGTCCCTCACTAGGTGTCATGCGTGAACCGCCAGTTGTAACGGAAGCATGGAGGCGCATTGCTTCATTTATAATTGCATCTAGTAAAGGAATTTGTGATAGTGACAGATGAGTGATAGCTTCGTCTCCTTGGGTGAAGAGTGGCTTGATGACTTCGTAGATTTCATTTTGCAGGGAGGCAGATCGGGCAACGTAGTAAAAGACCCAGGAAATTGAGTTGGATACTGTGTCACTACATAAGATTGTAAGTATACGGTCCCAAGACTAAAAATGAGAGGCTGTGCGCAGATACATACGTGGCTGCAATCATGATACTCTGACCCTCCCCATTCAGTAGGTTTTGGTTGTGCAGTCCATGCTTGAAATTCGGAGCCTCGTAAAAGGATTGAATGAGGAACGTAGCAATGTCTGTCGAGTTATGCTTTTCTTCCTGCAAGTTTTGGTTCATTATTATACCGGTCACTCGCACAGCTCAGGATTTCAGTCGTACCTTTTGTCTCACAGCCAAAAGCTTATTTGACCAGGCTTCAAATTCTTCTCGTTCTTCGTTACCCAGTCCTGTGTCCACGGCGAAACCAACAGGCCATATCCAACGTCCCAATCTACCCAGTGGCCTGAAGAGCGCATCAAGCAAATGTAATGTTGCATTTGGACGCCCATCTTTGACTGCGCCCCAGTCTTCAGAATATCCAACTTTACCCATTACATCGAATACGAACAACAATGCCCAGTGAGAGATTTCCATTGGCTTTCCCTCATGGGATGCAACTTGAGATAGCCAATCGTCAACTGATGACTTAACACGAGGCTCATAGGCTTTGAGAGCTAAATCCAAAGACGTTAAAATTGCATCCTAGAAGGAGAGCATAATCAACATACAATTAGGGCTAAAAGCTTTCTCCCACACCTGGCGACGTTGCTTGTGATGGATCTTGTCTCGCGTGACTGCCAATGGGTACTCTCCTTGCTCACTAAGTGGTTCGTAGAAGGTGCCCTTTCCGCACTTGCTCCCTGGACCATTCACGGCGAGCAGAGTCTCCACGCTTCGGAGAGACAGCTCGTTTGGTCCTGTACAAAGCTTTCAATGCCCATCAATTAAATTTCGGGACATATGCACGCACCAACTCGGACAGCGTCTCCATATATGTCGTGGAGTTTGCAAAGCTCCTCACCAAATTTGACATTTCTCGCCATCCACAGTCCATATCCCTTCGTGATTTTCGCTCCAAGTGGGCCAGGAAAATGGCGCAGGCGGTGGAAGGCCAATCTATAAATGACGATACTGAGGAATAATGCACCGAAATAGCACAGATTAATGACTGTGTTGAACGACAAAAAGGCTTTCGAGATACCGAGGTAACGAACTAGATACGCAGACAGGAGTACCTCGCAATTGAGATGTGCTATGATGATTCGAAATGCTTTCCCATCCTTCTCCCCGTGAATGAAATATAGCCAGTGAGCGAGGAGACCACAAATTGCTGCTACTGCGCAGTTGTTGGGGAGAGAGGCGGTTTCCATTTTGGCAGCGTTTGTGAAGAATTAAATGTTCTGCAGTTTTGCAAGTTTTTCGGGGGCAGTCTGACATACTTATAATATTCGGACTTTGACACCGCTCCGACAGGGGTTTAAAGCCTCAGTACGCTTGGGTAATACATGATTTCCGCTTACATGCAGGGGCAGCTCGCCAAGGCCCAAGCTGACATGTAGTAAGCATATAGTAGGAACACCTCCATCATCACCAAGACCTAGTCGTGAGGTCCCATGTTTTCAGGGCAAGATATTGGTTTAGTCCACCGCTGACCAGGTGAGAGTGCCTATGGAGTAGAACATCTCAATTGGTTCGATTTTCGGCCTTTGTTGACTATTTGACCCAGCGTTGCAGCAGAGAGAAGCATTTTTCGCTCAAAGGTTATGAATTGGATTATACTTAATTATCAGTAAGTACATAAGCAATTTAGGGATTAGGAACATCTTTAAAAACTTTGAATATCGCGCGAATTGACGCTACGATTCTGACGAGCCAAACAGATTGCACGGAACATGAAAATGGACCGAGGTGAGACAATGTGTATGAAGTAGTCTCAACTCGCACGAAGATTGCAGAGGAGAAAAAGAAGACTCTTGCAGAGCTCTATATCAGCGTTTTTGGGCCAAATACGGGAACTCCACTCAAAATGTTGCGTTCATATGCTGGGAATGTCTTCATCTTGCTTTCGCTTGCTCACTCAACATCACCATCCTTCCTCTTCTCCTCAAATACCCTCATCCCCTCCTTCGTAAACCCATCTGCAAACTCCCCCCTCAAACCCTCAGCCTCGAAAACAAACCTAACAATTCCATCCGGCCCAAGCGTAAAATAATCAACTTCCTCTCTCACCATCTCATAAACAACTTTCCTAAACTCCTCAATCGGAATCTCGAACTCGTCATTAACCCTATATATCAACCATTCCTGGAACGTCTCAATATCGAGATCTCTTCCTTCACCAGAAAATTTATATAATTCTTCTCGAACAGCTGGGTCGCTCATTAAATTGTCGAGGAAACCCATAAGTTCCTGGTCGGGTTCTGAGAATGGTAAGGCAGTTGGATAAGTTTGGATTTCGGGCCAGCCTGCATTGATCCGCAGTACTACTCCAGAGCCAGGGAAGGTTTCGTGACTATTATTGTGTCTTTATCAGTAGAGCCTTCAAGTACGGGATGAGATAGGATGGGCAAAGATTACATAAACAATTCTCCCCTCTCATCCGCACTGCTCAGAAACCCCCTGAAATCCATTGGAGTAAGAGAAATGCCTCCTCTGTCTTTGATATGCCTGTAGAACGCAGGCTCGGAAAGAATCCCCATTGTGTCCAGAGCCAATTCAAGCGGCCCTCCGCTAGCGAATAGGTACTCCGTGATTTCCTCATATCTTGGACAAGAATAATCTGGTATCAACGGCGAATCATCTAATTCCGTTTGTGAGTTCTCCTCTTCATCATCCACGTCCCTCAAAATCTTCGTTCTCATTGCATCAAAAATCTGTCTCGACCTCACCGCCATCGCATTCCTTCTCAGAGCCTCCTCTTTTTCTCCGTCTGTCCATCCCTCACAGATAGCTGTATTTTCGAATATACCCTCATAAAGCCCACTCTCATAATCTCTCTTATCCAATCTTCCCCTCGTCTCTATCCTCCTCGGATCCCCAATTACAGTTCTCGTACCATACTCCAACGGACCCATTTTCGTCGCATCAGCACCGTATTTCCTAGCCTTGACATCCCAGAACTCATCCGTGAAAAGACTACTACACCAACATGTCGGCACAGGCCAGTAGTCATACGTATAGAACGGATCATTTTGTCTACTTTCTGAAGGTGGTGGTTTATTCTGCGGAGGAGAGCGCGCGGTTTGGTAACCGGAGTGGGAAGCTGTGAACCAGTTCGTTTTGAAGATGCCCATGTTGGGATGGCCTGGTCCGCCACGGTTGTAGGCTTGTCGCATTATTGATTCGGGGTGGCCATTCCAGATCTTTTGGTGTTAGCTAGAGTTAGTTGAAGATGAATATGGAGTTTACCTTGTCCATAAATGAATATCCCAATTCGGAGAGAGGTTCGTCTTCGAAATAAGGCTCGATATTATTCTTGGCTGCTCCATCTTGGAGAGAATCTATGATTGTTCTTCGACAGGCGTGCTACGTTCATGTCAGCTTCAGTAGAAATAAGACCAATTTCAAACTTACAGCAAATTCGTGCGAGAGTTGTTGCAATCTTGAATCTCATCGCCATTCTATACCTGTCAGCTCTCCATTATATCCTCCAATGATATGATAACTACTTACTTCTCTGCATCCGTCAAATCATCCCTCAAAAGAGGTTGCAACAGCTCAATAGCAAGCAATATCTCAACCCTCTTATAGACTAAATTGCTCTTTGTAATCGCATTGCGGTTCACACGGAGAGCCGGCAGACCTGAAGAGGGGTCTTCATATCCGCTGTATAATGCTAGTCTCACATTTTACGTCATATCTCTAATTCTTTCTTAAGTTTCTTACAATTTGAGATCAGCTATTCGTTCTCCTTGTGAACGATAGTAGAAGCGCTGGAGGCGCAAATCTCCGGGTACATTCGCAATATCTTCGTATCTGCCATAGAAGAGGGCGTCTATCCTGTGCCAGGACTGTTAGGTTATGAAAGCGTGAAAAATAGATGGAGCTTACCATTGATAGCGGGGCTCATTAGCCAATACTAGCGAGGCTAATTGGAGGCACGGCTTTAATATTTCCCACACCATGGGATTCTCAGCCTGGTATGTACATGGGCGTTGCTCTTAGCGACCGTGCAAAAGTAAACTCACCAACCAAAATCCACCCTCGCCTCCCAAAATCGGTATAGCACCCTTGTGTCTCGGCATCTCCGACTCTGTCAACCACTGTTTCTTCTCAAAGACATCGTGAATAGGATTGCTCAGCCCGTGATTCATCACGCTGTAATCTAATGCTGCTAGCGCTTCGAAACGATGAAGTTGATGAGCTGTAAATCCATGTAGTCTGCTTCTCTGATAGGGTTCTAAATTATTTCGCTTCCTTTCTACTTTCTTAACATCAGAATGTTCCGATGAGAGGGGCATTAGTCCGCTTTTCTTGGTATTCGATAAAGGGAGATGGTTGATGCCATTAAATATTCCCTGTGGGTGGCCATACTTCTTCGCCAGGTCCGCCCAACCAGCAACATGATTTTGTCGCTCAGCTGTAAAGAAACATGGGTCAGAGATTCTTATGTTCCGGGGTGAGGGTCTAGTTCAGGAACCTTACAAGGAGACAGAAATTGGCCAGCGGTATCGTACATCATCCCTCCAAGGACTCTAGCCGCCGCTTCGTGGTTAGCCTTTTGAACCCCTTCATCTTCCATTGCGACGTTCTATGGTAGAAAATGAAGACGCAAATGAGAGAATCAGTCAAAGGCATTTTCCTGAGAAATTTTTCGATACAGGACTCTCGAATATTTAGTGAGCCGTATGGGCAGACAAAGGGAAACAGTGTTCGCCAACTATGACACTGCATTCAAACAATTGAGTGGAGAGTGCAGAATAATGGACAAAGATACTATAAACGAATTTGGACTTGCAAAACAAAGCAATCTACGTTAACGAGTCTGCGGGATTATCAAAGCTACACAACTTTCGATTTCCACGTTTTCTCTGCTTGTGTCCGGATCCAGGGTCTTGGGTTGAGAGTTTGGGTGGATAATGACAATGCTAAAGTTTCCAAAGATAGGCCATTACCTCCCTTGTTGAAAGTTGTTGACCGATACCCCGATTGACGAGTAGCCTGAACATATCTGCTCCCCGACGTCTTCCTGTGACGTGGAGAGAAATCAAAATCTGAAAAGGGGGGTCAATTTAAGCGAGTATCCGAATTTGGTCTAGATCGTCTTGATTCCTGATGTCACATAATATAGAAAGCAGTGGTCTGAGAGTAATTTTATTAAGAAGTAAGTACAATCTGATAATAAAATAAGAGAGGATAAACCAGTGCTTTTATACCCTTAAGAGGGCTAGTTTAGGGAGTATAATACAATATTATCTAGCTGGTATTACGATTAGACATTAAGTAACGCTTTTAATAATATAGTTAATATATTAGTAAGTAAGTGAATTTTGGGCCCTAGGCTATAAGAACTAGTTGATGATGCCTAGTGTACCATATAATTCAACAGATCGCCCCTGACCACACTTCTTCACTACAACCACATCTGATAGACAACCGTCAAAGCATAGACGGAACATCTCGGGAATGCGAGTACTGGATATGGGAGATCATACATCGATGCTCAGCTTTCCAAGTCCCTCCTTTTCTACAGGTTTCTTCATGGGGGGTAAGCAGGGGAGGAAACCCGCGACCGGCGAAAAGACGCCGTACGCGAGCGGGAAGATGACGAGTTCCTTATACGGCCACTTTTGGCCGATGACTTATTACGCAGCACAACATCCTCATTTATTTCTCCAAATCGCTCCGCCTAGCTGGACGGTTCTTTTTGACCGATGGATTCTGGTATTTAAGACAGTGCCATCATTGCACTTCCCAAGTGTCGCCCATAACGCTCTTTCCACATTCACTACTAAATAACATTCTGGGAATCCTTTCTGCCATACCGGCGAGGTTCAATTACCGAGTCACGATCTAAACAAGTAGTCAAAATGGCCTCAAACATCAGACAAGATGACAATGCAGCGGAATTATCGACTATCTCTAGCTCGAAAGCCCCTAATTCGCAACCATCGACTCCACTCGAAAAGACAACGGAAAACTCATCGGACGAAGACGAAACCATCTACCCATCCGGCATCGCACTTCTCCTCATATTCATATCTCTCTGCACAACGACCTTTGTTGTCGCCCTCGACGCAACCATCATTGCCACAGCAATCCCGACTATCACCTCGCAGTTCAAAAGTCTCAACGACGTCTCTTGGTACAACGCAGCAT
>Ga0302140_10005525_pt1 | contig 15940 bp, 14 predicted proteins | sample I_Bog_E1_1_FD_202095 | JGI IMG/M metagenome (GOLD analysis project Ga0302140, IMG submission 202095) | Peat permafrost microbial communities from Stordalen Mire near Abisko, Sweden - I_Bog_E1_1 | ecosystem: Environmental > Terrestrial > Soil > Wetlands > Peat | place: Sweden: Abisko, Stordalen...
CCATCTCCGAAGCCTTGAGCTGGATTCATGGCAAACACAATCTGCGTTTCGGCGCCGATTATCGCCGCGTGCATCGCGACTTTCTCGGTGGCTCCAACTCCACCGGAGCCTTCACCTTCACCGGCTTGTTCACGGAAGCGCCCGGCACTTCATCCGCAGCCAGCGTCAACGCACCAAGCGGCGCTGCATTGGCCGATTTCCTGCTCGGCCTGCCCCAAAACACCACCATCGATGCCGCCGTGAACAAAAGCTACCTCCGCGACAACGTCTGGGACGGCTATGCCACCGACGACTGGCGCGCCTTCCCAAGCCTGACTCTGCAATACGGCGTGCGCTATGAGTTTTATGCGCCTTACACCGAGAAGTACGGCCATCTGGGCGAAGTGATCACAAACCCATCCGCAGGGTTTACCTCCGTGGCTCAAATCGAATCAGCCGGCAGCAATGCGGCGGGCGGGCTTCCGCCCTCGCTGGTCTTTCCTTTCCATGTGGCCTTCGCGCCGCGGTTGGGCATCGCCTATCGGCTTCCCAAGCAGACCGTCCTGCGCGCCGGCTTTGGCATGAATTATTCCGTTGGCGAGTACGCCACCTTTGCCACGACCATGGCCCACCAGCCTCCCTTCGCCAACGAACAAACCAACAACGTCGCGCTCAGCGCAAACAGCACAGGCCCCCCACCTTGCGCTCAGACCATCCCCTCCACCTGCTACACGCTTGCCGATGGATTTCCCGCGCCGGCCAACGTGGGCAGCTATTCCCTCGATCCGCACTACCATCTACCCTACGTCCAGGTCTGGAACCTCGACGTGCAGAAGACGCTCCCTTGGGGCATCGTGCTCAACGTCGGCTACAACGGATCGAAGGGCAACCATCTCGACATCACCAGTGCGCCGCGGGCCACTCCCAACAACCCACTTACCAACCCCACCAACCAGGTGTTTACTTACGATCAGGCAAGGGCGTTTTCCAAGTTCGGCGCTGGAACATTGCGGGTCAACAAGCGCATGTCTTCTGGATTCGCCGTGGGCGCCAACTATCAGTATTCGCACTCCATCGACGATGCCAGCTCAGTCGGCGGAACTTCCGTCCGCGTAGCGCAGAATTGGCAAAACTTGAATGCCGAGGAAGGCAATTCGAGCTTCGATCTGCGCCACCAGGTCAGCGGTAACTATGTGTACGAGTTACCCTTCGGCAAAGACAAGCAGTGGGTCACCACCGGAGCCGCATCTCACTTACTCGAAGGCCTGTCTGTCTCCGGAAGTTATACCTTTTCCACCGGTGAACCGTTGACGCCAAGCTACAGCGCGTCGGTCACCAACGTCTCCTGTGGAACAGCCGGATCGGGCCGTCCGGACCGGGTTCCAGGTGTCTCTCTCACGTCAGGCGGAGGATCGCAACAGCGCTGGTTCAACACCTCGGCCTTCGCCGCGCCTTCTTCCGTTTCCAGCTATCCTTGCGCGGTCTTCGGCACTGCCACGCGCAATTCAATAACCGGGCCCGGAACCATTCAAAACAACATGTCGCTCTCCAAAACATTGTCACTCGGCGACACCCGCAGCATGGAAATCCGCGCATCGGCAAACAACGTTTTTAACACCGTGCAGTTTTCCGGAGTCGGCACCAGCGTAACCTTGCCAACCTTCGGCCAAGTCACTTCCGTTGGGTCAATGCGCTCATTCAACTTCATGGCAAGATTCAGGTTTTAACAAGAAGGCTAAAATGCCTCCTCGGAATGTATGAACACTGTGCTGGTAACGCCACAAATGTCCCGTGCCCCGTCCATGCGCCTTCTTCTTGGCGCATGGGCGGAAAACTTCGGACCTCAACGAGCCCTGTTCATCAGGAGCAACAAAAATGACTGTCATCCTGAGCGACCCTGAACGCAGCGAATGGGGAGTTGAAGGATCTGCGGTGGCATTTCGGAAGCTACTTCGCGAGCTGGGGTGCCCCAGCTCCCCCATTTGAGACCTGGGAAATTCAACTCTGGATCGTCACGGGCACCTCGCGAACGAAGTGGACAGGGAAGGGAAACACATGAAGGAGTGGACAAAGAACATCGGCGCGGGATGCGCAGCGGCGGCGTTTGCGCTCGCGCAGACGATGGGGATCGCGCAAAATCCCGCTCCTACGCCCGCGGATCAGCCCGCATCGACCCAGGCGTCCACTTCCCAGAGTGGTTTTGTGCTGAAGATGAACGGGGAACTGGTTCTGACCAATGTGGTCGCCCGCGACACCAAGACCGGCGAAGTAGTGAAAGGCCTGCAGCAAAGCGACTTCACCATCTACGAAAACGGCAAAGCCCAGCATATCGACACGTTTGATTTCGAAAGCGTCGACAAGGCGACGCCTTTGAACGAAGCCACGGTGAGCGGCCTCGCGACCGGTAGCAGCGGAGGCAAAGCCGTGGTGGTCGCTAAACCTGAAGATCTCCGCAACCACCGCTTGATCGTGATGTTCTTCGACCTCACCTCCATGCAGCCCGAAGATCTGGATCGCAGTGTGCTCGCGGCGCAGGAATTCCTCAAGGTCAAAATGCAACCGGCCGACCTCGTTGCTCTAGTCTCGCTCGGCGACACGCTCAAGGTGGATCAGGATTTCACCGCCGACAAAAGCGCGCTCATCCATGAAGTGGCTGTCTACAACGGCACCGAAGGCCAGGGATTCGCGCAGGGCGCGACCTCGAATTCCAATCAGGTGGAAGACACCACCGGCTACACGCCGGATGAAAGCGAATACAACGATCTCAACACCGACCGCGAACTCTTCGCGCTCCGCGCCGTGGCCAAGTCCCTGGAGAAGATTACCGAGAAGAAGTCACTCCTCTATTTTTCCGGCGGGATCTCGCGCGACGGCATTGAGAACCAGGCGTCTTTGCGGGCCGCCATCAACGCCGCGGTGCGCGCCAACTTGGCCATCTACAGTGTGGACACACGTGGCCTGCAAGCCGTTTCCCCGCTCGGCGATGCCTCCACCGGAAGCCTGCGGGGCACCGGCGGATTCAACGGCGGGGCGCTGCTCAATAACATGAACTCCAACTTCGCCAGCCAGGAAGTCATGGCCACCCTCAGCACCGATACCGGTGGCAAGGCCTTCTTCGATTCCAATGACTTTGCGCCGGCATTTGCCCAGGTGGAACGCGACACATCCGCGTATTACGCCATCGGATTTCGCAGCTCCAATCCGGCGCGCGACGGCAAATATCGCAAGCTGACCATCAAGATGAACCGGCCCGGCATAAAGCTCGAGTACCGCCCCGGCTACTACGCCCCGGCGGACTTCAAGCACTCCGGTCATGAAGATCGCGAGCGCGAGCTGGAAGAGGAGCTTGCCAGCGATCTGCCCGCAACCGACATGGCCGTCTACATGGACGCCATGTACTTCAGGCTGGACGAAAACCGCTTCTTCGTTCCCGTCTCACTCATCGTCCCGGGCTCGCAAATTCCTTTCGTCAAAGGCGGCGACAAAGACAAGGCGACCCTGGACATCATCGGCTCAGTCATCGACGATGTGAAACGGCCCATCGGCCACGCGCGCGAGACGGTCAAGCTGAACCTCGACCCAAGCCTGCAAGCGCGGCAAAAGAACATCCAATACACCACCAGCTTTGACCTGCCCCCAGGCAAGTACCAGGTGAAGTTTGTCGTGCGTGAAAATGAGACCGGCCGCATGGGGTCATTTGTCGCGGACATCAATCTGCCGGACATGAAGAAGTCGCCGCTGAAGATGAGCTCCATCGTGCTGGCATCCATGCGCCAGCCCAGCAAAAAGCAGGATCCGCTGGTCCACAGTGGCGAAGAGTACGTGCCCAACATCAGCCATGTCTTCCGCCAGGATCAGCACTTGTATCTGCTCTACGAGATCTACAGTCCCGCCCACGAAAAGCCGGCGGCCAACGCCGCCAAAGGCGTCAAGCCCGGCATCAACGTGCTCAGTAGCCTGGAGCTTCTTCAGGGGTCCACCAAGGCCTATGAAACGCCCTTGGTCCAGGCCAAAGCCATCAACGTGGAAGGGCGCGATGCGGTCGCGATTGAGTTGGACGTCCCTCTGGGCGGTCTGAAGCCGGGCCCGTATGTGGGTCAGCTCAATGTGGTCGACGATGCAGCAGGCAGCTTTGCATTCCCTCGCTTCGCCTTGCTGGTGAAGGAAACCGCTGCGACTGGGCCCACAGCTGAGCCGGCCGCTGGTTCGCCATCCCCAGCCAGCGGAGCCGCCCCCTCGGGCGCGAGCCCATAGGGGCAGTGGCGGCAGCCGGAGCCGCAGCAGGTGCCGCGTTTCAGGTGGTAGGCCGCTGTGAAGACCAGATTCGAACCCTCGAGATAGTAGTCGCCTGGTTCGAGCGGCGCGGGCGCGGGCAAATCCATTTCTCTATTCTCTCTTGCGCCAGGCCTCATAGCCACCTGTCTCCAAAGCCAATGGGTAAAATGGATGCATGACACAGCCATCGGCCGAGGATCGCGCCCGTCGCATCAAAATCATTCTTTTTGACGTAGACGGGGTGCTGACGGATGGCACGATCTGGATTTATCCGATGCCCGTGGACTTGCCCGACGGAACCGTGAGCACACGCATGGTGGAGGCCAAAGGCTTCAGCGCGCACGATGGCGCCGGCATGACGCTGGCCCGTCTGGGCGGGATGAAAATGGGCATCATCACCAAGCGCATCAGCGAGACTGTGGCCTTGCGAGCCCGCGACCTGAAGCTGGAGTTTGTCTGCCAGGGCCAGGCATTCAAGATGCAGGCGGTCCGCGAAATCATGAGCAAAGAAGGCGTGGGGCTCGACGAAATCGCCTATGTAGGCGACGACGTGGTCGATCTGCCGGTGATGCGCCAATGCGGGCTGGCTGTTGCCGTTGCCAATGCCCGTGCCGAAGTGAAGGCCGCCGCGCACTTCGTCACTCCGCACGCGGGCGGAGCGGGCGCAGGGCGCGACGCCATCGAGTTCATTCTCTCCGCGAAGGGCATCTTGGATCAATGTATCGAAGCTTCCATTGATGAGAACAATCCTCTTCCGCCCTCCATGGATATTGGAAAAGGCGGCGACCTCACGTGATGAACCCGCAGACAGCATCCGTCGAAAAGCCGCGCAAAGCCGTCGTGCTGTTGAGCGGCGGTCTCGATTCAGCCACTGTGCTAGCTATAGCGCGCAGCCAGGGCTTCGAGCTCTACGCACTCTCGTTTTCCTACGGCCAGCGGCATGCCTTCGAGTTGCAAGCGGCCGCGCGCGTTGCGGCTTCCATCGGCGTTGCCAGCCATCGCGTAGCCAATGTCGATCTGCGCGCCTTCGGAGGGTCGGCGCTGACCGATGAGATCGACGTGCCCAAGGGCCGCTCTCCAGACGACATGTCCCACGGCATCCCCATCACCTATGTCCCTGCGCGCAATACCATCTTCCTTTCGTTCGCGCTGGCCTGGGCTGAGGTGCTGGAGTCGAGCGACATCTTCATCGGCGTGAATGCGCTGGACTACTCGGGCTATCCAGATTGCCGACCTGAGTTCATTGAAGCATACGAGATGATGGCCAACCTGGCCACCAAGGCAGGGGTGGAAGGCCGGCGGAAGTTGAAAATTCATACCCCGCTCATCGCGCTCACCAAGGCGGAGATTATTCAACAAGGAATCGAATTCGGTGTCGACTACGCGTTGACCAGCAGTTGCTACGATCCATCAATCAGCGGCCAACCCTGCGGACAATGCGACTCGTGCTTGCTACGCCAAAAAGGATTTCGCGAAAATGGCATGGAAGACCCACTGCGCTACCCACCTTCCGAATCCATGGGACGTGCATGAGATCCAATGTTCAAGCCAAAAGAGCGGCCATTCTGAGCGACAAGAAACTGCTTGTCATCCTGAGCGAGCGCAGCGGGTCGAAGGATCTGCGGTTGCGCTTCGCGACCTATCATCGGCAGACCCTAAACCAGAGGCTGTCTTCATGACCTACGCCGTCAAAGAAATCTTCTACACCTTGCAGGGCGAAGGCGCGCAAGCCGGGCGCGCGGCGGTGTTTTGCCGGTTTGCCGGGTGCAATCTCTGGTCGGGCCGCGAGGCCGATCGCGCAACAGCAATTTGCAGATTCTGCGATACGGACTTCTTCGGCACCGACGGCGATTGCGGCGGAAAGTTCGGAAGCGCCGAGTCTCTCGCCAAAGCGATCGAAGCGAAGTGGCAAGGATCTGCATTGCAGGAAAGGCGCTTTGTCGTCTGCACCGGGGGCGAGCCCTTGCTGCAACTCGACGGCAGCTTAATCGAAGCCCTGCATGCGCGAAGCTTCGAAATCGCCGTGGAGACCAACGGAACGGTTGCCGCTCCCGCCGGATTGGACTGGATCTGTGTCAGCCCCAAGGCCGGCGCAGATTTAGTGCAGCGCAGCGGCGACGAATTGAAGCTGGTCTATCCGCAGGCCTCCTTTGATCCGAGCCAGTTTGTCTCACTTGACTTCAAGCATTTTTTCCTGCAGCCGATGGATGGATCCCAGCGCATCCTGAACACCGAGCTAGCCGTGCAATATTGCCTTCAGAACCCGCAATGGCGCGTGAGCGTGCAAACGCACAAAATTCTGGCTATTCGCTAGACAGGCAATTCAAGAGTTCCCGCTTATTTCGGTGAGTACGCGGAGAGAGCGACCGGGTTGGCATCTGGCTGCACCAACCAGACAGCCCGGTCCTTGTAGTAATCCAACAGCGCCTTGTCGTTCGCCGGGTCCATCTCGTGCGCCCAAATGATCTTCGCGCCGTCGATATCCGGAGCGTTGTATACCCACTCGTCCAGTGAATTATGCGAGGGCGCGTAACGCACCAGAATCAACTGTTTGCCGGGAAGCGCATTCAGCTTGTCTTCAATCTGTTTGCGGGCCATGCCCATGCGGCCCGGTCCGTGCCACGTGGAAGCCCAGGAACCGCTGGGCCATTTGGCCAGTCCGATCTGCAATGGTTCCGCAGCCAGGCGCAGGCCGCCAAGCAACACGCAAAGAGTTACAAGGAAGCGCTGCATGGCCAGGCCCGCAGGCTGGCCGCCCGGCTTCCATTGCCGCAGGTGGCGCATCATCTGCAATCCGAGTGCGTAGATGACCGGTGTGATGGCCGCAAAGTAGTGGGGGATGAGCCATGTTTCCACCATCACGGCCAAGACCACAATCGCGCCGCAGAACACAAGAAAGCGAACGCGGCGATCGAATAGCGCGCGGCGCAGCATCATCAAAGGTGGAAGCAGAGCGATACCCGCAAAAAAGAGAAGCGCGCGCATTGGCTTGAAAACCAGGGTCTCCGACAAGAATCCGCTGAGCGTGTGCAGATGGTTGGAGGAACCAAGCTCCACGTCGACGTAAAAGTCGCGAATCGATTTGTGCCGATACATGGGTATGGGTCGCGGAGACTGCCAAATGTAATAGGGAGCGGCGGCATACTCTGCGCGGTCCACACTGTATGGCGGAGTGAGCGGATTGCCGAAGGCGCGGCTGTCGTAGTAGCCAAGCCACGCGATGGCAGCAAAAATCAAAGCCAGCGGCAGCGCCGTGCTACGAACAACCAAGGCGACCGGAGGTCGCGTTTTGCCGGCGAAAATCCACCGCACAAGTGCGAAGCCAACAGGAACGCACAGCAAGAGACCCTCGTAGGGGCGGCTGAGAGCGAGTAGGGCAATGCCCACGGCCATCAGGAGGCTGTAGCGCAGCTTGCCGGTTCGCGTAAATCGCGGCAACGCGCCAAGCAATAACGCGCCGCCCAGCGCCGCGACTGATCCACCCCCGGAGTAGGTGTTGATCCAGTAGCTGAACAGGCCAATGCGCAGCACCGCCAGCAAGCCTCCCAGCAGCGCCCAGCCTGGTGGAAGCCACGCTTGCAGCATCCAACAGAGCGCAGCGCACATCAGCGATGTGATGCACAGGAGGCCAAACCACGGATGACCAAACACAACTTTGCCGGCCGCAAGAATCAGCCCATGCGCGGGAAAATACATTGACATGTAAGTCGGTTGAAGGGTGATTTGGATGCTCTCGAAATGCGTCCAAAGTGCGGGAGTGGGATTGCTGAGGCGGCCGAGTGCGAAAGTATTGGCAGCGAGTAGAAAGCTGAAATCATCCTGCACAAACGGCAGGGGGATTGGGCAAAAGGGAAGAATTGCCAATCGGCCCAAAAGCGCAGCTGCGCCAACAACGAGCACGGATAAACGCTCGCGGCGCCCAAGCACCATGAAGGCGTATTCGATACGCGCAAATACACGGGAAGCCAGCCGCGGCAGGGCAAATGCAAGGGCTACAGCAATCAAGGTCAGGCCGCCCTCAATCAGCATCAGTGAGGGCGCATTGCTCGAACTCGGCGTGACCTGCATGTTAGCGGCCTATCTCCATAGTAGATTGCGAAGAAGGCGAAGTTGAGGCTGCTTCGCGATACTGGAAGATCACGTGGCAGTTGGTGAAAGCAGCCTGTGTGCGCTCCGGAATCGTTCCGCAAAAAAGGTTGGTGAACCGGTATCCCTGGTCTAAGAGCGCCCGATACTTGGGATGGTCGAGTGTGAGCGGCTTTTCTGGTCCGTTGTAAATAATCTCGACCACGACGATGCGCGGATGCAAGGGAAGAGCAGCCTGGTAGCGCGGCTCGCTCGGGTTGGAGTCGCTCCACGACCAGAATGCAAAGGGCAGATTCAGGAGGATGTTGTGGTCGAAGTAGGGCAGGATGCCGATGGCGCGAAAAGCATAGTTGACGGGATCGTCCAGGTCTGTTGCAGCAATTGAAGCACCTTGATCCACGTAAGGTCGTAAGAACTCCGCAGCCGCGCGATCCGGCGAATATGCCTTCACGTGATCGAACCACAGGGCATATCCAGACCAGACAATCTGCGTGGCGACCATCAAGGCCAGCGCCGCCTTGCCGACAGTTTCCCAGTGCTTGGCCACGGCATCTTGCGCAGGCCAGGTGATCCACAAAACGCAGGTGAGCAGCGGCACCAGAAGCCCCACATGCCACCAGTTGGCATACACCGCACCCGAGAAAACAGCGAAGAACGCAACGGGCAGCAAATACGCAATCTTGCCGCGCGAGCCGAGCCAGACGGCCATCGCAATCCAGAACGGTATGGACAAAATCCATGGCTCGCACATGCCCCAGCACAATGAAGCGATAGCCCATCCAAAGAACGGATGGTGCGCACCTGGCGGCCGCGAGAGCGAAAGATCGTGCGGCGGAAAAGCCGTCCAGATCGCAAAGGCGTAGAAGGCGATCACGATCAGCGCACACCAAATGAAGTTGCGGCGATGGTTTCTGTCTTTCGGTGAGAATCGGATCTGCTCGATCGCGAAGACAATGGCTAACCCGCCGGAAAGCACCGCGGCGTGCAGCGACGCGTTGGCAATCAGGCCCAACAGAATCGCAACCACGAACGGTTGCTTCTTCCAGCAGAACGCGACCAGAAACAGCAGGGGCGGAACGAGCACGTAGTTGCGCGCCACCACGGCGTATTGAAACAAGAGAAAGTAGGAGAAGGGAAGAGAGAGTTTCAGGAAACGCGGAAACGGCGAATTGAAGAGAAGCAATGCCGTCGACGCAACCGCGATCCCTGCGGCAATCCAATGCAGACCAGTGTAGCTGACGTGCAAGCGGCTCAGAATCCACAGCAGAAAATGCCACAGCCCGGGCGAGGCCTCGTAGCGGATGAATGTGCGAAACAATTGGCCGAGAGAGAGTGTCCGTGCCAGTTGCCAGGCCTGTGCTTCATCGGCCCACGGCTCGTGAAAAGGAACGGCAAGGCCAACCAGCGCGGCGTAGAGCGCGAGCGCGCAAGCCTCGGGCCAGACGATAGTCGTGCGAAGGCGCGGCCTCACGGCAGGGTGGGCTGCATCGATCTCCGGGGCAACTCCGGCGGGGCGGGTCATTGTCTCTGGATGCGCGGGCATCCCGCTCTCCTTACGAGCAAGGCTGGAGCATGGCGACAGGGTCGCTTGACGTTATTGTCAGGGCCTGCGGGTTGCAGGCGCCAGCAGATTGTGTTCGATTTGCGACGGAGGAACCAGCCATGCGAAGGTTTCAGGAACCCTGGGGCACCCGGGTGTAATACTGCTGCGAGATCCTTCTTCCGGTTGCGCCGAATGCGGGCGAATTGATGATTCCCGCGCGATGGGCAACGAAGCGGGCGGTGGTCCCAAGCACGCCCAATCCGTATTGCACGCTGCGCTTGAAGTTGATGGAAGATGCCTCCGCAAAGTATTTCGTAGGGCAGGAGATCTCTCCAATTTGGAAGCCGAACATTACGGCCTGCGCGATCATCTGGTTGTCGAACACGAAGTCATCGGAGTTCTCAAGGAGCGGCAGCTTTTCCAGCAATTCCCGCGAAAACGCGCGGAACCCCGTGTGATATTCCGACAGCTTCACGCCGAGAAACAGATTCTGGAAAGCGGTGAGCAAACGGTTGGCAATGTATTTGTACAGCGGCATTCCACCTTGCAGGGCGCCGTTGCCCAGGATGCGTGATGCGAGCACCATGTCGTACACGCCGCTGGCAATCATGCCGGCCATGGCGGGAACAAGAAGAGGCGTGTACTGGTAGTCCGCGTGCACCATCACCACGATGTCGGCTCCCGCTGCGAGCGCCTCGCGGTAGCAGGTCTGCTGGTTGCGGCCGTACCCGTAGTTGGTGTCGTGAACAAAAGTCTGAACGCCGAGCTTACGAGAAAGGGCCGCAGTCTGATCCTTGCTGGAATCGTCGACGAGAATCTTGATGTCCACCACGTCGGACAGCTCCTGGACAGTCTTCTCCAGTGTTCTCTCGGCGTTGTAGGCCGGCATCACGACCGCGATACGTTTTCCGTTGATCATGTGCGTGACTCCTGGAGCAGCGGTCCGTCCAAAGGCGCGGCGAACACGTCTACGAATTATTGGCTGCTTCCAGCTTGGGTGACCATACGACTTTGGGGCTACCGCGATCGACGGCCTCCTGCTCTTGCCCGCAGCGCGCCAGGTAAATGCGGACGTAAAAGGCTGCTGTCACAAACAACAGCAGTGGTTCCGGTCGAACCGCCAGAGCAGCCTTCACATGGTCAAGCATGTCGACCCCAGGCGCAACATGCCGGCTGACCATGCTGATGACAGTGGCAGGGATATCGGCGGTCACAAAGAAGACGGCTGCTTCCAGCAGCATGGCAATCCAGCCAAGGAGACGTTGTTCCTCCCAGAGTAGCGCGCAGGCTGGAATGGTAAGCAGAAGGAGCTTTGCGTCGTGCTGGCGGTGATACGTCACCAGCATCGACATGGCGGATATGGCTGCCAGGCCAAGCCATGCCTGATGTTTCGAAACCCGCGAACGGAACGTAGCGAACATCCACGGCAGGAGAAGGGCCGCGGAAAGAAGGTAGCTGAAGGGAACGTAGATGCGCGGATCGTCGCAAAGCACGCTCACAAACGATTGCAGACTAATAATCGGATCGGGGTTGTGAAAGCCGATCGAAGCCGGGCCAGGGTCGTTCAAGCCACCGGGCAGCGAAGCAAGCTGGATATTCGATCGCAACTCGGGAAGCCAGTGAGGAACGGCATAAGAGGCGTAGAGAACTGCAGGCAGGCAGATCGCAGCAGTAACCGCAAGGGTTTGCAGAGCGCGCTTGCGAAAAAGTCCGCCAGCCAGCAGGAAGTAGAGCCAGACCAGACCCGCATCGTGCGGCTTGATGGCCAGGCTGAGCGCCAGGCAAAGAACGCCGGCGGGGACAAACTTGTCTTGAAGGAAGCACCACACGGCAATCACGCACAGGCTGATTACGATGCACGCAGCATTGCCGTCCGCGAACAGAATCACACCGTTGGCCGCTAAGAAACAGACGAGCAGGAGGGCCAACCGGGGGGCTTTGCCGGACGCGAGGTCCCACATCAGAAACGCGGAAAGATTGATGCCGATGGCCATCAGCGCGGCCCACAGCACGTAGGCCGGCACAAAAGGAAGCCAGGCAAATGGGATGAGCAAGAACAGGCTGGTGGGCACGTTCACACAGACGAACACAGAGCGGCGAAACAGATCGGCCATCATCGGATCGGTGGGTATCTTCGACCCATCCGCCAGGTAGGCATGCAGCAGATCGTTGTACTGGTAGGGATCGGTATGCGCAACCAGGCAGCGAGACGCGTAAAAGACGGCCTTGAAGTCCGTCATCCCACCCGATGAATGGCGCGCCACAAACGATCCCCATAAAACGGAGAGCGCGGTACTGCACAGGATCAGGAGAAGGGCGGTCCGTCGCGCACGGTTCATCGTAGGCTTGAGTCTCAACTTATCCCACCTGCGTTTCGTCGAACAGTGTCTCCGCGGACGGGGTTTGATGTGGATGATGCAATCGAAAAAATAGGAGAGAAACGATCCGGGCAATCCTCCGTCCGGTTGTTGCTCTCCTCATAAGCAGGAACAGCGATTTGTACAAAACGTGCCCCGGAGCGGTCGGGTCACGAAACATGCGAGCTGTGCTGAAGCGTTGATGTCGTACCTGGAATTCATCGGCCAGGCGTGGAATTTGTTTAGCTCACGTAGCTTCCAAGAGTCGTACTAATGCCTTTGAACGTGGAATTCAGGCCGGTGGCCAAACTTTTCATGCCAGCGGTTGCGCCAAAAGCGATCAACGCGACGACCAGGGCATATTCGACCAAATCCTGCCCTTCCTCACGGCTGATCCAATCCTGGAACACGATGTACAGCCTGAGAAGCACCGAGTTCATTGTGGAGGTCTCTTTGGATGTGTGCGTATACTCCTGCGTGGATAGGTGCAACTTCGCACAAGAGCGTCGGCGCCGGCCATAGCTCTCATGCGAAGCCAAAGAAAACGTGTGGTTCGCGTCTCTTCCGTCGACTGGGAGAAAACTAGCTGACGTAGGAGCCGAGAGTTGTGCTGATGCCCTGGAAGGCAGTGTTCAGGCCAGTCGCCAGGGACTTCATGCCGGCGGTTGCGCCGAATGCGATCAAGGCAACGACGAGAGCGTATTCCACCAGGTCTTGACCGTCTTCGCGGCTTGCCAGATCCTGCACTTTCACATACAGCTTAAGCAGCATGGTGTTCATTGGGTCTTCTCCGAGTCATTCATGGATGAAGGTTATGGTTGATTCCATGCTGGAATGATCGAATCGCCGACGGAAGGCGACCCTTGGGCTTCCTGCATGAACATACGGTTGCCGGGTCAAGGGTTGATGAGTCCTGGCGCAGCAAAAAACTAGCTGACGTAGGAGCCGAGGGTGGTGCTGATTCCCTGGAACGCGGTGTTCAGTCCCGTGGCCAACGACTTCATACCAGCAGTGGCGCCGAAAGCAATCAGGGCAACGACCAGCGCATACTCAACCAGATCCTGACCTTCTTCGCGGCTGGCCAAATCCTGGAACTTCACGTACAGCTTAAGCAGCATGTTGTTCATATATGTTTTCTCCCTGGGTTGTAGTTCCCAGCCTCAGCCGGGGCACCCAGACAACAGCACTCCGGGTGCCAAACCCTGGATAAGTCGCTGACGATTAGAATTCAATCACTTACAAAAGTGAGAGGGTGGTAAAACTTGCCGCTCCCTGTATACGGCTGGTTACACTGCCTCCTTCCACCGCGGGCTCCCGTTTACATCCCATGAACGTGCATTACCAAAGAATCTGAGTGATTTCTCATAATCGGGGGTGCGCCCCGCGCCCTCCGCCGGTGATGTTGCGCCTTAAGAGGGATGGCCTGTCGGATTCCGGTGCGTAGAATAGCGCTCATGGCAATCAAGGCGGAAACTCGAGCGGCCTCGCGGCAGTACGACATGGCTGAGTTCGCGATTGCCATCACGAGCGCTCTGGGGCTCTCCATCGCGGCCCTGTTTTTGTGCGTGGCCCCGATGATGGGGAATATCGCCGGAGCTCGGGATTTTGTGGTGTATTGGGCCACAGGCCAGCAGCTTGTGCACCACGGTAATCCCTACGCCATGGACACCATGATGCAGGCCGAACGCGGCGCCGGCCTGCCCGGTCAATACGGTGTCCTTTTCATGCGCAACCCACCGTGGGCTCTTCCGATTGCTTATCCTCTGGGACTGGTTGGAGTCAGGCTCGGAGCGCTGCTCTGGTCTCTCTTGCTGCTCGGCTGCCTGGGACTTTCGGTCTACCTTCAGTGGCAAATGCACGGGTGCCCCCCCAATCTGCTCAGCTTTCTCGGCTACTCATTCGCTCCCGCCTTGGTGTGCCTGCTGGTGGGTCAAACCTCGCTCTTCGCACTGCTCGGCCTGGTCCTGTTTCTGCGCCTGTACCGCGCCTGGCCATTCTGGGCTGGAGCTTCGCTCTGGCTGTGCGCTCTCAAGCCGCACCTGTTTCTGGGATTCGGCGTGGTGCTTCTCGTTTGGGTGGTGGTGAGCGGCAGCTACAAAATCCTGCTGGGTTTTGCTGTTACGCTGGCCGCCAGCTGTGCGCTCTCGTGGGCCATCGAACCTACCGCCTGGGTCGACTATGCGCACATGATGCGGACCTACGGCATCGAAAACGAATTCATCCCCTGTTGGAGTGTGGTCTTGCGCCTTTGGATTAGCCCTCAGCGAGCCTGGATTCAGTATGTGCTTCCGGTCCTGAGCTGCACCTGGGCGCTTGTTTACTTCTGGAGACGCCGACATTTCTGGGATTGGCAGAAGCAGGGAAGCGTACTCATGCTCGTTTCAATGCTGGCTGCACCCTATTGCTGGCTCTTCGATCAGGCGGTCGCGATCCCGGCGCTCCTTCATGGCGTGTACCGCACCGGCTCGCGCATCCTGCTTGTGTTGCTTGCCGCCGCGAGCTTGCTCATCGAGATCCAACTCGTGGCTGGAGTCAAATTGCCGTCGGCGCTCTATCTGTGGACCGCTCCTGCCTGGGTTGCCTGGTACATATTTCAGATGTTCAGTTCGGCGAAGGTCGAACAACCGGCGTGAACTCCAGCGTATCCCCGACTTCGCTGAGGCTGATTTGAATGGTGCCGGCAGGGAGTTCCAGGATGGAGTGGGCCGAAAGGCAAGCCGAAAGCCGCCACGGCGGGACATTGCCGCGCAGCTTCTTGATGCGCAGGTCACGATCCAGATAGACCAGATCGATATGGAACTGCATGAAGAAGGTGTGGACGGACTCGCAGGGAACGATCCATAATCCTCCGCCTTCGCAGAGGCCCTTGCGCCCGAGAAGTCCCTTGTTGCGTTTGCTCGCTGTGTCCGCAACTTCAACAACGTTGGCCAGAACCGTGTTCCGCGTGGTGTTCAACACCACTAGCCGGGTGTCCTTGCATGGCGGTTTGGCAGTGGCATCGCACCGAACCTCGTTCCATCCAATCTGTCTCATGGTCCAGCCCCAAACCAGCGCAAAAGCCTCTCCATGGCAATTGCCGGGAATCGAGCCAGGAGCAATGCTCTCGATCAGACGGTTGCGGGCCGACTTTACAGTCGGCCCGCTCTTGCTTACTGAGAAGACCCGGGGGTCGAGGGAGCAGCCGAGCTGATCCCGCTGCCGGGAGTTCCGAACGAACCGGAGCCTTCAATCACCAGGGGTGCTTCGGGCTTCATGCTCTCGATCAGCTTCTCCACCGGGATCACTGTCGGCGACGGTGCCTGTGTGTTGGCGGCCGTCTTCGCATCCGGCGTGTTCATCGGAATACCTGAGTTCGACGGCAGGAACTTCTCCGGGTACTTGAGAGATGGCGGCGCCGTTCCCGCTTCGATGGGAGACACAATCTCCGGCGTCACAATCACGATCAGCTCGGTGTTGGTCTTGGTCCTCTGCATCGACTGGAAAAACTTGCCGATGAACGGGATGTCGCCGATGAAGGGGATCTTCTGGAAGGTCTCGTTCTCGTGGTTGTCCAACAACCCGCCAACCACGAAGCTTTGCCCGTCGCCCAGTTCAACTTCCGTCTTCACCTTGCGCGACGTGATGGCGGGAACCTCAAATCCCGAAATCGTCACGGCATTACTGAAGTCGAGCGCGCTCACTTCCGGCGCAATCTGCAAGC
>Ga0302140_10005527_pt1 | contig 15938 bp, 13 predicted proteins | sample I_Bog_E1_1_FD_202095 | JGI IMG/M metagenome (GOLD analysis project Ga0302140, IMG submission 202095) | Peat permafrost microbial communities from Stordalen Mire near Abisko, Sweden - I_Bog_E1_1 | ecosystem: Environmental > Terrestrial > Soil > Wetlands > Peat | place: Sweden: Abisko, Stordalen...
CGACAAGAATTGGTCAAACGCACACTGACATATCCGGAACGATAATTGGTCAAGCGCAATTCGACCAATTTGCGCTCCAATTGGTCAAACGCACAACGACATTAGCGGAACGGTCATTGGTCAAAGGCAGCACAACCTTGCTAAGGCACACTTGCTCGAATCATCAGGCACCGGCCGGTCCAGAAGATGGTGTTCGGCATCGGTGCCGAGGAAGGATCGAAACACTGAACTGGGAATGCTGGTTTCAATTCCGCAACTCACTACAACGGAATGCAGACAACTTCGGCGTTCACCCATTGCTGCACAGAGAGTGCGTACAACTTATCGCCCACGCCGAAGGCGTGCGGCGGCGCTGCGGCAGTTCGGTCAGGCCGTTCTCCGTCTTCAGGCCCTGGGAAGCAAGGCGTGGGTAACCAGAAGATCGCTCCTGCGAGCTCTACGAACCTACTGCATTTCCGTGCACCGTTTCCTTGAAGCCGGCGTATTCAGGCAGACCGAAGCAAGTGGACTTGCTATAGTAATCGGCGAATTAGCGCGGAGCCAGACAACCCTCAGATGGCGTGGTCGCTTCGAGGGCTAATGCTACCTGGCGGATTGAATGCGTTGACGCTGGCTTCGAGTTGCTGGGATTCAAATGACGAAGGTCTCCGGGTTACGCCCACCCGCTCGATAATCAGCGAATTGACATCCGGTACCCTTTATCCCTTTCGTTAGTAATCTCGATATTCTGGTTTGCCAATTTTGCCCTCAAGCGGGTAACTACGTTCTGAATTGCCCGTATGCTGAGTCCAGTTTCAAGATGGATCTCTTCGTTCGGAACAAGTCTATCTTGTCGCTGATGGAGAATTCGCAGCATTTTCCATGGGCCGGATGCCAAGCGAATTCTCTCTGTTCCATTCGACGTCTGGATACAAAGTGCACCGCGGTTCGATGGATTAGGTTCAGGTTCCAGGGTAATTAATTGTCTGCCGGCACCGGCGCGCCTGATCAATATTCGCAGCATCTCGCCTGGTATCCGATAGGCAAGTGATTCCCTATCTTCACAACATAAAGCACTCTCCATCACGAGTACATTTCTAACCTCCACATCATCCGGAGCCTCGCAGACGTCGGAAGTACTGCAACGCAATAGGTATTCGAATGCTTTCCGTTCAACGGCGAATTCAGAGTCCCTAAGGCGCCTAATAATGCTGCTTATTGCGCGCACGCCGTCGTCTTGCGGTTGAAGGCGATCTTCGACGTATCTGCGAATGAGCCTTCTCCTTCGATTAAGATCTTCCTCGCTTAATTTGATGTTGCCAGAGAGCATTACGTCAGTAGGTACGGGATCTCCATGGCGGCGTTCCCGCTCTGTCTTCTCGTCGATCAGATTCTGGAGCAGACCGATAACTGAGGCAAACAGGAGTGGATGTCCGCCTGTAACGGTGAGCACCACGTCACACCAGCTCTCCAGAATCGGCTCGCTCGGCAATACCTTGCTAAATTCCCGTTCAAATGAATTGCGCCAGTTGGCGGGACCGCCAGCCCACGGACTGAGGTTTAGTTTGTGGAATTGGGCGGCTAGATCCGAGTAGTGCGCAAGCAGTTCCGGCGGCAACCTCGCAAATGCTCTTGCGAGTGCCGCACGCGGCGAGAGAACGTCGAACACTCCATTGCTAGTAAAGACAATCCGCGTGTTTCCTTCTGGTTCTGGCCTCGCCACCCGAAAGATCTCCCGGATAAGTTTCTCTAGGAGGTTGATACCCTCGCCCGTTGGATTCTCGGGGGCGAGGATTCTGTCGAGATCGTCTATCAGGATCGTGCCAGACTTGAAATCTTTCAAAGCACGGAGTAACTCATCGGCCGTGACGCCTTGACATAACCGCGCGGCGTTTCCCAGGTGTCCCTTTAATTGAAAGAGGAATGTTGACTTTCCGATTCCTCTTCCACCGCTGACATTAACGGACGAACCCTTAATTTGCTTGAGGATCTCGTCGAATTCAGTTCGATAAAGAAAGACCATGGTTCCCTTTCTCAGAGTTTCGTTCCAATAATTCCTCAATGGTTGCTCGGCGTTTTTCGAAAAATGCGCGAAGAATTGGGGGGCCAAAATGCCAAGCACGTGCATCTAGGTGGTGCGATTGCTGCAACGTGCCGCGATCATGCAATTCGCTTAAGAGCGAGCTGACTTTTGAACGCCTCACCGTTTTGATTCTCTCGCCCAAATGGCCTATTAAATCAGCTTCGGGCATTGGCGGACCGCTCAGAGGAAGTTCGGCGAGGAAAGATAGGATTGCTTGCACCACTAATCTCTCTTCAGTTGTCCAAATCGGGTCGAGAAACCTGTCAACGAAGGCTTCAATGTTGTATTCAATGCATCGGACTTGAGCTCTCTGGATGTCGGTTAGACTATAGGTCAGCAAGGTCCTTCCCTGCATTGATTCCATTGCTGATTTAGCAATGAGGCTGCACCAATATGGGTTGCCGGCCGTAGATTTATGAACTTCGAGCGCTACCGTCGCAGGCACATTGATCCAACGCACACCCAGCTTTTCGGCCAAAAACAAACTCCGAACTTCCTCAGGCGTGAGTCGGCCTATCTCAATTCTGTCGCTCGAACGATATAGCTGCACACACTCCCAATCTAGCCGATGTATCGATGCCTTGGGCCCACATAAGACCACGCAAACGCCTCGTTGATTTTGGGCCCACCCGACAAATTGTAGAATTCCCGAATCGGCGGAATTCCTAGCCAATACTTGCATAGCTTCGTCGATCACAAATAACAACGACTTTCCATACATTTGCAGGAAATCTACGGCCAGATCGTACAAACCGATTTCCTTCAGGTTAGCGGGAATCGGATTGTCCCGATGCAAAGCTCGGGCACGGATTTCTGTCTCGAGCTTGGACCGCAAGTCCGCCTCAACCTTTTCCCAACCCGCACCCAATGGGCACTGTGTGTAAATGACCGTACAAGCAGGGTCGTCGGCTCGTAATTTTCGGGTGAATCTGTTTATCAGGCTCGTCTTTCCGACCTTTAGTGGCCCGACCACAAAGGCTACATGCCCTTTGTCCCCTCGCCTGCATTCGTCCATCAAGCCTTCCAATTGGCCCAGTTCCCGATCACGGCCATAGAAGTGAGCGTCATCTCGGATTGCTGGACCACAGATGTAAAGAGGTTGCGACAGGGCAAATGCCGAACGTTCGACATCTCGAGGCGGGAGCGGAGCCTCCAGGAATTGCGGAACCTTGTCTCCTGGACGGAACACCCTAATTACACCCGGAACTTCATTCAATGCCCTCCAAAGATCTTCAATTTGTGTCGAGGCAATCCCTTGCAATTGGAATCTGAAGACGGCCAGGCTGGGTCCAAGGGCTGTTCCACAATGTTCCACAATGTCAAGCTCGCGGTCCTTAACAGCTTTGAAGGCAGCGGCTGCCAAACCGACACGATTTGCAGCCTCGATTACAAAATGCTGGCCACGGGTACCACTGCGCCTCCACTCGATCAGTTCTCCCATGGCGCCACAATTGCGTCCTGCCTCATGAACGACCAGCGTACGTCCTTCAATCTTGCCAACCACTTTGCCACTCAGAGTTGGAGTACACCGAGTGCACATTTTCATTTCGTCAAAGGCCCTGAGCAGCGACTGCGGAACAATAATCATATTTCGATGCACGCGAGGAGACGATTTAACCCGCTGAACGAGGTCCTGAACAAATCGAAATACGAGCGAGGAATCAATTACCGGTAACGACATCTCCTTCTGCGATTCTGATTGAGGTCCCATGGCGCTAGCAAACCGGCCAATGTGTTTTAACCAGGATTCCGGAGGAATCTTCAGAATCGACTCACTTGAAAGCGAGTGAGCACTTTCTGTCACAAAGGAGTCCAAGGCGCCGTCTTCGATGCTGTCAGCGTCATCAACATTGTGCTCGCGCAATTGACTTCGGAGGTATTGTCTGGCCTTCTCTGGAAGTTTCTTGTTGACAGCCTGTTGAAAGCATTGGCGGATTCGTCTGACGGTCTGCTTAGGAACCTGCTTTTCCCAGCCATCCGGTAGTAAGTGCAGTTCAGTTCCCTTGTCGATTTGGACGATATCACCGGGTTGAAGCTGAGCGAGAAGATCAGCTCTGCTCCGGTTCACGAAGGCTCCACGTGCCAAAGCCACCAGGTCGCCGTGAATCTGACTCACAAAATTGAGTACCCGTGAGCCCTCCGGTAGTTCGACGGAACGTCCGTCGGGAGCAAACACTTCAATATTCTCGCGTCGCGTCGGTCGATTTTGGCTTAAGAGGTTTACTCGAGACAGGTTGAGGTGCCTCGGTCGCTCATCGTCGACCGATGCAGGTAGGATCTCTACCCTGATAAGCGTCCCTGACTCACCTTCCGGTTTATGCAATAGAGTTGTTCGGATCGCCCGATAGCCCGTTGGCTTAGGTCGGGCAAGAGTATCTTCAAAAATCCGATGATGTGATTTGAAAAACGTGCTTAAACTCAGTACACCCAAAGCTTCATAGCAATGCTGGTCGGTTTGACACCTCACAACGATTTGAGATGCGAGCGAGACGTGGTGCATTTTACTACCAAAACGAGCCCCCTCCTTAAGACGGTGGTCAATACTTGCCAAGTGGTGCCAGCGAAACGCCAGGTCTGGTACCCCAAGCGCCGCATGCTCCCTAAGCGCGTCCCGAACTAGTTCCAAACGTCGATCTATCTCGCGCAAAATGTCTGAAGAGCGCACCAATTGCAGCAGTTCAAACATGCGCGCTCTATCCATGTGGTACATAGCGAGGTCTTCGGCCAAATTGCGCTCGGGCCATAGACCCAAAAATCCGCAAATCGGGGCTACGACGAAGCCTAGGAACGATGGGGATGGAGCGTTTATAGACGGGACGGCTAGGGGAAGCTCAACTGGTGATGTGAGGAAGCTTCGGCAGAACTGGTCCATGACGCCTTCAGTATCGGCGTGATGAAGCGTCTCAACGATTAGAAGTAACGCTGCCCTGGGGTCCTCAATGACCGGTAAGAAGTTATTGACGAGCCGTTGGGTTACATCGGGATCACCTTGATCCAACGATTGAAGCTGACGGCGGCCTTCGAGTAATTTGTCAACTGCCACCACCCCCTCATCGAGCACAGCTCTCAGGCTTCTTGTATCTAAGCCATGCAGATAGCCCGCCTTGGCGAGCGCCTCGTCTCCAGTGCATTGAAGAAGTTGTTGACAGACAAAATTGTAATGATCAATTCGAACCGGATCACGATACCGTTCAGAGACTTTGGCCGCGCGAGGCTGCACTTGTTCAATCCACAACTGCATCGGCGCAAGTTCGCCAGCTTGTGTACCGCAAATTGAAGCGCTTTCCCCCATGCCATTCTGACTCCAATGAACCACTATACCCATAATCTCACGACTTCAATAACACGCAACGCTCTAGAATAATGAGCGTTACTTTGACACAAATAGTAACAGATGTTGATTACCAAAGATCATGGCTCGTTAGAGTCTCTAGATTTAACTTATTTTTTTTTCTATAAGATAGAAGATATTCCCATCAGGATACTTGACATGTTGCTCAAAAAATCTCAACTAATATTCTCGTAACTGCTCATTATTTTGCTTGTATATTCTCAGTTTTTGAGAGCATACTAACGCCATCAGTGAGGATGTCGCCATGCAAAATGTCCTGGACTCTGCATTTGCGAGCTTCGAATTCATTGCGACCCTGAGAAAGTTACTCAGTTTTCTCGCGGCGAAGATCGAGATGATGTTCAACAGCCGGAATCCCTCAGGAGGTGAATCCACCCTTGAATCAAATATCTGGCCAATTACTTCGGTTGGGGCTTTTGTGGCTGGGACAACGCTGGCCTTGGTGACCATTCTTCCGTCTGTTGCGTTGTCGCAAAGCGAAAAACCCGGAATAATCCCCGCCGTCGTTCCGACGGCGATTAACCCTTCCTCACCCGGCACCGGTCCGTCGACACTAGCGCCAGTCGCAGAGAACTCGCGTCCCGTAAGTAATCCCGGCGCAGCGCCTGATCTCTCAGGCGAAACTGATCGGCACCGCTCTGCTGCGAATGATGTTGGCTACTGGCTTGATCAACAGGCCCAGGTCCAGGCTGACGGTGCACGACTTCATGCCCACTTGTCGGATCTGCAACGGCGGATCGGTCTAAGTCACCAGAAGGAACTCGGAGAGAAGATCCGCGCGTGCGAGGAATTCATCGGCAACGTCTCGCGAACTCGGAGCGAGGCTGGTGACTTTGTCGACTCAGGTCTGATTCCGTTGTGGGAATGGACTCAGCATAACGCTGCGGAGCACTGCGAAAACTTTCAGAGAGAACTTGCGGCCCGAGTCCTTGAAGAGGGTGCAGATTTGTCGACGCTATCCCGCGAGGTGGAGGCAATCCAGCAAGAGACCGCAGTAAATGCCGTAATGCGGAGTGCTGTATCGAAAACTCTCGATAATCTTCGCAGCGTTCGGCTGCAACAGAACAGGACTGAGGAACTCAAGGCAGTACTCGCAGATCCGATCGTCTCCGTCTCGCAGGCTCAGCCGAAGGCAGCATCGCCAACTGCCAAAAAACCACAGTGAGGGTTACTCAATGCGACATACGCTTACGTTCCACATTTCGATTGTCCTAATCGCACTTGGAAGCATCGTCGCGGGATGTCATTCGCCTGCGAAGGCCGTCGGAGAGCCCGGGAAGGTCGGGGATTCTCAGGCTGTGATGACCACGACTGCGAAAGCAACGGCTGAACCGTCACCTGTTCCTGCTGCAGCCAAGGTTCAGGCTCCTTCAAAGTCTCAATTTCTTCAAACTGGTCGGATTGGAAAGAGCAAAGATCCAAAATCAGCGCCGCGTTCACTTCGGAGCAGCGAGGCAGATCAACTGGCCAACACTGTTTTTTCGTGGACCAATTCCCAGCGCTTAGAGTGGGCCGACGCTCAACTCGGAAAGCGAGGTTTGAATGCTAACAATACTCAACAACAATCGCCGCCCGTGGCCGCTAATCGCTAGCACAGTCTTCAATTTCGTTCTCCTATTGACGATCTGCTCGCCCACGCTGATGCTTCCCGTGCCCGTGATCAAGGTGCGCGCTCCGAAGGTCAAGGACTTGCATTTGATCCAATTAAAATCTCCGATTCTCGCTGAGCTTGAGCCGCGTGGCAACCCGCGAGCGCCCAAAAAGTCGCGCGCTGCGGAGAGCATAAGGTCCGCCGATTCGGCTCTGGCAACTCCTGGTACGCAGCGGTGGGGAGCACTTGTAGCGCGTGGCCGCAACCTCACGATCGAGATTGACGCCTTGGAGTCCTTGCCCGTTCTGCGTGCATACGGAACTACGCTTGCGTTCGACGCACGCCGACCACGGGGGGAGTCCTACTTGTTCAGCCTAAGGGACAAAACTTTGCATCGCGGAACGGTGCCCGATGGAGCCGTGGTTAGAGAGCTTGATGGCATGCCGACCGCCTTCGACGAAGTCCGCAACAGAGTCGAACGCGAACTCGGACGACCTATTCGAACCTATGCTCTCTACGACGCCAGCTTATACGCCGCATTGCGCGCTTTGACGTATGAGGCACTGCAGAAGCAGGGTGTACCCGCGGACAGTGTCTTACGAGTGACTGTCCGGCTACGGCTCGTTGGACCGCAGTCATTCGAGGTATCCATTGTCGAGGAGGCAAAAGGATGAAATATAGCAACGTCCTGATTCTCATTCTGCTGTCTACGGTCTCGTTAAATTGCCAGCAGCAATCTGACCGCCCCGTTGCTGACGATCTCGGGGATAAAAAAGATGCTGCCGCGACGGCGTACAAGCGGGACATCGCAAAAATCACTGCCGCAGAAGGAACACTCCGCAAGCTTTCCATCAGGGATCCTGGCAGCCCCAAATCCGAGGGCGCATTTGTGCAGCTCCGGCTGATGCGCTGTCTGGCGGGAGGTGACTACGATCGTCAGATCGCAGCAATTTACGCCGAAGCTGACAAAGCAGCCGGCCAGCTAGCTAATGAACTTGAGACTTCAGGCAAGCCACCTGAATCATCGGCGCCAGCTGTGGACGAACTTCGCAAGAAATTGGAAGAAACCAAGCGCCGGGAAACGGAACTTCAGTCCAACCCTACGCCAACGAGCTCTGCCGAACTTGGGGAGCTTTCCGCCTTGGAGAACAAGCTACAGGAAGCCATTGACACTTATCTGAAGATCCCGGCAAAAGAACCGAATTCCGATCAGGCCCGCGAGATTCGCGGAATGGAGGCGCAGTTCAACGTTTTGAGCCAAGAGGCTTGGGCGTCCGCTAGAACTTTCGACGCGCAATGCATCAGTGAGCGCCAGATCCTGTATTACCTCAGCCAGATAGAACGGCGTCAGGGGCAAGTAGAAGTTCTCAACCACCTTCTTCCGAGAAGCTCAGAATCTCGTGAGATTAATGGCTCTAGCGTGGAGCCATCCTCTGCGGGATCGGTTCAGGAGCGAGACCTCGCGCAAAGAGTATCGGAACTTGAGAACGAGTTGAAAGTAGCTCATCAGCAACTCAACGACATCGCAGCTCTGCAGAAAAGATTGGAATACCTGCAGAGCATCGTTGCAACAAACGAGGCCCCGCGCTGACCTCGGTCCAGAACAATGGCCAATCTGGCCCCGAACCTTCCGAAGGAGTAGTGACATGCTCAGAAACGTGTATTCAATTGTTCTGTGGCTCGGACTTTCTGTAATGATGCTGAGCCCAGCCTATGGTCAATCGAGCAGCACCGTCACCGGCTCTGTGACCGATCTGACGACTGCAACGGCTTCACCCGTTTCGGTGGTTGGAAATGGAAGCTCAGCCTACCTGGGCGGCGTTGCCATTCAGGGCAGCACCGTCACCGGCTCTGTGACCGATCTGACGACTGCAACAGCTTCACCCGTTTCGGTGGTTGGAAATGGAAGCTCAGCCCACCTGGGCGGCGTTGCCATTCAGGGCAGCACCGTCACTGGCTCTGTGACCGATCTGACGACTGCAACGGCTTCACCCGTTTCGGTGGTTGGAAATGGAAGCTCAGCCTACCTGGGCGGCGTTGCCATTCAGGGCAGCACCGTCACAGGCTCTGTGACCGATCTGACGACTGCAACGGCCTCACCCGTTTCGGTGGTTGGAAATGGAAGCTCAGCCTACCTGGGCGGCGTTGCCATTCAGGGAAGCACCGTTACAGGCTCTGTGACCGATCTGACGACTGCAACGGCCTCACCCGTTTCGGTGGTTGGAAATGGAAGCTCAGCCTACCTGGGCGGCGTTGCCATTCAGGGAAGCACCGTCACCGGCTCTGTGACGAACCTGACGACCGCGACAGCATCGCCGGTGACTGTGATTGGCAACGGCAGCTCAGCACATTTAGGCGGAGTAGTAATCCGCTAAGTCAACCTATCTTGCGGCGACCACCGCAACCACTGGTCGCCGCAAATGCTGAAAGGAGTTGAACTTATGTCAAAAGCATGGAGATATGCGGTCATCATTTTCGTAGCGATGCTTGCGGCTACATCCTGGGGACAGCATGCACCGTCAACCCAAACCCTTTCGACACCCTTAGCAGCCACCCCAGCCACAAACCTGAACATTACAGGCACGGTTACGATGTTCCAAAACCGGGCACGTGTCTTCGGGGATAGTATCTCGGGCAGCGACACCCGGTACTTCGCAGTTACAGACGCTGACCTTTTGGATAAGACGCCGGCGCAAATACAGGCGAGCCTATCACCTTCTGCAGTCACAACTCAACAACACGTAAGGAATTTCGACATCGTCGTCGACCTCAGTCACCCCCTATTCATCCCAACGACCTCTAACACGCCCGTCAACATTGGTACCGTAACGGTGAAAGGTCAAGTCAACAATAATCTCGTTGTAACCAGTGACATCATCGCCAGCAACATCACCATTGTGAAAAAGTGAGGAGGGTAACAATGAACCACCGGTCAATGACGCAGTTCATCACAGCCGCCACCGTCATGGTGTTTGCTGTATCAGCGTTTGCTGGTGACAAGTCAGCTGACCGGCAGAGAGCGCAGGCGGGAATATTCCCTCCCGCGCTCTCATTGGCGCGTCAAGTTGACGAAGTCTTGAAGCGCTTTGGAAACATGGTAACGGCATATAACGTGGCCTCTGGGCAGGAACCGGTCACTATCGAAATCGACTTCCTTGGAAACCAAACTGGTAATAATCAACTTCCGGCTGACTTTGCTCAGTGGGTTCGCGACGCGCTCGATAAGCTCGGAAGCGACCGGATTCGGAATTATCGACTGTTGCCTGCTGCCTTTGATTCTCAAACGCAGTCCGGCATCGCATTGCCACAGCTTCTCGGTCAGCGTCCAAAGCCACCACAGGCGACCTTTAGGTTGACGGGCATCATTGAGGGGTCCACGCAGGTTTTTACAAGGGATCGAAATGGTCGTCTTGACGGCACTGCAGGTGGCGGCCACACAGCTGGTGACTCATCATTGACGCTGGACCACAGCCTCACGGTTACAGCAATCACGATTGGCCTCACGCTGGAGTTGCCCAACGGTATAGCAGTCCCTGGAGCCACGGCAGTCTACCGCATCGATGCGAAACAGACGGAGAAGAATCACGGCTTCAGTTTCTATGTGGGAGGAAACGGCTTTGGATTGGGATCGGATGTAAAGGTCACGCAAGATCCTACTGACGCCCTTTACTACGCAGTTGCAATGAACGTAGTACAAGTGCTCGGCAATGGCCTTGGAGTTCCGTATTACTTGTGTAGTTCGTCTTTCCTTCCGGACACTTCTCTCGATGAGCGGGTACGTGGGATAGTTGCACGTAAGACCCAAGCCGACCTCGAAAGACAGTTGAAGCGTTACATGATTGTTGACGGTTACAAGTTGGATCGGCAAAGCGCTGATTTCACCAGTTTGGATCGTGCGAAAGCGATTAAAGAGATGTCTACGCGAGGACTTGCGGCGAACGGTCTACAGGATGAATGGAATCATGCGGCAACGATCGAACTCATGATGCAGTTTTGGCGCAGCCTTGACTTCCAGAAGGGAGCGAGCATGGTCGAAGTGATTCTTGCTGACACCGAGTGGCGTCAGCGTGAGGTACTCGAACAGCAAGAACGCACGCGAAGCGCTACAACTGCTAGTTCCAGTGAATTCGGCTGGCCTGCCAATGTAGGAATTGTCGTGGTTGATTTGTCACGTGTGCCAGATCCGTCCACGCAAGCCCGCATTCTGGCCGTGTTGCAAATGTGCGGGTGCGGTGAGATTCGGAAACATCCAACCCGGCCATACCTCGCTGTCAAAACCTCTGACAAGGCAGCAGTCCAGTACGCTATTGGCGGCAACCGGCTACTATCTTTTGAACTCGTGTGGCTCCCAGGCAATACGCCGCACCTCCTTGTAGCGCCTTTAGCTTCCAAGTGAAGTCGATTAACGGCTAAACATCCGGACTTCGCAACTCGCCAATAATGGAAGGATAACCCAACAGCGCGACTCAACTGTGACCTTCCGAAGTTCGACCTGAACGAGATCGCAGCTCCGCCATTGAACGTTCCTTAGCGTCCTCGCAAAAGCATGTTGGCACATGAACTGCCGAAGTTCGAATGCGGCAGTCCCCCATGCTGGTTAAGCCTCAATGACCTCCAGGCCCACGGCTTTAAGGTCCTGAACCCCCAACCAGTCCAGTCGACAGTGAACCTGGGGAACGGGACCCTCAGTGAAGGATATTTCGAGATGCTGCTTAGGGCAGGTGACAGGATCTCCGTAGCATCGCGGGAGAAGATTCCGCCGATGCGGATTAGATGTTCAGGAAAGCCCCACGTCTGCTGACAGCCGGCAGGCCGCCTGGAGAAGAGGCGGGTGGCTATGCAGCGAAGCACCAGACTCTGATGACATCACGATCGCTGCCTTCGAACGCCAAGGACTTTTATGGCCCGATCGTCCACGCACACTCGTCAGGAGTTGAATTCACCCAGTGACGACCGCTCAAGAAAGTTACTTCAGCAACCCTCAATCTCGTTCGTCCCGGTTCACTCAACCCGACATCTATTTCGGCCTTCTTCCACTTCCCTGGTGGGGCCGCCGATGCAATGGGTGACTTATTAGAGTTGTCCACCATGCTTTGGCCGATCGCGCCATGTTCTCTATAAGACGTTGAGGCATCGAAGACGACTTCCCTTATCTCTTCGTCGGTGACATTCATGTACTGGAGATGCAGGGCCATACCTTTGACTTTGTAGGGAGAAAATCCGGAACCGGCCGCCTGCCAATTGGTATGACGGATCTTCACTGGGCAGCCAGTGCTTGACTGAGCGCCGCACGGATGCGGTAAAAGCACGAGTGCGGCGGCCAGGATGAGCGTGGAGAGTTGTATCCGGGATACCCTCATACGTTATCAACTCCTCCAAACTTCTTGGACGAACAGCCCTTCAGTTCGTTTGTGACGCGATAATGCGCGACTGCGGAGCCGGTAGAGTTTTGTATCCGGCCGGGACCGTAAAAAGGCTACTTTCCGATGGGGTTGACGTTGAGACGTTCTCGTACCGCGAAGTTGTGGTGCCGCCGAGTGGATCGCTGATGACTGTGAGCAGAGGGAGTCGGAGATCGGAGGATCTCCACACCTGAATCGATTTGGTAATGGGAGCGGTGTTCCCAAGTGCTGAATTGGCTGGTATGGTTGTCGATTGCTGAACGCCTTGAACACTATAGCCGGCAATCACCTGCACTCCGAGATAGGTCTTCGCGGAAATGTTCGGCCCGCCCAGGCTGCCCTCGGCAACTTGAAGTTGAGGTTGAGCCGCGACTGGCTTCCTACCGTTCGTCGACACCATTGGAGCGGCTTGGACCTGCGCAGTCTTCGAGATTGGGTCAAGCACAGTGACCGTTCGTGCGCCGTTGTCCACGATGACCACCCGGTTGGCTTCCTCCAGGCGTGTGCTGCCATCGGCGCGCCGATAGAATTTCATCTTCCTTTCCTGGCGCAGTGTGTTGCCGTCAGAAAGTGTGCGCACGTTCACGACATCGATGTCGGCGCTTAGCGGAACTGTCTGAAGCGACGGGGTTTGACCGATCAACGGTGCGATACCTAAACCGGTCATGGCAACTAAGGCGAGTGTGAACCGTTTCATCACATGCATATTCCTCTCCTTGTCGACGAGTTGTAGTGCTTCAAATTGGTAAGAATTTGGATACCATCTGATGGACCACGGCTGACTTAGGCGGACACATCGGCCTCGATGAGAAGCTCTACCGTTCCGCCTCCTTCGAACAAATCTCCGTTTGATGCATTGATGCCTGTGACAACATACGCTCCCAGGGAAAGCCATGGGTATTGATAAAAATCGATGTTGCCCTCGGGATCGACGACGTTGATGAACGACCTATCACCATCGTCGTAGAACACTTGTGGCCATGCGTAAAACTGGGTTTCAAGGCCCTCATATGTGAACGTTGCTACAGTGATCGAGCCCTCATACTCGGCGATTGGGGTTTGAAGCGCGAACGAACCACTCGTTTGAACGCAACTGGGAGGTAGAGTGATTGCCGTGACTTGTACCGGACCTGTAGTAGATGACCCGTCGAACCACAGGTCGCCGGAGTCGTCGATTGTCCAGTAATCCGTAGATTCAATGAGTACGTCCGGGACATTGCCGCCCGCGAAGTCCGCGTCATTGCCAAGGGCATATCCAACTTCACAGCCTGGGCCGCTGGAAGGCGGTGGGGCGCAGTCCAGGCATGGCCGAGGGGCAACACACCGGTATAACGCGCAGGCTTTGCCCGGTGTGCAAACAGGGTTGGTGCATTGCGAGACGACAGTCTGCGCTTCCGCCTCATGCTGAAAAGCGGAAAGGCAGAGAATAGCTGCGCTCATCAAACAGCATCTCGTGAACAGCTGCCGCAGTTGAGTCGATCGTGATGCTGCAGTTACAGTCGAGCCTTTCCAGAAGGCCAATGCGGTTTTCATAAGTCTCTCCTGGACGCGGTTGCTCGGGGCATCCGTGTCGAGAGTGAACTTGAGGCAGAACACAGATTCCGTCAATTCGCATATGGCCTTTAGTCGGTCATGGAAGTGGCGTCTCAATATCAAAAGTTCAGAGCTCGAAGATGGGGGGCGCAGCGGACGACTCACGTGGAGACATTGTTGGTCCAGGAAAGAGCAGGCTCGGACCAAGGACCGATTCACAACCGTTTGGCGACCCGCAACCGTTTGCCAGTCCACCCGCCTAGAGGGGAATGCCCTGCAAAGAACCCCGTCTGTCGGAGTCCAGGGACGGCCTTTGCGGAACGAGAATTGGTCAAACGCATGATGACATATCGGGAACGATGATTGGTCAACCGCGTCTTGACCAATTTGCGCTTCAATCAGTCAAACGCACAACGACACAACCGGAACGGTTATTGGTCAAATGTTCCCCCGAGATGGCGCACCGATTCGGCCATGGTTGAAATCTGAATTGGGTCTGAATCTGCAACCAGCAATCGGCACGTGGCGGCTACAGCACACGGCCATGACAATTCACAGGCGCACATGGAAATGCCCCGGTTCTGACGCCGGGGCGTTGCAGGCGGATGACACGAGGCTATTGGCTTGCCACTCTGTGCAACCCAGCCTGGCTTTCCTCATGCCTGGTGAAGACAACGTAGATCTTCGTATCGGCCGGAACCGAGACTACGATACGGCTGGTGAGATTCAGGCTCATCAATTCGGAATCGCCCGCATTCCCGATATTCTCGGATACTCTTTCGCGCAGCAGGTCCCCTTCTGAGAACGCGGCGCTCGAGTTGTTGCCAACCAGCGTCGCGGCCAAGGACCCAATGCCAGACGCCGCGCGGATCAGGAAGTTCTTCCCTGTGTTCTTCCCGTACACCGTCCCTTTGATCGGCCCGAGATCAAGCCCGGCGCCGATGGCCTCGATTTTTTCTCGTTGCCCGTCCAGCAACTCGATCTCATCGAATCTGACCCCGACAAAGCCGGATTTGTCTGCCTGTTGCAACTGGCCGTAAACACGAGCGCCGGCCGGCACAACGATCCGGTCGCCGATCGCGTAGGTGTATTCGACAACGGCCACAACCGGAGCCTGGACCGCACTCGAAATCTGCGTTTCGAGCTTCGCCTCAATCCGCGCCCCCGGCGTCATTTCCAGCACCGGCGCTGCATCCGACGTTGCGTGATTTGCAGTGTTTGAAGCCTGTGACTGGGCTGGGGCGCGCACAAATACCAGCGATGCTTCCTTCAAGGCATTCTGCGATTGCTGGGTCTGGGTGGAAGAAGCGTGGTTAGCTTCGCCATACGGCTGTGGCTCCTCCCATTTTTGTTGCGTGTCAGCAAACGTAGGAATAGCGCCCAGGGTGTTGGCGTTAGCCTTGCCCCCTGCACGGGGCTTTCGAGGCAACGCCGCTCCTGCACTTTCCCCTGCGCCCGGCGCCGGAGTTCTCGTGCGCTTAATGTCGCCTGGATGAACCTGCCCGCTGGTATTTTCCTGAACGTCGTTGCGTACGGTCTCCATCAGAGGCGTGACGCTCCCCTTGGATTGGCTTGGGGATTGCTGCTGTGCCTGATTGTTTGCCTTTTTCCCGGTCGCCTTCTTCATCGATGAAGAATGGTTGACCAAAGAGGTAAAGGCAAAGAAGAGCACGGCAACCAGCAACCCACCGCCGAGGAGGACTAGCTTGCTCTTTTCAATACCGGTTTTGCCGTTGATACCTTCCCTCGTTGCATGGGCTTCGCTTTGTGGCGCATCCGGACGGGCTTCAGTCAGCGCCGGCTCAGTTGGAAGCGGAGGCCGCTGACGGGGAGATTCCGTCGCCGGTCCTTCAGCAGACTCTTCGATTTGTACGGGGGCGATTCTCGATCCGTTCTTCTCATTGCTATTCATGGCGTCTCCTTTGTGTCAGGCCTGGGTCTACCGTGCTCCGCCCGCGATGGGCGGCGTAAAGGGCAGCCGTATCAGTATTGGCCGGT
>Ga0302140_10005529_pt1 | contig 15936 bp, 11 predicted proteins | sample I_Bog_E1_1_FD_202095 | JGI IMG/M metagenome (GOLD analysis project Ga0302140, IMG submission 202095) | Peat permafrost microbial communities from Stordalen Mire near Abisko, Sweden - I_Bog_E1_1 | ecosystem: Environmental > Terrestrial > Soil > Wetlands > Peat | place: Sweden: Abisko, Stordalen...
GATTTGATATCAGAACCTGTGAGCAAGTCGATGGCGATATCGTCGCCCAGCGCCTCGCGTCGCTCGCGCCTGATCGCCTTGCGCTTGCGCGAGGCCAGCGCCTCGAGGAAGGCGTCGAAACTCGTGTAGCCCTCGTTGACGAAATGGAACTGCTCGCCTGCGCGCAGGCGAAACCCGCCCTCCGTCAGCGCCGCGACGTCCGCGTCCTCGGCGAAGGTGACGTGAACCGAGGAGGCGTCGAGCGCCTCGCGCAAACCCCGCAGCGCGCCGACCAGCGCCGCGCGCGCGCCGGGCGGGGCGTCGGAACGCACCAGCAGGCGCCGGCCGGTGACGGGGGTGAAGGGCACAGCAACTTGCAGCTTGGGATAGTAGCTGCCGCCGGCGCGCTCGAACGCCTGCGCCCAGGCATGGTCGAACACATATTCGCCCATGCTGTGCGATTTGACGTAGGCCGGCGCCGCCGCGACGATGCGCTTGGCTTCATCCTCGACGATCAGATGCGCGACCGCCCATCCCGTGCGCCCGCCCACCGAGCCGGACTCTTCCAGCGCATGCAAGAAGGCGTGGCTGATGAACGGGTTATAGCGTTCGCCGCGAGTGTCGCCTGCGGGTAGATCGGGCGGATTGGCGCAGGCGTTCCACGCGCTCGCGTCGACTTGCGAGATCGAGAGGATGGTGCGGGCGGTGAAAGACGGCTTCGTCATGCAAAGCGGAGCATAACCCGAATGCCGCTCATGTCTCCATGAAGGATTTCGCCGTCGCCGGGACGCCGATCTCGAACGGCGTCGGGTCGGACCAGAACCGCGCCCGGAAATCGCTGGCGTCGACGTAGTAAGGGCGGTCCCAGTTGAAACGCATTTCGACGACGCCACGCAGATCCGGGACGAACAGGCTCAACGGCCTGAGCGCCCACAGCGGCAGGGCCTGCAAGCGCAGCGGGCGGCCGAGCGCCACGGCAGCGAGGGTCAGGATTTCGCGGGCGGTGCGCGTCGGCGCGCAGGGGACATGCCAGGCGCGGCCGAACGCGTCGTCGGGCGCGTCGAGCAGGCTCACGACGGCGCGGCCGCAGTCGGGGACGTAGGCGAAGTCGTGGGGCAGGTCGGCGGAGCCGACGTAGAGCGCTGTCTTGCCCTTGGCGAGCGCACCGAAAGCGCTGTCGCCCAGCACGGTGAGTCCGACCCCGGGTCCATAAAAGTCCGGCGCGCGCACGGCCGCGACTTTGACACGCCCCGCCTGGGAAGCCGCCATCCATACCCGCGTGATCGCCGCGCGCACGGCCGGCTTGACGCCATAATCAGCAAGCGGCGTCGCTTCCGTCATCGGCGCGTTTTGCGGACCGTACATGTACAGATTGTCGAAGAACACCAGACGCGCGCCGTTCGCCGCACAGGCCTCGAGCGTGTTGTCCACCGCGCGCGGCCAGGACTTGCGCCACACCGCGCCGTCATAGGCGAACCCGATCGCCAACACGACCTGCGCCGCGCCTTCGCAAGCCGCGCGCACGCTATCGGCGTCGAGAATATCGCAAGCGACGAATTTTACGCCTGCAGGCAGGATTTTGGGCGCGCTTCGCTGGGCGACGCGCAGATCCGCGCCGCGCCGCGCCAAAATTTCCGTCGCTGCGCGTCCCACCGGGCCGTAACCGAGTATGACTATTTTGCCGTTCATCTCAAACTCCCAACTTCATTTCGCTTGCAGCCTAGGGCACGGCGCGCCATAACGAAAATGCATAGTTGTGATTTCGATCATGCGTCAGACAAATCTCGCGGGCGTCGACTTGAACCTGTTGCCGGCGCTGGAGGCGCTGCTCAGGCGGCGCAACGTCACGCGCGCCGCCGAGGACGTCGGCTTGAGCCAGCCGGCGATGAGCCGCGCCCTGCAGCGCCTGCGCGAGGCGCTCGACGATCCCCTGCTGGTGCGCGTCGGGGCAGGGTTGGCGGCGACGCCGCGCGCGGTGGCGCTGCTGCCGGAACTGACCGCGATGCTCGACCGGCTGGGCTCGCTGTATCGTGAGCCCGCGTTCGCGCCCGAGTCGCTGGAGCGGACGTTCGTACTCGTCGGCGCCGATGTTCATACCGTCCTCGTCGCCCCGCCGCTGCTGCGTCGCGCGCTTGCCCAGGCGCCCAAAGTCGATCTGCGATTCGAGACCTACGATCGAACTTTGCGCGAGCGCCTGGAGAGCGGCGCGGTCGATCTCGCCTTCGCCGTCGCCAACACGCCGCTGCCGCCGGGCGCGACCAGCGAGCCGCTGGCCGACGATCGCCTCGCGCTGGTGATCCGCTCGAATCACCCGGCCGCGAATCTAGACTGGACGCTGGCCGATTATGCGCTGTGGCCGAATGTGACGATCACCATCCGCGGCGACGACGAGTCGGAAATCGACGGCGCGCTCGCGCAGCAGGGGTTGACGCGACGCATCGCGCTGCGCACCCCGCATTTCATGGCCGCGCTGGCGGCGGTGGCGGCGACCGACGCGGCGACCACGATTTCGGCGACGCTGGCGCGCCGGTTCGCCCGCGAGTTCGGCCTCGTCGTCAAGGAAACCCCGTTGGCGTCGATCCCGATGCAACTGACGCTGATCGGCGTCGCCGCCCGCGCCGCCGATCCCGGCCTGCGCTGGCTCAAACAGCGGGTGCGCGAGGCCGCGCGGGAAGCCTATACGCTCGATCCGTGAACCGGATTCACGCCAACGCGCGGGGCGCCGCCGTTCCGTTGCGAAACCTATTGTTCAACAGATCCCGTTAGGTCTGTGAGTTCCCGATTGCGGCGGGGCCGAGATGGGCGGAGACCGATTGATGTTCGTGGACAGAGCTGAACGTCCGGCGCCGCCGTTCCGGACCCTTCCGCTCGCCCGCGCCCTCGCCGATATCGGCGCGCGCCTCGCGCTGGCTGTTCGCGGCGAACGCGAGAGCCCGGCCTGGAAATACATCGTGGCCACCGGCCTGTTCCTGACCTCGCGTCTAGTCGTCTTCTTAGGGATCGGCTTCGGCGCGTTGCTGCGTCCGCTGACGATGAACACGCCCTGGCATACCGACGACCCCAGGCTGGCGCCGCTGATGCATTGGGACGCCAACTGGTATCTCGCCGTGCTACACGACGGCTACAAGCTCGCCGATACGCCGGGCGCGGCGAGCGACATCGCGTTTTTCCCGCTTTATCCGCTGATCGCCTGGGTCGCGAAAACGCTGGGCGGACTTTCCGAGCCGGCGGCGCTGATCTGCGTCGCCAACGCCATGGCGCTGCTGTCGGCGCTGCTCATCGTCAAACTGGGGCTTCGCTGGTTTTCCGAGCCGATCGCGCTCTATGCGGCGGCGATCTTCTGTTTCTTCCCCGAATCGTTCTTCCTCAGCTCGGCCTATAACGAATCGACTTGCCTGACCTTCTTCCTGCTCAGTCTGCTGGCGCTGGGCGAGGGGCGCTACGGCTGGGCGGCGTTGGCGGCGGGCGCGGCTAGCGGCGTGCGCGTGTCGGGGCTTGCGATGGCGCCGGTCGTGGCGCTGGCGGTCGAACTGAGCCAGGGGCGCAGTTTGCCCAGGCGGACGGTCCTCGCCGCCGGCGCCGGGATCATCGGTTGCGGCGGCCTCGTCGTCTATATGGCCTATCAGGCCTACGCTTTCGGCGATCCCCTGGCCTTCGTCGCCGCGCAAAAGGGATGGAAGCACGAGAACTTTCTCGTCCAGGCGCTGAACGGCCTGGAACTCAAACCCATTTTCGAGGGACGGCTCGACGAAGCCGCCTGGTTCGTCGTCCCCATGGCGCTGCTGGTCTTCAACTATCGCTTCCTGCCGCGCGATCTGTTCGTCTGCGGCCTCGCCAGCTTAGGGATTCCCTACCTGGCCTATGGCGTCAGCAGTTCGAGCCCGCGCTACGCGATTCTCTGCGTTCCCCTGTATTTCTGCCTGGCCCGCGCATTTCGCGCCTCGCCCCTGCTGAGCGCCGTGGTGTTCGGGCTGTCGACAACCCTGCTGTGCCTGCATACGGCGATGTTTACGCAGTGGTATTGGGTGGGCTGACGAAAAGGCGGTCTCAACCTCGACCCACCGCGGCTTGCGCGGGCTCGCCGGGTCGATCGCTCAAGATCGCGATGGCGAGATCGAGGGCCCGCCTCGCCGCGTTCATGCGCAGACGCATCGCCTGGAGGTCGCCGAGTTCGATGACCGACTCCGACGATTTCTTGTCGGTAAAATCGGCGGCTGCGTATTCCAGCTCGATCAGCGCCAATTCCAGATTTTCAACGATGTGGCTCGCGTCCATCGCGGTCTCATCCTCTGGTTCAAACCGGGACTATACCCGCTCGAACGGGGGGGCCGCTATACTCTTGCGTAACTTCGTCGTTCACTTTAGCGGGTGGCGCCGACACAGACCTTACCGAGGATCAAAGCCTTGTCTCAATCGCCCTTCATCATCGACGGCAAGGTCATTTCGCAGAGCGTGCTCGCCGATGTCTCGGCCAAAGCCGCCGCGCTTTTGACCCGCGGAGTCGCGCCCGGCATCGCCGTCGTGCTCGTCGGCTCCGATCCGGCGAGTCAGTCCTATGTCGCGAGCAAGGGCCGCGCCGCCAAGCAATGCGGCTTCCATTCGCTGCAATACGATCTGCCTGAGGTGACGAGCGAATCCGACTTGCTGGCGCTGGTGGCGCGGCTCAACGCCGACCGCGCCGTCCACGGTATTCTCGTGCAATTGCCGCTGCCCAAACACATCGACGCCGAGAAGGTGATCGAGGCGATCGACCCGGCCAAGGACGTCGACGGCTTCCATCCGATCAATGTCGGACGACTCGGCGTCGGCGCCTTCGACCGCGCGCTGATTCCCTGCACCCCGGCGGGCTCGATGATCATGCTCGACCGCGCCTGCGAGGTTTTGGGGCGTAAGCTCGCCGGCGCCGAGGCCGTGGTGCTCGGCCGCTCCAACATCGTCGGCAAGCCGATGGCGCAGCTGCTGCTCGCGCGCCATTGCACGGTGACGATCGCCCATTCGCGCACACGCGATCTGCCGGAAGTGGCCCGCCGCGCCGACGTGCTGGTCGCCGCGGTCGGGCGTCCGCAGATGATTCGCGGCGACTGGATCAAGCCCGGCGCCATCGTCATCGACGTCGGCATCAACCGCATCCCCGCGCCGGAAAAGGGCGAGGGCAAGACCCGCCTCGTCGGCGACGTCACTTACGCCGAGGCGCTGGAGCGCGCAGCGGCGATAACGCCCGTTCCCGGCGGCGTCGGGCTGATGACGGTGGCGATGCTGATGAGCAATGTGCTGACGGCGGCGGAGCGAGCGGGGAGGTAGGCGCAGAGTATGGGCGAACCTTCGCTCCGCGATGTCCGCCGCACGACCCGCGTTTCGATTCTGCGAAGCGCGAGACGGCGATGACGTTTGGATTGGCTCCGCCGTCGGCACAAAAGACGCCGACGGGGCGCCCACATATTGCGTGCGAAGAAGTTATGATGAAATGTGCGGATGCGCGAACGCGCCAGGGCTTCCCGCACGAGTTCTCGTCTAGCGCGCCCCGCTCGGAGGACGAAAGACCTAACGTCGTGACCTCACTGGCTCCGCGGCGTGCGTAGTAACGACTATTTTTGGGGACTTAAGGAGTACATTTGTTGAAACTCTCGATCCTATCCGAGGTTGCTGACAGATATTGGCGGATGTGCTATAGATATATGCCCCATTTTCGGATTCAGAGCGCCAAAGCAGCGTTCAATAAATATGTGCCTCATCGTATTATTAATATTTTTCTTACCCTGTTAAGTGGTACATTATTTTCGGCTATACTGTATTATGCCTACGGTAAAATCAATATAGATCTTTATTATCTTCGTGACGACGGGATAACGACGTTAAGTCATGCGAGAAACCTAATAGACTACGGGTTTGTGGGCGTCAATCCCTCAGGTGAGCGAATCGAAGGATTTTCGGCGCCGGTGGAATTCTTTTCGTACGCGCTCATATACCTTGTATCCGGGGCGCGTTTCGATACGTATGACAAATTGCAAACTTTAGTGTGCACGTTTTCACTGGGAGTATTTATCTTCCTATTCTTTCGTTCACGACTGTATTTTGCGTTATTTTCAGTCATCGGATCGGCAATTTATCTCAGCCAATCATCATCTTTTATGGAGTGGCACGGATCGGGAATGGAAAATGCGATTACACATGTTTTGTTTCTTGCTACCGCATACACACTGTTCACGTTTTCCCGCGATCATAAAGTGATATTTGCACTCGTTATAGTTCCGTTTCTTGCTAGTATTTCCCGTCTTGAGGGAATATTTCACGTGTTTCCGATGCTTATAATATTTTCAATTTACTGGACAGTATTTGAACGAAACAAGAATGGTGTACTATTTACTTTATTGTTCATCGCGTTATGGATTGCATATGATTTATCAAGTTATGCGTATTTCGGCGATTCGGTTCCTAACACTGCTTATGCCCAGCGTATCGTCGTTACTGAAAGAATATTGGCTCCATTCTATCACCATGATTGGGTCATTACCCAATCATTGGAGACCGCTAATCACCTGTTTTCCGCGCACGGCGGCTATCTATATATGTTAGCCTTGCCAATGTTTCCGATTTCGGTGCGGAGTAGGCATTTATATCTTCTAATGTTGATGACTTTATCTATTATCGTCACATCGTGGTTGAGTCCATTTTTCTTTGGCCCGACCAGAATTGACCCGACAAGAGCGACAACTCAGATGGCGCTTTTCGTCTGCTTAGGTCTCTTGTGTTCATTTTACGGAGTGACCCGCTGCAAGGCGTTCATTCTCATTCCGATACTGATCCCGGTTGGCTATGCCATTTATAGCATCACGTACGTGCAGCCATACTATATTTGCTGCAGAATTGCTAGATTTGAATCGATACGACAACAATTGTATAGTATCGGCAATAATGAGAATTTACCGAGACCAAATGTGTCAAATTCAGACCTTGGACTCATAAGTTGGCACAAGCAATTTAATATCGTTGATTTAGGCGCGCTTGGATCACAAATTATCGCAAAGCTAAAATCAGGTCCAGTATTGACAACGTATTTCTTTGATTATGCCGCCCCGGATATGATTGAGACAATCGCGCCCTGGTCATGCCTGTATTTTGACTCAATATTTTCAGATCCGCGATTCCTTGCGGCGTATACTCCGGCGGGAGGCCAGAATATTTTGTGGAAGCCATGCAGGGGCAGCGTTTCTCCAGCGGGTATCTGGATTCGGAAAGACATTCAAAGGGGCTCTGGGTCCGCGGAACGGAAACTTATCGATGACCTCGCTGCGAATCTCGACGTAGATAGAGTTAGAGGCGAGTTGAGAAACTGTCAATCGACACGAACAAATATTGAAGAATGTGTATACGTGGCTCGTACCGTATTTCGGTTCCTGCCGGAATTTCGTGCGTCCGGGCATTTAGACGAGCTTCGAAATATATTCGAATTGAGCCGGACAAAAGACTTCGACATGTTCCTTATTACTGGATTTCAGGATGGTCGCGCAAATGAGAAGGCGATTGCCTTTCTTCAAAGCGAGACTCTCAACAAGTCTGGGTTTACAAAAATTGCTGGCGCAGACGGATTTGAAATTAACGTGAATAGCAGGTACGTTGTGTTTATAAATCGTAGGTGCTCGGCGCCACGCATCATGCCAACATTTGTTCTTCATGTCGTTCCTGTCGATGTGAAGGCGGCAAAGCTCGCCGATTCGAAGTTTCCACCGGATGCTGGCGTCAAGAATATGGATTTCGACTTTAGCGAGTTTACGTTCACGGGAAGTAACACCTGCTCAGCAAGTATAGAACTGCCTAAGTGGAAAATTCGTTCGCTCACAATGGGACAATGGGTTCCGGAACGCAATTCGGGAAACTGGGATGTCACTTTCGATTTCCCAAATCGAGACCGTTAGACTATTTTATGAGGGCGCGGCGCCTGTTGACGTCGATGTCGAGAACGCTCGCGGCTCGGACCGTCGAGGCGTCCGGCCGGGCCTTGCGAATTTCTTCACTGCCGTCACGCCAACCGAGCGTGAAAACTTCCTCGCCGCTTGCGGATATGGTCAGGATCGAGCCCAAAACGCTCTAGAGCGGTCTCCGATCAAGCGGAAACAACCTCGTCGTTGCGAGCGGGGCGAAGCAGTCCCGGGTCTCTTCACCCCTCCTGGATTTCTTCGTCGCTTCGCACAGGCGAAACACAAAGCGTCTCGCCGACCTCGCGCCGACGAATCAGCACTTTGCTCGGAGACCGCTCCAGCGCCTTTGGGGGCGTCCGGTTTCAGGAGGTCGGCATGCAGGTCTGAGTCACGCACTGATATAGTTCAAGAATATATGGAAACGTCTTGACGCGATAATTATCAAATAGGCCATCGCCGGTTGACAGGTTCAACATCACGATGACCAGTGCAACTTTCGGACTTCTCACCCATCGCGTCGCATCGAGGTGTCTGTCGCCAAAGTTTCTGCGTAAGAGCAGGAACACCATGAACGAATTGGTCACGGCGAGTGCGTTCCATCGGAACCAATCCATTCCGATTAGCTGCAATGTTAAAGGACTGAGCGAGGCAATTACGGCGCCGAAGGCTAGAACATGACGCCTTCGATGATTCGTTCCTATCAACAATACGACGGAACACCAACAAAATAATAACGCCACCGGAAGTAATGTTATAAATGCGCGGGCCTCTTTCACTCCCCACGAAATGGGATCGTACCAGTACATATTCAGCATCCATTTTAAATTGTCACCAACAGAACGTTTCATTACGTCGAAGAAATCCGGACGTAGCTTAAAGTCAACGTGGGTCAGAATGGCTTTTTGGAGCTCGTGCGTCTGCACCTCAGTCAAAGATGCTTGGTAGGTCAATGCCGATGCAAGTATCAACACGAAAGTCGGCAGCAAGATAAGGTGCGGAACCAGAGAAACGCGCGACCGCTCGACAGGCGCAACAGCCTCCAATACCATTCGAAACCATATAATGGGAAAGAATATAACGACAAATATCTCGTGAAATAACACACCGAAAGCGCACAACATATACGTAACACACATGTGTAGCAACGATATTGGCAACAACAAACAAACAACTGTTAACGCCAACAACAAGATATCTGTATATCCAACCATATGAACCATATATGATACAGAAAATGACGATAAATATACCATTAATAGAGTATCATAACGCGCGTCATAAATTACGTTGCGCGTGCACGTCGTAAGCAATACATACCATAACAATAGTGTTGTAGCCAATATCATAAACGACACACAAGTAAATATGAAATAATGACCTATGTCGATGCCGAAAAGTTGCATTAATTCTCCGAAGAACCCTCGTTTGACAATACGCATACTATAATCAATCTGGCTTTGTGTCGCTGACCAAAGATTTGGTAAGCGAAGCCCCTTCAGTCCCGACAAAAGCGCGACGCAGCCTAGCAGAAACGTCCCTGGGAAGCGCTCTACCATCTCAGCTTCGCCAATATTTACTATCTTCAAAGACATACGCCGATCCTTCAAGAGAGGTAAGCTCGATTATCTGCGAAAGCGCCGTCGAACAAGTACAAAACTCGCCGGTGCAATGGCTTTGGTCGGAATGCCGGGCGCTGCTCACGTTGTGCCGGGAGGGAGCATTGCCATCAGCAAAGGCTTCGCCTGAAACGATCTCAAGGCCTTTAGCTCTGTCGATTCACACTGCCCGGTCAACAATTTGCTGCGTCAATCTAGATAGGAGGAAGCCCCCAATTGCGAAAACGACCGACACTCGAGGCAAGTGTAGCGGCAATTGAGCGAAGCGGAGCGTCAATCGAGAGGCTTCGGTATTCACTCAATATCGGGGCGTGGCCCTGACGCCCGCCCCGGCTTCGCGCCCGCCCGTATTGGGGCTCACGGTCACTCTTTGCGATCCCTGGCCAGCGGTTTCGATGAGGGGCCCGAGGCCTTGTCCGACCCAGGCGGCTCGCGGCGATGCTTCGCATGACCTCAATCTCGTACTCGAAATGCCCACTTTAGCCGCAAACGGAAGATCCAGGTCGGTCCACTCCATCGATTTCGTCGACAATCGAGTTGATTCAATCACGAACAAAGTTCCGACACTTCCTGACTTCGTCTACAGGCCATTAATAGTCCGCCGTCAAACCCGCCGCACACGTACATCGCAGCACTAACTGTCAAGGCGTCACCTATTAGTTGTAATGTCAGAGTGTACGTTCCATATCTGAACATCGTATTGTGGACTCCATTGGCCGGTGATAATGGAACTAATATCTACATTCGGTAGATATCTGAATGCGACACATTTTTGGTTGTCCTTAAAGCCAAATGTTCTAAAACTAAAATCAAGATTCAGGAACGAGACGACATTGGCCTCCGGACTCGTCGATTTTCGTGGGACCACGTGAAGGTAGAACGGCGGCAGAATGTCCGGTACTGAACATTTGCGATTAACATATGCGAGATATCTACGATTGAGATAAACGTCAAAACCATTTCCGGTACCAATTTGTATATTCCCTGGCTCAGCCAGTGCGGCTTCCTCAAAGCTCGCGATCACCTTGTTCGCCGCTTGACCGTCTTCAAATCCCGTAAGCAGAAATAAATCGAATTCCTTCGTCTTACTTTCGACGAAAGCGCTTATCAAATCGAGCAAACGGCCGGACGAACGGAACTCAGGAAGAAATCGAAAAGCAGTGCGCGAAACGTACGCACAGTCGCCGACGTGCCCGTTTCTTGACGCGCAAGCACGTAACTCGTCTTGAATCCTATTTACACTCAGGTCCTTGGCAAGGTCATCAATAAGACTCCGCTCGGGGGTGTTAGCGGATTTCCGTATGTCATTTCGAATCCATGTGCCAACCGGAAGCGGCTCGTCTCCGCACGATTCGTATCGAACGATTTCTTCCGCGATGGGAGTGTAGCGTTCACGGAAGCGCGGATCAGCGAAAATGGACTCAAAGTAACGGCAGGACCAGAAATGGTGGCTATTAATCAAATCCGGCGCCGCGTAGTCGAAGAAGTAATTACCCAGCGCCGGTCCGTTTTTCAGTTTTGCCATAAACTGCGATCCTAGCCTGCCCAAATCGACAATGTTAAAATCTTTATACCAGCTCATGAGACCAAGGTCCGGGTTTGAAACGGTCGGTCTGGGCAGCGCCTCGGCTGCGGCAGCCCTTAAAAAGGTCTGCCTGACACCGTCAAATCTCGCAAGCCTGCAACATAGAAAATGCGGCGTCGTATATGTGGCGCTATACTCCGCATATCCTATCAGCATCAAAATCGGCACAATTACCGATAGACGATTGATTTGTACACACGACAGAATGCAAGATATAGCAACGAATACGAAAATAGCCATTTGCGTTGTCGTTCGCGTTGGATCGAGTCGAGTCTCCCCAAAAAAGAATGGATTACAAGTGGCCGTAATTATAATTGAAACAGAAATTGCAAATAGCAAGCCGTAACCGTTCCTCCATTTCGTGACCAGGAGGGCTGGAAGCGCCGGCAACAAAAACTGCCCGCCATGCGCGAGAAAAATCTGCTTTGATAGATCCAGAGAGTTGCTCAGAAATGAAAAATCAAAAGTCATAAGAGCGTAGGCCCGATCGACGACAAAAATGTCTTGAGCATAGGCGGTATTTGGAGTCAGGTCGCCAAAATAGAAATACCTCCATGCGTTGTATGCCGCCCACCACGATAGCGTCGCCAAGGAAAATATGACCCCCTTATTTGTCTTATTAACAATACGCCAATAAACAGAAAAAATCACGAGGATGGGAAGTACGTTGTACATTCCATCAAGTCGTGAAATGCTCGCAAGAAATGGAACGATAGAAAGCCGGTAATCAATCACCTTAGAGCGAGCGAACGTGAAAAAGAGATATGCTGTAATAAGAAATAAGCAATGTGTTATCGCGTTCTCCATTCCAGAACTGTGCCACTCAATAAACGACGTAGATTGTGTCAGCATGAATGCAGTAAACATTGCAGAAATAATCGAATAATATCGTCGTTCACAAAAAAATAAGGAAAACGTAACCCCGAGCGTAAATGTACAGACTAATGTTTGCGCGGTATCAAATACAGAAAAATTCAATCGTAGAAAAAAATATACTATAGCGTATATAAAAAATTGCACTGGCGCAGAATATCCCTCTACCCGCTCCCCGGATGGACCGACGCCAATAAACCCATAATCGATGAGGTTTTTGGCATGGCTCAACGTAATCAGTCCGTCATCCCGTAAATAGTAGTAATCTGAATCTATTGATGAATATCGAATGTAAAATATGATCAAAAATATAACGCCGATGCAGAATGGAAATGCAATTCGCATGGAAAGACTGCATAGCGTGGTGCGGGACACTGGTGATACTTTCAAATGTGCTGAGAATAGGGTTCTTAAGGATCGAAGCTTGGGGGGATGCCAATTGGTCCGGTGGGGCAGTCTGGACGTTTAGGCATGGGCCGTCAATCGGGCGGCCCGCCACGCCGGCGCGAAACTCTTGGCGCGTTGAAATTCTTCATTCGTTATTGTGAGGAGGCGTCTGCCAGACGCTTTCGCGGGTTGCGCCCGGGCGCAGTTCCGACCGTCGTCATTGCGCAATGCGCAACGCGGACTACGGAGACACGCCCTTCTTTAGCCATTCATACCCTCGTGCTACCTGTGTCTCCGTGTCGCCATGACCCGCTTCGCCCGCGTTGCCGTTCCCGAAGGCCCCCATCGTGTCACGCAGCGCGGCAGTGGGGGAGGGTGCGTCTTCGTTTCGTCCGGCGTCTACGCGTTGTATCGCGATTGGCTCGGCGAAAGCCGGCGGCAATTTGGCGTGGAACTCTGGACCTGTCGCCGGATGCCGAACCCTGTTCGCCTCGTCCTCACACCGTCGGACGGCGACGGGCTCGCCTGAGCCGGACCCATCGTCGGCATTCCGGTTTCGTCGATGTGCGGGCGCGGCGGACGGGGCGCGTGTTTCGAGGGCGGTTCGGCTCGGCGCCGATGGACGAAGCGCACCAGTTCGTGGCTGCGCGCCGGATCGCGCTCAATCCGGTTCGAGCGCGAACGCCCATCTCGCCGGACGCGACGATTCCAACAAAATGACGCCGGCATTGACGTGCGACAGATCGGCGCGGGTTTGAGCCAAGTACTACTCATGCGGGGCGATTGCCGTATTGGTTTTGGCGCGCTTCCCACAAAGCGTTGTGAATGTGCGTATCTCGGTCATTGAAGCTAGGTGCGCGTCGTCGGCGCCGGGTTGGCGGGGGAGAGGGACATGCCGAAACACGAGCCAACACGCTGTTCTCCCGCGCCGTCCCATCCTTCCGGGCATCTCCATGTCACGCCGCTCGTGCAACCGCACCCGCGCCGCACCGACAGTCCCGGATTGCTGCGTCCCGCCAGCGTCGACTGGGAAGACATTCGAACCTTCGTCGAGGTTGTCGCGACCGGGAGCTTTTTCGAGGCCGCGCTGGTTCTCGATGTCAACCCGGCCACCGTGAGCCGTCGCATCGCGCGTCTGGAAGAAGCCGCCGGTATGATGTTGTTCGAACGGACAGGCGCCGGCGCGGCGCTGAGGTCGGAGGTGCAGGAACTCGCGGAGGTCGCGGTGCGCGCGCGCCGTGAGGCCGGCGACTTCGTGGATGTGCTGCACAGCTTTCGTCTCTCCCGGGGCGACGTGCGCATCAAGGCGACGGAACGGGTGTACAACTACATTCTGACCCCCCTGATGACCGGCGTGCCCATGGGTCCGCTGCAGGACGTCATGACGCGACGCCCGGAGCTGTTGATGCCCGGCATCCGTTTGGTGAGCGCCGAGGTGGGGGGGCAGGCGGAGATCTCGCTGGTCTGGAGCGCGCCGGGCGAAATGCCGGACGCCGAACCCGACGACAAGGTGCGTCGACTCGCCTCACTGCGCTATGGAATCTTTTATACGGGTTCGTATTTCAAAAGCGGTCGACCCGTGCCCCGCGTTCTGGAAGATCTCGTGCAGTCGCACTCCCTCGTCAGTCTGCCGCGAATTTACGGCACCGAAAGTTCAACCGCCTGGGGGCGGTGGTACGACGTCGTCGACCGGGCCAAGGAACCGGTCGCGGTGGTCGAATGGGCCAGCGTCAGCGAGCGCCTGGTCATGTCGGGTTCGGCCCTGGCCCTGTTGCCGGTCTATACGCCGTGCCTGCACCCCTCGCTGCGCGAACTCCGGCTCGAGGACGAACCGATCCATCTCGACCTGTGGAAGGTCATCCGGCACGGCGCCGAACGGCGCGCGGACGTGCGCGCGGTCTCCGATAAGCTCGTTCAGGCCTTCGCCGAGGTGGATTGGGAAACGACGCCGGTGGCTCCCGGAAGCGACGCCCAGCGAGAACTGGCGGCGAGCTAATATTCGAAAGTTTTTGCCGCATGCATCCGTGCAAGTCCAAGTGCATCCGCGCATCACGAAAGTCTACAAATGACAGCCACGTGCGAATATGAAGGTGGGCAATAGAAGCGCGACCGGAGGCTCATCGTCATCGGCGCCGACAGCCCGAATGGGAACATAGGCCGGAAAGCCGGAGCATGGTTTCGATTGCGCGCCAGCGCCGTGCGTGACCGGCGGCGTCAGTAACGAACAAAAGGACACGGGGATGGACATCGTAATCGTATCTGCGGCGCGGACGCCGATTGGCGCGTTCCAGGGCGCTTTCGCGGCGGTTCCCGCCTACAAGCTCGGCGAGGCGGCGATCCGAGCGGCTCTGGCGCGGGCGGGCCTGGAAGCCGGGGCGGTGGACGAGGTGATCCTCGGCCAGGTTCTGACCGCCAACCAGGGCCAGAACCCGGCGCGGCAGGCGGCTCGCGCGGCCGGCGTTCCCGACGACAAGATCGCTTTCGGCGTCAACCAGGTGTGCGGCTCCGGGCTGCGCGCGGTCGCGCTGGCGGCCCAGCAAATTCTCACCGGCGAGAGCGCGATCGTCGTCGCCGGCGGGCAGGAGAGCATGAGCCTGTCGCAGCACGCCGCCTATCTGCGCTCGGGCGTCAAGATGGGCGAATTGACGCATGTCGACACCATGATCAAGGACGGCCTGTGGGACGCCTTCAACGGCTATCACATGGGCGTCACCGCGGAGAATGTCGCCAAGGCGTATTCGATCGGCCGCGAAGACCAGGACGCGCTGGCGCTGGGCAGTCAGTTGAAGGCCTCGGCGGCGCAGAAGGCGGGACGCTTCAAGGACGAGATCGTCGCGGTCACGGTCAAAGGCCGCAAGGGCGACGTCCTGGTGGAAAACGACGAGTACATCCGCCACGACGCCACCGTCGAGGCGCTGGCGAAGCTGCGGCCGGCGTTCGCCAAGGACGGCACGGTGACGGCGGGCAACGCCAGCGGCATCAACGACGGCGCCGCGGCGCTGGTGGTGATGAGCGCGGCCGAGGCGGATCGACGCGGCCTGCGGCCGTTGGCGCGCATCGCCAGCTTCGCCGCCGCGGGCGTCGATCCCGCGCTGATGGGGACCGGACCGATCCCGGCGAGCCGAAAGGCGTTGCAGCGCGCCGGTTGGTCCGTCGCCGACCTCGACCTCATCGAAGCCAACGAGGCGTTCGCGGCGCAAGCCTGCGCCGTGAACAAGGGGCTCGGCTGGGACGTGGCGAAGGTGAACGTGAACGGCGGCGCCATCGCGCTCGGTCACCCCATCGGCGCCTCGGGGGCGCGCGTGCTGACGACGTTGCTGTACGAGATGCAACGTCGCGACGCGAGGAAGGGCATCGCCACGCTGTGCGTCGGAGGCGGTATGGGCGTGGCGATGTGCGTCGAACGCTAGGCGGCGGAACCGTCGTTGGCGGAGACGCCGACACATCTGGACTGGGACCAAATACAACAATGCAACCCACCGTTCCGGCGCGCCTCGAGGCGGGCGCGCAGGACGCTTTCCCGAGGCGAGGCAGCCTGGGGAACAAAGCGAGAGCACAATAATGCACAAAGCGATAGGGC
>Ga0302140_10005530_pt1 | contig 15934 bp, 7 predicted proteins | sample I_Bog_E1_1_FD_202095 | JGI IMG/M metagenome (GOLD analysis project Ga0302140, IMG submission 202095) | Peat permafrost microbial communities from Stordalen Mire near Abisko, Sweden - I_Bog_E1_1 | ecosystem: Environmental > Terrestrial > Soil > Wetlands > Peat | place: Sweden: Abisko, Stordalen...
CAGCTTCTGGAGCCAGTCCTCTTTCAATGCCAGCACCTACTACCTGCAGAGCATGACCGTCACGGATGTGAACGGCGATGGATACCCTGACGTAGTCTTGGCCGACCCCGGCGACGGCTATTACGATTCCGGCAACCTCCTGGTTTTTCAGAACGACGGATACGGCGATCTTTATCAGAATCAGAATCTCACGCAGTCGATCAACTCGATATTCTCGGTGGTGGGCTTGCCTTTCCCAACTATCGGGCAGCCCGCACCGGGAGCGGCAGCCACCCAGGGCTGGAACCTCTCCTACACATTTATCAACAACACAGATTCCAACGATATTTGGATTGGTCAAGCGCTGTACAACGCGTCCTCGTACAGTCTGGTCCCTGTGGGGAACCCCATTGACACTGGCCAGCAGCCTTACACATACGGCGATCCCGAAAACCTGCCGAACTTCATTGTCACCGGCGATATGAACGGGGACGGCTATCTTGACCTGGCCATCAACAGCGAAACGTTCGTCGGCCTTAGCCCTTATGAGCTGTTTAACCTGCAGCCCTGGTACTACAGCAACGACGCGCAGACCGTCCTCACAGGGGCCTCGCAGCCACCGACGCCTCCTGCCGGCACCTACGCGCTGGGCTTGAGCTACCCCGGCAGCCAACTCTATGGGGCGAACAACACTGCCTCCACGCCGATTTACATCACCCAGGTCACGCCCACCGGCGGCCTGACAGTCAACCCACCAAGCTCGCCTTACCCCTATGGGACTTCTATAACCTTCACCGAGACGCTCACCGGCGTGACAGGTGGCGCAGCGCCCACCGGCACTGTCACCTTTTTCGACGGAGAAGGTACGCTCGGGTCGGGAACCGTGATTCCATCCGGTGTCGGGGCGACCTCAACCGCGACGTTCACTACCAACCAGCTTGCGGTCGGATCTCACAACATTTCACTCACCTATAGCGGGGACACCAACTACACCGTGTTGGGCGACAACGGCGCCATCAATGTCACGATCAACGAGGCGGCCTTCTCACTGGCGCTCTCCAGTTCCGCAAGCACAACCACGGCAGGGAGTGTGGTGACGTTCACAGCGCAGGCAGCCAACGGCGTCACTTTGCCTGCCGGTGAATCCATTACGGTCACCGGAATTCCCGATGCTGCCAACGTAACGCCCGCCATAAATTCTTCGGGCGTTGCCAGTTTCAGTTACGGACTGTTCCCGGCGAGTTCGACGCCGTACACCATAACCGCAACCTATGCCGGTGACGGTAATTATTTGGCCGCCACGTCCAATTCGGTATCGCTGCAGGTGAACCCCACTCCCGTGACTGTCTCGCTCACCACCAGCGCGAACCCGGTCGCCTACCCCACAGCGGTTGGTCTCACCGCCAACGCCAGCACCGGCGGCCTTGGGATCCCGACTGGGAGCATCAGCTTCCTGAACGGCAGTACCCAGATCGGTAACGGCACACTTGCAACGGTCAATAATGGTTCCAGCGGGCTCAACTATTTAGGCATCACCGATTCCCCTACAGAATTGACTGACAGCGTTGTCGTCACGGGCGACTTTAATGGAGATGGCATTCCGGATCTCGCGGTTCTCGAAAGCAACTCCGGATCGCTCCTGATATCGCTGGGCAATGGCGACGGCACCTTCCAGGGGGCGACAACCTATACCGTCGATCAAACATCAGTGGCCATGGTTGCTGCCAATCTCCACAGCAACCAGTACTCCGATCTGGTGATCGCGGGAACAGATGGTACGGTCACGGTGATGCAAGCCACAGGCGACGCTGCGGGTGACTTGACCGTAAGCGAGACGCTCTCTGTTCCCTTCGCGCTCGGCGTAGCCGTTGGAGATTTCAATCACGACGGCTTCGCGGACTTCGCGGTGGCGGGCCTGCACAATGTTACCGCCTTCTATAACGACGGGGCGGGAAACTTCACCTCAGGAAACTCGTGGACTTCCGCCTTCAGCTATAGCAACTTTACGGGAATCACGGTGGCCGACTTTAACAAGGATGGGTTCTCGGATATCGCCCTCACCGATAGCACCGTGCCCGATGTGGCGGTTTTCATGTATGAGCCCGATGGCCACAGCTTTGGCGGTCCGTACACCTATCCCGTCGGAGCATCGGCAAGCGCCATCGCTTCGGGCGACATCAACGGCGATGGGTATCCCGATCTGGCTGTTGTGAGCAATGTCGACTCCACAGTTGCTGTGCTGATGAACTACGGTACCAACCCCCCCGGCCCCGGCACATTCGGTCCGGCAAGCATCTATGGGGTTGCCAACCAACCAACGGCGATCGTCATGAACGACTTCAACAAGGACGGCTTCGCCGACATCGCTGTCGTTGGCACGGGGGCAGGCCAGGGTTCCGGTACAACCATTTTGCTGGGTTCTTCCTCAGCCTCCAACCCCATGTACTCGGTCACCGGACCGATGTACGGTGAGACAACTCTGCCCACCACAAACGATGTCATCACCACAGGGCTTTCGCTCGCCACAGCCGACTTCAACGGCGACGGCAATCCCGACCTTGCTGTCGGATACAACGGTGTTTCAATCTTCCTCGACAGCGCGGCCCAGTTCCAGGTGACGGATACCTTGCCTGCGGGCACGGACATTCTGACCGCCGTCTATACGCCGCCCAGTCCGAACACCCTCGTCACATACAATCCCGCATCCGTCAGCGAAGTGGTCTACCAGGCCACCACGACAGTTTTGACATGGCCAACGGCCAGCGCAATCAGCTACGGCCAGACGCTGGCGTCGTCAACGCTGAGCGGCGGCACGGCCTCGGTAACCGGCACGTTCGCATTCACCAATCCGAGCACTGCTCCAGGAACAGGCGCTTCCTTGCAAAGCGTGACCTTCACGCCAGCGGACCTGATCGACTACAGCAGTACGTCGGCGACGGTAAGCGTGACGGTGAACAAGGCCACCCCGACCTTTTTGGCATTGCCGACGGCCAGCGCCATCACCTACGGTCAGACGCTGGCGTTGTCAACGCTGAGCGGCGGCACGGCCTCGGTGATCGGCACCTTCGCCTGGACCAGCCCGAGCACAGCTCCGGGCGCCGGTACGGCGTCGCAGAGCGTGACCTTCACGCCATCGGACACGACCGACTACATCACCACCGTCACATCCGTTCCGATCCAGGTCAACCAGGCCACGCCTGCCATCACCTGGGCTCCGCCCACGGCCATCCACTACGGCACTGTGCTCAGCGGAGCCCAGTTGGATGCGACCGGGACGCCTTCCGGCGGTGTCTTTACTTACTCGCCGCCTGCAGGAACCACCTTGCCCGTGGGTTTGCAGACGCTGAGAGTCACCTACGCTCCGGCGGATGCCACCGACTACACCACCACAACCTCCAGCGTCCCGCTGACGGTGAACCAAGCCACGCCCGCCATCACCTGGGCGGCACCCGCGCCCATCCCCTACGGCACGGCTCTGAGCGCAACGCAGCTCAATGCGACTTCGGCGGTTGCGGGAAGCTTCGTCTACACGCCGGCATCGGGCGTTCTCACCGCAGGCCCGCATACACTGCAAGTTACCTTTACGCCGACCGACACAACCGACTACACGACAGCAACCTCCAGCGTGCCGCTGACGGTGACCCAGGGAACGCCAGTTATCACCTGGTCGAATCCGGCCGCAATCACCTACGGCACTGTGCTCAGCGCTGCGCAATTGAATGCGACCGCCTCCACGCCGGGCACATTTACCTATTCGCCTGCGGCTGGAACTACCATCACAGCGGGCACGCATTCGCTTGGCGTGACTTTTGTTCCGACCGATACAACGGATTACGCGAACGCCACGGGAACGGCCTTGATCACGGTGAACCAGGCCACGCCGGTTATCACCTGGGCGAGCCCCGCTGCCATTACCTACGGCACGGCACTTAGCGCTGCACAGTTGAACGCAACCGCCTCCACGCCCGGGACCTTCAGCTATACTCCGGCGCTCGGAAGCATCCTCAATGCCGGGACACATCAACTCAGCGTGAGCTTCATTCCAACTGACGGCACTGATTATGCCAGCGTCACGGCAACAGCGTCGATCACGGTGACCCAGGGAACGCCGGTTATCACCTGGCCGAATCCGCCAGCCATAACATATGGGACGGTACTCGGCGCATCGCAGTTGAATGCAAACGCGTCGACACCTGGCACCTTCACGTACACCCCCGCGGCTGGAACAACCCTTACTGCCGGAACACACACTCTCAGCGTGAGCTTCGTTCCCACCGATAACACTGATTACGCGAACGCCACAGGAACGGCCTCGATTACGGTGAACCAGGCGACGCCTGTTATTACCTGGACGAGCCCCGCCGCAATCACCTACGGCACGTCGCTCAGCGCCACGCAGTTGAATGCAACCGCTTCGACGCCTGGCACCTTTACGTACACGCCGGCGGCCGGGACTAATCTCACCGCAGGTACCCACCAGCTCAGTGTGAGCTTCGTTCCTACCGACAACACGGATTACGCGAACGTGACAGGAACGGCGTCGATCACCGTCAACCAGGCGACGTCTGTTGTTACGTGGTCGAGCCCCGCCGCGATCACATACGGTACCGCGCTTACCGCCACGCAGTTGAATGCAACTGCTTCGACGCCGGGCGCCTTCACCTATACGCCGGCAGCCGGAACTATTCTTACGGCAGGTGCGCACCCGTTGTCCGTGACCTTTGTACCTACCGACGCCACTGACTACACGAGTGCCACGGGGACAGCATCGATCACCGTGAACCAGGCCACGCCGGTTATCACCTGGGCCAGCCCAGCCGCCATTACCTACGGCACGGTGCTCGGCGCCACGCAGTTGAATGCAACCGCTTCGACGCCGGGCGCCTTCACCTATACGCCGACAGCCGGAACTGTTCTCACAGCAGGCGCGCACTCGTTGTCCGTGACTTTTGTACCTACCGACGCCACTGATTACACGAACGTCACAGGGACGGCATCGATCACGGTGAACCAGGCAACGCCGGTTATCACCTGGGCCAGCCCAGCCGCCATTACATACGGCACGACGCTGAGCGCAGCGCAGCTGAATGCAACCGCCTCAACCCCGGGCGCCTTCACCTATACGCCGACAGCCGGAACTGTTCTCACAGCAGGCGTGCACTCGTTGTCCGTGACTTTTGTACCTACCGACGCCACTGACTACACGAACGCCACAGGGACGGCATCGATCACGGTGAACCAGGCAACGCCGGTTATCACCTGGACCAGCCCAGCCGCCATTACCTACGGCACGACGCTGAGCGCAACGCAGCTGAATGCAACCGCCTCAACCCCGGGCGCCTTTACTTACTCTCCGGCAGCCGGAGCCACGCTCACTGCGGGAGCACACCAACTCAGTGTGACCTTCGTGCCCACGGATGCCACCGACTACGTGACCACAACGGCGACAGCGTCGATCACCGTGAACCAAGGCACGCCGGTGATTACCTGGGCGAACCCCGCCGCAATCACCTATGGCGCGACGCTGAGCGCAACACAGCTGAATGCAACAGCTTCCGTTCCCGGCACCTTCATTTACTCGCCGGGACTTGGAAGCACTCTCAATGCGGGTACGCACCAGCTCAGTGTGACCTTCACGCCTACAGATAACACTGACTACGCGAATGCTACGGCAACCGCTTCGATTACGGTGAACCAGGCAACGCCGGCAATTACCTGGGCCAACCCGGCCGGCATCACATACGGAACCACGCTCACGGCGACGCAGTTGAATGCGACCGCCTCGACGCCGGGCACGTTTACCTATACGCCGGCTTCCGGTACCACTCTCACCGCCGGGCCCCACCAGCTCAGTGTGAGTTTTGCTCCCACAGATACCACAGACTACGTGACCACAACGGCGACAGTGTCGATCACTGTCAACAAGGCGACACCGAACATCACATGGTCGAACCCGGCCAGCCTCACCTACGGCACGGCGCTTAGCGCCACCCAGTTGAACGCAACGTCCTCGACGCCGGGCACCTTCACGTATACGCCGGCAACTGGAACCATACTCACTGCCGGAGCCCACTCGCTGAGCGTCACTTTCGTTCCCACCGATACCACGGACTACACAAACGCCACGGGAACAGCATCGATCACCGTTAATCAGGCCACACCGACGATTACGTGGACCAATCCAGCGGCCATGACCTACGGAACGGCGCTCAGCACGACGCAGTTGAGTGCAACCGCTTCGACACCCGGTACCTTTACTTATTCGCCCTCAGCGGGGACCATCCTCACCGCGGGACCGCACCAGTTGTCCGTCAGCTTCGTGCCGACCGACGCCGTCGATTACCTCAACACCGCGGCGACGGTGTCAATCACCGTCAACCAGGCTACAACCACCGTTTCCTGGTCGAATCCGACTTCCATCAGCTACGGCACTTCGCTGAGTGCGACGCAATTGAATGCGACCGCCTCGGTTCCCGGCACCTTTACCTATACGCCGGCCATCGGAACCGTTCTCACTGCGGGAACACACACATTGTCCGTGAGCTTCACGCCGACCGACAGCACCGACTACCTTGGTGCGACAGCCACATCGTCGATAACTGTCAACCAAAGTATCGCCACCATCACGTGGCCTGCGCCTGCGGCTATCACATACGGGACTGCGCTGAGCGCAACGCAGCTTGACGCTACGTCATCGGTTCCCGGAACGTTTAGCTTCACTCCGGCTGCGGGCACGGTACTCGGCGCGGGACCGCAAACCCTTACGGTGACCTTTACGCCGACGGACACCACGAATAGCTCAACCGCCACCGCTTCGGTTCCAATCCAAGTCAACCAGGCGACGCCTGTCATCACATGGCCCACGCCGGCCGCGATTTCATTCGGCGCCCGGCTCAGCGGAACCCAGCTTGATGCGACCGCTACGCCCACCGGCGGCACCTTCACCTACGCGCCACCTGCCGGCACCACCTTGCCGGAAGGGGCGCAGACGCTGCGCGTCACCTATGTTCCGGCGGACCCCACTGACTACGCCACTGCCACAGCTTCGGTCACCATCCAGGTGAACACGACTTCTGTGGCGCTCGATCTCGTCAGTTCCACCGCGTCCGCAACCGCAGGGTCCGTGGTGACATTCCAGGTGCAGGCCAGCAGCGCCGCATCCCCGGCCGGTCAATCCGTCACCCTCACCGGACTACCCACGGCTACCCCCGTCACCGTTACGCTCGACGGCGACGGCTTCGCCAGCTACAGCTATGGGCTGTTCCCGCCGGGGAGTTATACCGTTCAGGCCACCTTTGCCGGCAACGCTTCCTTCACAGCGGCCACATCCAACACCGTTTCGCTTGCGGTGGCTCCTTCCCGGGTCCAGGTTTCGCTTACCACCAGCGCCAACCCAGTCACTTATCCCACTCCCATCAACCTCACCGCTACCGCCGGCAGCGAGGGTCTCGGCGTCCCAACTGGGACCGTCAGCTTCCAGGACAATGGCATCCAGGTGGGGAACGGAACACTCGCGACGGTGAACGGTTCCAGCGGATTGATGAGCGTCGGCACCATCGATTCCGTCACCGGGCAGACGGTCACCGACGTAGTCACCGGCGACTTCAACAAAGACGGCAATCAGGATCTTGCAGTACTTGAGATTGGGCCCGGCGTCGCAACTCTGCTGATTTCGCTTGGCAACGGTGATGGCACCTTCCAGGCGCCGACCGTCTATAGTTCTGCAACCTACGGGGTCGACCCGAATGCCGTTGCCATGGCAACGGCAGATTTCAACGGCGACGGTTACACCGACCTGGCCGTCGTATCGTCTGACGGCGCCGTCGCAATCCTACTGGCTGCGGGCGATGCCGCGGGCGACTTTACGCTCAGTCAGACGCTTCAGGTGCCAGGAGTCATTGCTCTGGCCACCGGCGACTTCAACAAGGATGGCAACCAGGACGTTGCTGTCATCAGTGCGAATACGGTCACGGTCTTCTATGGAACCGGAAGCACGCCGAGCAATTTCCCGAGCGCAGGTTCATGGAGCGCTACATTTAGCTCCAGCAACTTCACTGGAATCACGGTGGCCGACTTCAACCACGACGGCTATGCCGACTTCGCAGTCAGCGACAAGGCTGGACCTGATGTTGCGGTGTTCCTCTCGAATGCCGGCGGCAGCGGCTTTACCGGCCCGCAAACCTATCCCGTCGGAGCATCGGCCACCGCAATCGCCTCAGGCGACATCAACGGCGATGGTTACCCAGATTTGGCGGTCGTGAGTAATGTCGATTCCACGGTTGATGTGCTCATCAACAACGGCAGCGGCGAGCCCGGCACGTTCCCTGCGGGAACAATCTACGGCGTTGCCTCGCAGCCCACATCGATCGCAATGAACGACTTCAACAAGGATGGCTACGCCGATGTTGCAGTCGCGGGAACCGGTACCGGACAGGGTGGCGGAACAACCATCCTTCTGGGATCTTCCAGCGGCGCCATGACCGGCGAAACTTCTCTGCCCACAGCCAACGGCCAGTCAATTGCCAGCGCCGATTTCAACAACGACGGCAATCCCGACCTCACCGTAGGATTGAATGGAATCACGGTATTCCTCGACAGCGCGGCCCAGGCAACTGCCTCCGGCATCGTGCTGACCGGAGGCACGCAGCCGCTCACGGCGGTTTACGCCCCCGCCACCTCCAGCATCTTCGCGGCCGCCACTTCACAGGCGATCAGCGAAGTCGTGAATCTGTCGGGATCAACTGTTACATGGCCAAACCCCGCCTCTATTACCTATGGGACGGCGCTTAGCAGCACGCAACTCGACGCAACGGCCTCGGTGCCTGGAACCTTCCTGTATTCTCCGCCTAAAGGTTCAGTTCTCACCGTCGGTACCCAACAGTTAAACGTAACTTTTGTGCCCACCGACAGCGTTGACTACGTCGGCTCCACGGCATCTGTCTCGATTACCGTTACCCCGGCTCCTGTCACCATCTCGTGGACTAAGCCCACCGGGATCACTTACGGCATCCCGCTCACCAACACACAGCTCGATGCAACTGCTTTGGTGCCCGGAACCTTTACCTACACGCCAGTTATCGGATCGGTCCTCACGGCCGGCACGCATCAACTCAGTGTGAGCTTCGTGCCTAACGACACGCTCGACTATGTTGGTTCGACAGCTACAGTGTCGATCGTCGTCAGCCCGACCGCAACCAGTGTTACCTGGCCAAGCCCGGCGTCCATCCCCTACGGAACAGCGCTCAGCAGCAGCCAACTCGATGCCACTGCTTCGGTGCCGGGAAGCTTCGCATACACGCCCGCGGTCGGAGCCGTGCTTACCGCGGGCCCGCACGTACTGACGGTGACCTTCACCCCGACCGACAGCACGGATTACGCTCCGGCCAGCAGCACCGTTGCCATCACCGTCAACAAGGCAATCCCAACCGTCTCATGGACGGCGCCCACGGCCATCTCCTACGGCACGGCTCTGGGCTCATCGCAGCTCGATGCAACGGCATCCACTCCCGGATCGTTCACCTACACCCCGCCAACAGGAACAGTGCTCGGCGCCGGCCCGCAGAATTTGAACGTAAGCTTCACTCCGACTGACACCACCGATTACGTCGGTACAACCGCCTCCGTTCCGATCCAGGTAAACCAGGCGGTTCCAGTGATCACATGGGCGAATCCGGCCGCCATCCCCTTCGGCATTCCGCTCAGTGGAACGCAATTGAATGCTACCGCTACTCCTGCCGGCGGAGTCTTTATCTACACTCCATCGGCGGGCACCATATTGGCCACTGGTTCACAGACCCTGAGCGTGAAGTATCAACCGTCGGATACAGTGGACTACACCACAGCAACAGCGTCGGCCACCATCCAGGTAAATCCAGGACTTACGCTCACGTCTGTTTCGCCGTCGACCGCCGCCTTCCAAAGCCCGTCGTCGCCGGCAACTCCCATGACCGTCACGCTCACCGGGACCGGGTTCACATCGACTTCCGTCGTCCAACTCTTCTGGGCTTCGGGGACGACAGTGCTCTCCAGTTCTTACGACAGCCCGGACCAGCTGACCGCGACTTTACCGGGCATCTTCTTCCAGCAGGCACAACCGGGCCAGATTGCCGTAAGCAACCCATCCACGGGCCAATCCTCGGCGTCGATTGCATTCACGATTACGCCGCCACCTATCCAGCTTGTCTTCACAGGTCCAGGTTCGCAGTCGGAGGGCCAGCAGCCCAGCCTCAATCTGCAATTCCTTGAGGGATATCCGATACCGCTGGAGGTGACTTCGACGATCACAGTTCAGCCCCAAACTCCTGGCGGTCCCGTCGATCCAGCCGTGCAGTTCGCTTCGGGTGGCACCACCTACAGCTTCCTGCTGCCCGAGAATTCCACCCTCGTTCCAGCACTCCAGATTCAAACGGGTACTTTGCCAGGCTCCATCACAGTGACTCTCGACCTGCAAGCCAATGGTCAGGATGTGACACCGGCCAGCCTGCAGCCTGTGGTCATCATTGTGCCGAACAATCCCCCTGTCATTACCAGCATGACCCTGGCTCGCAGCGGCGACACCATCACCGTCACCGTGCAGGGATATTCCAGCACGCGGGATATGGTCTCTGCCGATTTCACGTTTACACCGGCCACCGGGCAGACTCTTTCGGACCCGAGCGTTACGGTCGACGTATCCTCGGAATTCGCGACTTGGTACGCGGACGCAACATCGCTCCAGTACGGAAGCGCCTTCTCGTATACGCAGACGTTCGATTTGAGCAGCGATGCATCCACGGTCGGAAGCGTAAGCGTGACAATGACCAATTCCGTAGGCACATCGAGTGCGGTAACCACGAAATAGGATGAAAATCCCCATGGCTAATGCGATTCGTTCAAGAACCGGCGGCCGCCTCATCGCGCTGCTGCTGGCTTCGCTCCTGATGCTGGAACCTGCTGCGCCCATCATTGCTCAGGACGCCCCTGCCGCCGCGCTGCCCCATAGCCTGCAGATCGTGATTCTGGACGGGGAGGGCGCTCTCAACAATATCCAGGAACGCACCGCGCGTGAGCCGATTGTGCAGGTGCAGGATGAGAATCACAAGCCGGTCGCAGGCGCTGCTGTCCTGTTTGCAATTCACGGAGCTGCCGGTAGCGCCGGAGGCGGATTTGCCGGAGGAGCCAGTTCGCTCTCGATTGTGACAGATGCCAATGGTGTGGCGAAGGCAGTCGGGTTCCTGCCCAACAACGTTCAGGGACCATGGCAGATGCAGGTTACAGCTTCTTACCACAATGTAACTACAACCATCAACATCCACCAGTCGAACGTCAGCAAGCCGACGCAAAATCCGAGCAGCAACACACAAAAGCCGCAGTTTAAATGGCCGTTGTCCCATGCGGCAACCATCGCCGGAGGCGTCGCGGTTGGCGTGGTTGTGACGATTGTGGCTGTTGTAGTCGCCAACAACGGGAACAGCACAAAAATCACCACCGGTGGCGGTACGGTGGGCGCGCCAACTTTCCGGCCGGGAATCCGTATTCGATTCTGATACTGCAGAGCCTGTGGTCAAATGCGGCGAAGCCATGCGTGAGGAGACCAGAACAAGTGAGCGACGCCGGGCGGGTTGGCCTTACGTAGTCGCTTCAAGGTTCGGCGCCTGCCACGATTGCACGAACTTCATTGCGCCATCAAAGGGCAGCGGTTTTGAGAAGAAGTAGCCCTGGATGTACTCGCAACCCAGATCCCTTAACAGGCCCGCATCGTGGGCTGATTCCACACCTTCTGCGATCACCGACATGCCAAGATTCTGGGCAAGTCCAATAATGGATTTGACAAGGACAACGCTGCCAGGATGCGTCGATAGCGAGCGAATGAAGCTCTGGTCGATCTTCAGTGTATCGATTGGGAAATAATGCAGGTAACTCAGTGAGGAATATCCCGAGCCAAAGTCGTCGATCGAAACGTTGACGCCGATCCCCCGGCATTTTTCGAGTTCCGCGCGGGCTACTTCCGGAGCATTCATCAGCAGCGTTTCCGTAATTTCCAGGTGGAGTTGCTGCGGATCGATTTTCTTCGCGTCAATGGTTGCCTTCAGGTTGTTGAAGAGATCTGCTTCCGCAAAATCCTTTACTGAAAAATTCACACCGACAAAGATTGGGCCAGAGCCAATAAGATCCGGAGTAGCTGCAGCCTGCAGTTTGAGCACCGCATCGGAAGCCTTATCCAGTGCAATGCGCGTCATTTCGTTAATCAGCCCGCTCTCTTCCGCGACCGGAATAAATATGCCGGGGGAGATCATTCCGTTGTCGGGGTGGGCCCAGCGCATAAGGGCCTCGAAGCCTGCGATTTTCATGTTTTGGACGTCGATTATGGGCTGATAGAACAGCAGCAATTCGTCTCGATCGATGGCGCGTTTCAGCTCACTGTTGAGGCGGATGGTAGAGAGCGCGGTCTCATGGCTTGCGTCGCTGTTCTCGAATGCTTCGGCGGCGGGTGTAGAAGACATGAAGCGGACGGAATCGGTGCGGGCGATCATGTCGCGATAGCGCGAGGTGATGACGCGAATCACCATTTTGATGACGGGATCGGCGCTCTCCACGCGGTGCGCGAAGTCGTCGCGGGTGATCTCGAGGACGGTGCAGTCATCAAGCGCGCGCACAGTCGCAGTGCGGGGTTTGTCGTCGATCATGGCCATTTCGCCGATGAGGGAACCGGGGCCGCGCGTGCCGATCTGGATGAGCTGGCCGCCTCGCTGGACGAGGATTTCAACGTTGCCGCTATCTACAATGTAGGCGCACTCGCCGCGTTCGCCTTCGCGGATGAGGGCCTCGCCTTTGCTGAATCGCTTCTTGTTCGCGAGGGGCATAATGGGGATACCTGTGGGATCATCTTACGTCATTTTTCAGCCGGTGTAACAACGAGATGTAGCGCTTTCAAACAGATTGAAACGGGAGCCATAAAAGGCGGTTTTGGGGGCGCGAAAGGTCTGCTCGGAGGGGTGCGCTACATAGGGTAAAAGGCTGCCCGCAAGGTTGCAAACCGGGGCAAATGGCCGCTCAAAAGGTTGCGATTCTTTGAGACAGTGACCGCGCGGGCAACCTTTCGAGATGTTTTGATTGCTGAGAATTGAACTAATCGAAGGTTTGGGTTGCAGAGAATTAGCCGTTTTTTTCGAAAACGCGCTGATTCCGCACGGGATGGCTGCGTAAGCTATTGATAATGCGTTCTTTATTTCGATTTTCTTTGCTGTGCAATTGCGCTTCAATTGCGGGCTTCCGTGGCCGGGGGTATTGGTAACTTCAGTGAGCAGTGCAGTTTATGTTGTGGCCGCGCTCAGGGCCAATTGCAGGAGCTCGAGGCAGCCTGGGTTCGATCAAAGGTTAAGTGGCGGGTTCACTTTTGTTCGTAGCGCCTGTGGTTGGGCAGATGCCCGGAAGGGGGTTCGCACAGGCGTACTGCTTCCCACCCATTCCGCAAAATGCGCGGAATGGATGGGGCACCCGGCACCCGGCGGCATGGCTACCCTCATAAGCTTCAACCCGCCCACTCATCGCGATAAAACTGCGATGAATGGGGCACAGCTGCTCTTTTCACAGCGTAAAGTCTTGTGCTTTGATGACTGGGCCACCTGCCACGATGCTGGACGCTCCACGCAAATTGGAGAATCGCCTTAAAAATCCGCCTTCTCACTTGCAGGCGTCTTTGCCAGAATCGTTTCGTACATGTGGTTCGCGGTCGCTTCCAAATATGCATGATCATGGATCTGGACCGTCATCCCAAACATCGAGCCGCACGCGCATATCGTGGTTCCCTGCAAGGAACTGCCCATCGTCCTGCTGACCTCCGCAAAGGGATACTTCTTCTTCGCTGCATCAAGCAAGTCAGAATAGTCATGATCCTCGGAAGGATCCTGTATGCCAGCCATGATACCGATCACGCGCGATTCATGAAGAAATGTCGCCCGATCGGTGACTGGGGTAAACGAAGTATTGAAGATGATCATGTACTTTCGTCCTTCGGAGTCTACTCTCTCCATCTCCAGGCCGCCGCCAACGTAAATACCATCGTGATACTGGTCCCCGGTGGTCTGTTCGTGCTGGGGCAGCGTGTAGACCTTGAGTTTGCGGTTCTTAAACTCCGCCAGTTCCGGCTCCGGAACATCCGACTCGCCCCGTCCCAGGTGGTATCCAGCTTTTCCAAGCACCGCCAGGACAGTGCCCAGCGGGTCGCCGATATGTACTCCTGCGAAATCATCATGGTTCGTCGGCGAGAGGGCAGGTGCCTCGACCGCATGCGCAGGTGACTCGGCCGCCTCCGCGGGCGTGTTGCATTGCGAGGTGTCCGCATCCTTTGCATTGAACCAGTGGTACTTCCTTCCCGCCCCTTCCACTTCCACGAATCCGCCGTATAGGCTACTTCCCTGTATCCGGACCACATTGCTCAACACGGCGATGTCTCCAGTGCCATCCTTTTGAACTTGTCCAATTTTGACAGATCTTTGTGGGTCGGAATACAGCGTCGACCCCACCTTTACCGCCGCGAGGCAGATTAATTTCGGTGTTGCGTTGGGGGGGGACGATTTATCCTGGGCAGCTGAGGGGGGCAGGTCAGCCAGAGAACCAATCAACAAGAAACTAGGAATCACCAGGGACCGCAAAGGAAAAGTGATCAAGATAGAAAGCTCCATTCTTGGGATGACATGGATGATAACAGGAAGATTCGAAATCGAAGTAAATGTAGCCTGCTGCTCCCGACGAGGACCAATGCAGAAACCTCGCCGTCCACGCGGACTCGATTTCAACCACACCTTGCACGCCGGAGGCGTAGTGGTTGAAGCTGCTCCAGCGGTAATCGCCTGGAGCGGCAACCAATCCACGCTTCACGGGATTGCGGTGGATGTAGCGGATCACCTGGGAGCGGTCATGCTCCCCGCGAACGCTGCCGTCGAAATAACGTGGCTGCCAGAACTGTTCATGATGACCTCTCAGTTTGCGCGAAGTCATCTGCTTCAGAGACTTAAGGAACTGCGCCAGGAGAATCGATGGCGGCTCGTTGATGAGCAGATGCAGATGCTCGGGCATCAGAACGTAGGCGTAGATCCTTGCCTCATGCCGTTGGCGCGTCCGTTCAAGGACTGCCTCCACTGTCTCACTGACGCCCGGTGCGGTTAGGAATGGAAGCCGATGATGACAACTGAAGGTGATGAAGTGAAGAGCCTCGGCATTCTGGAAACGCCTCAATTCGCGCGGCATGGCTACCCTCATAAGCTTCAACCCGCCCACTCATCGCGATAAAACTGCGATGAATGGGGCACAGCTGCTCTTTTCACAGCGTAAAGTCTTGTGCTTTGATGACTGGGCCACCTGCCCACGGCGAGCAACACCAGGTAGCCGCCTGCCAGCACGGCCAGAATTGTCAGGACTCTTGTCTTGATGGTCATATTGCGGAACATGGGGTCACCTTACCGTGAGAACCTTCACGCCCTCGTGAGGAGTTGCTTTGCCGATGTAGCCGATGGCGCCTGCGTTGTGGGCCACGAAGTCGACTACGGCCGTGTCCCCATCCATGCTCCTGGGACTATTTCGGCGGCGTCCCATTCCGCATGAATCCTGGAACGGCGGAGACTGGGCCACGATGGGAGAGAGCGCGCGGAATTTCCGGTTCAGGGATTGCTCTATCTCTGGGCGATGCGATTATTTTGGATCGAGGTTGACGGGGACTCGGCGGAAGACGCGGTTGAAGATTTCGTGGGCCAGGTCTACGGATTCTTCGATGGCTACGCCTGTGGGGACAACGCGGACGTTGACCTGTTTCTCGCGCGCCAGGCGCAGGCCGGCGATGATGCAGGCGCCGAGGTAGACCAGGGTGCGGTTGAGCCGGGGCATTGCCGCGTCAGGGTCGAACATGCTGGGGCCTCGATTTCCAGGACAGGTTTCCACGGAAGATTTCCGGCGGGAGGTAGCGACGTTTTGTGCCGCA
>Ga0302140_10005532_pt1 | contig 15932 bp, 12 predicted proteins | sample I_Bog_E1_1_FD_202095 | JGI IMG/M metagenome (GOLD analysis project Ga0302140, IMG submission 202095) | Peat permafrost microbial communities from Stordalen Mire near Abisko, Sweden - I_Bog_E1_1 | ecosystem: Environmental > Terrestrial > Soil > Wetlands > Peat | place: Sweden: Abisko, Stordalen...
ACAGAGTCTCCACCTCATCGTGCTCGGGCATGTCGGATCGACCCATCTCCTGCGCCACGGCTTGCAACCTGTCGATTGCACTCTTGCTTAAGCCACGTGCGCCTTCGGTAATCTGCTCTACAGAATTTCCAACCGCATCATGCAGCCACTCCAAAAGCTGTGCCGACGTAACGCGAGACTTGGAATTGGATCGCATCCAGGTCAACACGCTTTCCGCGGCGTGATTCAGGATTGTCTCTGGCGTTTCCCCAAGTGTGAAGAAAGCTCGGTCTAGAACAGTACGCTGCTCTCCTACTTCTCCAGTCACAACGCGCAGTCGCTCTTCGAGATCATGGACATCGGCTGGGAGACCGCGGCCTCTGCGGTTCTGCTGGTCGAGCACAGTCTCAAAAGCCGTTATAACCGCATCGCGCAACGCACCGATCTTTCTGGCAGCGGAATTGCAGCGGAGAATTCGTGCTTGATTGAATCGGGGAAGCAATTCCTGCTCAAAGAAGTGATCGAGCAAGGCGGTTTGTTGAGGCAGCGAACTGACTGGATGGACGTTCACTGTCACGCCCAGTTCCCGTTGCAGTTGTTCATGGATGTAACCGGTGACTCTATTGAGATCGCCTTCTGCCAGCAGGTCTGCCTTGCTGAGCAAAACGATGGCGGGAATTGCGGCTTCGTTGAGCAGGCGCAGAGTTCCTATGTCCTCTTGGTTCAACGTCGCTCCAGCGTCAATTAGCAACAGCGCGAGATCGCAAGATGGAAGGTAGGCAAGCGTTTCCGCGGCGCCACGTCTGGCCAGGGAGCCAAGTCCCGGCGTATCCACGAGCACTATGCCCTGTTTGAGGCGCGGTGATGGGACCTGGACCATCGCTCGTGTGACGTTGTGCAGATTTCCAGGGTTCCCTTGCTCTGTCACAAGTTTGCCAAGCCCTTCAACTGTGACGATCTCATTTCGTCCCGTGCCATAGGTGACGAAAGCACGCAATGTTGGTCCATATTCCAGCTTGGTAGGAACCGCTGTGATTGGATTGATGCCAACCGGCAACACATGTGTGCTTAGGAGCGCGTTCAACAGCGAGGATTTACCGCTGCTGACTCGTCCAAACAGCGCCACTTCCAGGTTGTTGTCCTCCAAGCGGGATGCAAGGGAGTCTATGCGCGGGCGAAACTCCACCAGTCCATGGCGCGAGACGAGTTTTTCAATACACTGCAAGAGGCCTACGTCATTACCGGTTTCTTCCAGCTTCCGGAGACGCGATTCCAGATTCGTTCCCAGATCCTGGCGGAGATAACGTTCCATGCTTCCGACCAGAGTTCGAAGCTCATGGACGACACCATTCAATTCGCCAACCGCATCTTCTGGGACCGCTCCACAGCCGCTCATATAGCTTGGCCTGAGTTCTTCAATTGCGATGTCCACAAATGCCAGATCTGTCATCACCGACCGAGTGACCGGAATCTCTGGATGATCGGGCTTCATGTGTTGCCAGTCCAATGCGCGCAACAATTGGGAGCGGAGACGGCCAATATGGTCTTCGATGACCCGCGTCTGTGCAGGCGTAATATCCACAACATGGCGCGCGAATGGAGAGGTAGATTCGGCGGAATGGAGTGCCTGCTCGATGTCGCACAGCAGTTTGTCGATGTACTTGCAAGTGACGCTCAGTCGCCGCCGCTGCGCATCGTTGAGCGTACCTCGCTCTCGTGGTCTTACGATCTGTGGTCCGCGTTCGGGCATGACTCCTCCAAGTTTTCTTCAGCTTCGAGGAGTCATCTGCCCAGTTGAGCCGTTTTCAGGTGGACTCCAACACCCACAGTTGCCTGCTATGCCTTCACTAGTTTGTGCCAGCGCTCGTACACACTGGCGCCTGCATAGCGTGCCTTTGTGCCGAGTTCGTGTTCGATTTCCAGGAAGCGGTTGTACTTCGCGATGCGTTCACCGCGGCTGGTCGAGCCTGTCTTAATCTGCCCCATACCGGCAGCCACGGCCAGGTCGGCGATGCTCGTATCATCGGTTTCACCGGAACGGTGAGAGATGACTGCGCCGTATCCATTCTCGCGAGCAATCTGCATGCATTCGAGCGTTTCCGTAAGAGTGCCGATCTGGTTCAGCTTGATCAGAATGGCATTGGCGATTCCGTCTTTGATGCCCTGGCGGAAGATCGTCGGGTTGGTGACAAAGTTGTCGTCGCCGATCAATTGAATCCGGCCACCGAGCGTCTTTGTCATGAGCTGCCAGCCTGCGCGGTCGTCTTCAGCAACGCCATCTTCGATGCCCCAGATCTCTGGATAGCGGTCGAGCACACCTTTCCAGAATTCGACCATCTGCTCCGGAGACTTTCTGCTTTTGTCCGACTTCTCGAACGCATAGACACCGTCTTCAAAAAGTTCACTGGTGGCGGGGTCAAGCACGAGGACAATGTCCTTGCCCGCTTTGTATCCAGCCTTCTGAATGGCTTCAAGAATCAGCTCGATGGGCTCTTCGTTGGATTTACACTGTGGTGCGAATCCGCCTTCATCGCCGACGCCTGTGTTGTACCCCTTCTTGTGCAGCACGGCCTTGAGTGTATGGAAGGTTTCAGCTGCCGCTCGCAAGCCTTCGCTGTAGCTGGGCGCGCCCACGGGGGAAATCATGAACTCCTGAAAGTCCACATTGCTGTCCGCGTGGCTTCCGCCATTGAGTACATTGAACCAAGGGGCCGGAATCAGATTGGCCTTCTCGCCTCCAAGGAATGCATAAAGAGGCAGACCATGGTCTGCTGCAGCCGCCCGTGCGACTGCTAGAGAAGCACCCAGAATTGCATTCGCGCCAAGGCGCGCCTTGTTCGGCGTCCCGTCGAGCTCGCACAGTTTCTTGTCCAATGCCCTCTGGTCGTTGGCATCGAATCCGTGAATGGCCTTTTGGATCTCGCCGTTCACGTGATTTCTTGCGTTCAGTACGCCCTTACCCCCGTACCGCTTTTTGTCTCCGTCTCGGAGTTCGACCGCTTCGCGCTTGCCTGTCGATGCGCCGGAGGGAACTTTCGCCGTGGCCTTCACGCCGTTGGCTAGTGTTGCAGTGACGGACAGGGTGGGATTTCCTCGGGAGTCGAGGATTTCGAGTGCTTCAAGTTTCGTGATTTCAGACATGATGACTACCTTTTCTCGGCCACAGGGCCGCCTGCTGTGATGACTTCAATGATTTGTTGTTGAGCGGCATCCGAGACCAGAATTGCTGATAGTTTCGATTCTTCTGTGCCTCACCGCTTGCGTGTTTCGAAATGCTCATAGCTTTTCTTCCAGATCAGTGAACAATCATGACCGGGCAGTGGGCATACCTCAGCACTCGCTCGGAATTCGAGCCAAGCATCCAGCGATGAAGAATCGTGTGGCTGCGTTTGCCCATGACAATAAGACTGGCCTGGATCGTGTCCGCCTTGTGAATGATCTGCTCTGCCGGATGGCCCAGGACGATATCCGTCTCCAACTCGATGTCCTTCTGTTTGGCTCGTTCGCGCAATGGGATGAAACATTTCTCATAGCGCTCTTGCCCGTCTTCAAGCACAGCGTGGAACTCCGCGCTCTCGGCGGGTTCGGGCGGCCGAATCACCGAGATGACAAAGAGCTTGGCTTTCATATCGCCAGCCATTGACAGAGCCACATCCAAAGCGTGCTCCGCGTGCGGAGACGCGTCGAACGCAATCAGTATTCTTTGAATTCCAACAAAAACCGGACTTCCCATAGCGATCACCTAGCCTTCCTCTGCGGGTACTGGCCGCATAGTCTCCTGTCCTGCTTTCTTGCCTGCTTGCGAGTGGGGAAGAAGATGGCGGGGAAGAAAGAACGAGTTCGCAATCATGGTGGGTATGACCGCGCTGGCGATGACGGTGCCCACGATGTAGGAATACTGCGCCTGCGTGATGATCTGATGATTGAGGCCAAACAATGCCGAGATCGTACCGAAAGTGAGTCCGGTTGACATCATCAGCGTGTAGTAGGCCCCAGCCTTGCCGTCATACTTGTGAATCCTGACTGCCGGATACACAGCAACCGCCTTGAACAGCGACTTCGCCCCAAAGAGGACAAGCAGCGTGACGGGAGCGGCCATCAATGCCGGGACAGAGACAAATGATCCGGCTCGGATGAAGTAGAACGGTGTCAGCAGTCCAAACGTAAGTGTACGCAGGCGACGAATCAGCGAATGGTCTTTTCCGACCGTTCCCGCCAGAACCATGCCGATCATGTACGCCGGAAGTACCGCTTCACTTCCAGCCCACACAGCCAGTCCGCCCATGGCGAAGAGAAAGAAGAGAAGGTACTTGGCTTCGAGTTCGGAGACGCGCCCGCCGTATTTCTTGAAGAACCATGGCGTAAGAAAGGGCAGCGCGACGAAGACGACGATGGAAACCACCACAAAGATCAGCGTCTTGATTGTGAACGGGGAAAAGATCAGTCCAAGCGCAATCACGGTTCCAAGATCATTGATGAAGCAGGCGGCCAGAATGGCTTTGCCATATTCGGTGACGTTGAAGCCCAATTCCAGCATCACCGCATAGACAACCGCAACTGATGTCGTGGAAAGGGCGACACCGCAAAGCCAACTGGGCATGATGGCCCAATGCAGTACGTAGTGCGCGATCGCAGTGCATCCGAGAAAGGGACCGAAGAACCCCGCGAGGCCAATGATCGACGCTTCGCGCCACTTGGCTTTGAAGATGACCGGATCGAGTTCCGCACCGGCAAGAAACGTTAGGACGATTGCACCCGTCCCAGCCAGGAATGTTATCCACTGCGTATTGCCGGCCAACCCGCCCTGCGCAAAACCAAAGAGCCCGGTGAGGAATACTCCAATGACCAATTGGGCCACGGTGCCGACAACAATCTCAGAAAGCGCTGTCGAGATCTTGAACCAGATCGCCAACAGCGTCGCCGCCAACGCCAGACCCACCCAGAGCGCACAAAGAGCCCAAGTGTTTGCCATGAGCACAAACTCCTAGATTGTCGTTCAGGGAACTCGGCCGGGACACAACTCCGCAACAGGATTCCCTGTCAGGAGTTATCATCTGTCCGGCCTATTGGAATGGACAGCGGTTAAGGGTGAACTCCTTCACCACAACCAACGCTCCAGTAGACACCCGTTCCGTCGAGATGTCAATACGCCGAGAACTTTGGACGGGCCCGAAATGACACCCATTTTCTGTTCAATATGGCGAATCCTTCCAGAGGAATCCACAATCCGTAGTCTCGCTGTGAGGATCAGAGCACTGATTCGTTCCGTCGCACTTGGGACTCTGCCGCCGCAAAGTAGTTCACTCGGCGATCTGAACCAAACGTTCCGGCAAAGGCCGAGCCCATCCCTCCGTTGATGGCTCTTCTCGCCCTGATCGGAGAACATCTTCTCAACGCCGCCACGGCGGCTAGGGAGGATTCAAATGCAACAAGGTAGTCTCACCACCAAGAGTCGGCTCGAAGGGCCTGATGTCTGGCAGTTCCGTTGGTCGGAGAAGGCTCCCAACGGCAGACGCGTCTACCGCAAGAGGGTGATTGGAACTGTTGAGAAGTATCCGGAAGCCGAATCTGCTCGAAATGCGGTTTCCGGCCTGATCTCCGAAGTCAATTGGGCCAACCAGCGTCCGAATTCGGTCGCAATGACAATCGCACAACTTTGCAGTCATTTCGAGCAACGGGAACTGGCCCGGAGCAATACATGGCGCAGCTATTCCACGAAGAGGGGCTATGCCGTTTATCTACGTCGATGGGTTGTTCCCCAGTGGGGCAGATACGAACTTCGCAACATCAGAACCATCGAAGTTGAGTCCTGGTTGCGTCGATTGCCACTGGCGAAGAGCAGTTGCGCAAAGATCCGAAACGTTATGTCGGTTCTGTTCAACCACGCCTGTCGATACGAGTTCTTCGACCGTAATCCGATTCGTCTAGTGCGTCAGGGAGCAAAGCGTAAAACCGCGCCGAATGTGCTCACGCCTTACGAAATCAAGATTCTGGTGGATGGTTTGGCCCTTCGTGAAAAGACGCTCGTGCTGCTTGCCGCATCGACCGGGCTGCGCCAAAGTGAACTGTTCGGCCTGAAGTGGGGCGACGTGAACTTTGACGAAAAGACAATCTATGTGACGCGCTCGATTGTCTGTGGAGTTGTCGGGCCATGCAAGACAGAATCTTCGCAGAAACCGGTCCCCCTTCATCCGCTCATCGCGGAAACGCTCGTTCAATGGAGAGAGCAGCAGTCATACCGCAAACCGGATGACTGGGTGTTTGCGAGCAGGCGCTACCGAGGGCGGAAGCCTTATTGGGGCCAAGCGATCCTGCGAAAACTCATACGTCCGCGGGCACAGGAATTGGGTATTCAGAAGCATTTCGGTTGGCCACCTTCCGGCACACCTATTCGACTTTGCTGAGGAGCGTCGGAACGGAGTTCAAGGTGATGCAGGAATTGCTGCGGCATTCCTCACTGCGATCGACCCTTGACGTCTACACGCAGGCGATCACTCCATCGAAACATGAGGCCCAGGCGGCTGTCATGTCCCTTGTCTTGTCCGCGAGTGGAAACTCGACTTTGCCGTCAAAAGGCACTCGGGCTGGCGACTAGGAGACGGCGAGTTTTCGGGAGAAATCGCATCAGGCAAAAGGACACAAAAGGGACACAAATCTGTGTCCTTTTGCACCCTCCTTGGTTTCCGCCGATTCCAAATAAGTCTTTTGGAATGTATGGCGGGGACGACGGGGCTCGAACCCGCGACCTCTGCCGTGACAGACCCGTACCGCCGCGATAATCGACGCGGCAATCACCAGCGTCGAAGCGAATCGGTCTGTCATGCGCTTCTGCTCTTCCATAGTCCTCGCCCGTTCTCGTTCCTCCCGCGCGATGGCCCGCTTCATTTCGCCCATCTCTTACCGCCGATCTGAGATCGCGGGGGCTTGGCTAGCAGGTCGTGGGAAAGCCGTCTTCGGAAGATGTCTGCCGGCAAAAACCGGCGCTTTTCACGGGAGACCTGGCATTTGGCAACGATCAATAAGCTCGGCAGGGTTTGGACCGGCGGTGGGATGTTCTGCCGACAGCCCTTGCAGATAATTACAAATGGACGGATGCCGGGCGTTGGGCCGTGGATCCTGGAATTAGTATAGGCAAACATACGACGAATCTTTCCACAATTCCTCAATCTGCTGGACGAGAACTCGGCTACGGCGGTTTGGCAGAGGGATTGAAGCGGGAGGGACGAAACGCGCTACGGGCATTTGTTGAGTAAATGGGGCAATTCAGTTGGCGACCGCAGAAGCCTGACATCTGATACGTAAAGCCGGTTGGCGGGAAATGTGGTACCGCTGGCCCATTTGTTTGCAGATGCGTTCTAGATCCAAGGGGCTATGGTGTGTTTCGTATCCCGTGCTCATCATGGAAACTTGAGCAAGAGGTATAAACTGGCAGAGAGTTTTCCGGGCACAACTGAGACCTCTGACTGCGGAAGTTGAATCTGCTCGGGCAATTTCGATCCGTTCTGGCGAAGCGTGAGGCATCGATGGCAGATCTTGTTGGAAGGATTTCCGCGCGCTCATATTACGATTATTTTCCACCGAGTCCGCACGCTCCTGGAGACATTTGGATGCATCTCCCGACCCACGGACTGCTCCGTCGAGAGCGAGCTAGCGCATTGGTTGTTACGCCTTCCTGTGATCTGTCAAATCGTAAAGTCAACACAATCACATATCTCCCGATTATTTCGTTCCTCGACTGGGTTAGCTCACGTGATTTTCTAGCCGAAATAGTTGGCGCCATGTTGTCACTGGTGGATCAGCTAAGTCCGCTTGGCATTTCCAGCACGTCCGCCCTTGATTGTAGTGAGACCTTCAGCTCCGAACTTTCCCAGCAATTGGTCGACTTGGGCCGCAGGTTGGGCAAAGAGGCCCACAATAAGTCGCTACGTGCAGCTGCCGAACGTTATATTGCTGGAGGCAACCACCTTAAATGCGTGAGCCAGGGTGGCCAAGCTGATCTGCATGATCTTGAAACCTGCCTTACGAGGAACCGTTGGCTCCAGGTAAGAACCCAAATTGTTAGGAATGCGTTTCGTTCGGATCTTTATTTTTTGCCCGCAGATGGCAATAGTGACTTGAGTCTATCCCCAATCGCCATGCACTCGGTCGCCCTATTCCGTTATCCACTGACGGTGCCCGTTTCGCTGCTTGATGCAGCCCAAGAGACTACGCTAACCGATTGGACCGAGGCGACAAGCGCGCTTGCTACTGAAGAACCCATTGCAACTGCCCTTTCTGCGGTTCGGCCACTGAAATGCCTGCGCCTTCAGGGTCGATTTCTTGCTGACCTTCTCACCAAGTATGTCAGCTTATATTCTCGGATCGGCTCACCTGACTTTACACGTGAAACGGTCGAAACGCTGTCGAATGAGTTGGGGGCATCGAAGTGAATTATTTAGCAGTCAATCATCAGACCGCGAAATGGCTAATCGAGAAAAAGGGTTGCCTAGAAGCTGTCGGCGATGAGCTCGTGTGGCTCTCCGCCGCCAGCTACCTGTCCAAGACCGTGTTAAGCGTTGGCTCATTTCGCGCGGCTTCCACACCTGACGAACGCTTGCTTGCTATTTGGAACAGCGATTACTTGTCAAACAAGGGTGATGAGTCGTGGGGTGTGATTCGATTAAATGGCCCCTACGGGCTACTCACTACATACATCCCTGAGGTGTTTGAACGTCAACTTCAGATCATTTCACAACGGATCGAGGGATTGCTATTAGACGCGCGCTGGATGCACAAATTGCAAGGAGAAGGCATCCACTCCTGCATTGCAGGTCGCGGCAGTGAGGCCCGGGACTATTGGGTCATGTACGGCGATCGAGATGTGCCCACCGGCATAACGGTCAGTCGTGGTGTGATCTGTCTTGGGCCAGAGCGTGGAAATGCGAGCTTTCTCGCCGCTGCTCATCATGATTACGACATACTTCCACAACTAGTTCGGGCCGCGAATGGTTTAGTCGCATCTTCGTCTCTTCGACCGCTTGCCGCCGCCAGACATTTCGTCAATCTTCACGAGCGTTTTCTTCCTGCGAGTGCTGCCGAACCTGAAGGCACAATTGCACCTGCGGTTCCTGTTCCAATTCTAGATCCGGGGCGACAAGCTGACTTAACCTTCGAAATGGAGGGCTGGACGTATGACCAGTGGATAGCGCCGACGAGTCCGTTAACGATGACTCAACGGCGAATACTTGAATCCGATATTGCTGATAGGCAGCCGCTTCGGATCGCTGGAGCGGCGGGATCGGGCAAGACACTCCTGATGATGCTGATCGCCATTCGGATGCTCAGACATGCTGAACGAGAGAAACGGGCTCTGCGTGTTCTTTACGTTGTCCATAACGCGGCGATGCAGGAGAAGGTATGGGTGCACTTCATAACACTCGGCGGTGGCCCATTTCTTGAACAAGGAAGCGAACAAACGCTGGAAGTTAGAACCCTTTTTGAATACAGCCGTGAAGTTCTTGAGGTAGGAGGCGCCGCCGTTTTCGATCCAGACGCGCAGGAAAGCAAAGCATTTCAATTCAATGTAGTCTCGGAATGCCTTCGCGAAGGGCTCAAGACCCGCTCCAAAGCCGTTTCAAAATCGCCTTTGCTTGCTGAAGTCGCCAAGAATGGAGAACTCTTCTCAGTCTTCGCAGGCTTAACGGTCGATGAGATTGGCTTAGCGATTAAGGGGCATGCGTTAGTTGATGACCGAAAGACATACGTCGGTTCTGAGCGTCGCCTGAGCCGCTTACATGGAATTCTGGACAGGGATGAACGCGATTTCATGTTCGATGTCTTTGAAGAGTATCGTCGCCAAGTCTTCGAGAACCTTGAGATATTCGACACTGATGATCTTGCCATGTCCTTACAATCAAGACTCACTACTCCGTTGTGGGCCATGCACCGTAGGAAGCTTGGTTATGACTACGTCTTTGTCGATGAGACCCAGCTTTTCAACGAGAACGAGCGCCGCCTTTTCCCGTTGCTGACGCGAGGGAACACGAGTCATGTCCCCGTGGTCTTGGCTCTCGATGAGGCCCAACAGACCCGCGCCGTACCGTCAGCCGGTCTCGGGCTACTCGGGTTCGAACAATTAAGTCATGAAGCTCTTGAAAGTGTCCATCGAAGTACACAATCCATCTTGCGGTTGGGATTCTTCGTGATTCAGAGGACAACAGATCTATTTGGCGCAGACTTTCCCGACTTCACTGGAACTACGCAACCTGTAATTCCCGATTCCCATAAACTTGCGCGAATACCTGAACTTCGGCGGGCAGCCGAGAATGGCGGGCTCGGAGCTGAGACTGTCCGTCAGGTGAATGCTTTGCGTCGAGCTAACATCCGACAGATCGGAATCGTATGTCACGCGGAGCGGTACTGGGAGGAAATCCGAGGTGCTATCTCGCAAGCTGGACTCCCCTTTGTCCTTTTGAACCAGCGAGGCGAGAGGCTTGACACTTCGAGGCCTCTTGTTGTGCTCGGTCGCCCCGATACCATCGGTGGGCAAGAATTCGATGCGGTCCTAGCAATAGGCTTAGAACAAGGGGTCGTGCCACCTCGAGTGATGAATCATGCTTTGGCCGCAGCACTTGAACAGCAAGCGCTTCGCGAAATGTACGTCTCGTTCACCCGAGCTCGGTATCGCCTGATCCTCATCAATTCATATAGATCAGCTCCAACGAGCATCATAGGCGATGCGATTAGAAGGGGATACGTAAAGCCGGTTCAAAGTGTGCCACTGCGGCGCAGATCACCAAAGGCTGAAGAACCCGTGCAGAGGTCCGGTAACTGACAGAATTGGAGATGTGAAGTTAACTTCAGTTTCCAACACTGGTATTTCCGATCAATCTCGGACTTCTCGCGGGGATTGAGAAGGATCGGAGGCGGCTGTTCAGCGATGAGGGGTAGACCGAAGGCTGATCACCTCAGTTCTTGCCAATTGCCCAGCGCTCTCGGCGAAGGCGTCAGTCTTGAAAAGAGAGTTCGCCGAAAAGATGAAGGGCATCGAATTTTTACGTGAATTCTGCAAAACATTCGGCGGTAGAATGGTAGTGAGTTGCAAGTCGCTCTCAATCCCCCGGAGGTCGACTCATGCTGATACTTGTTCCGTGGAAGCCCGTTGTTATCCTTTTTGGATTCATCGCTGCCCTGATGCTGTTTTGCTATTTCGGAACCGCGCTGGTTGAAGGAAAGAACCCCTTCGCCCCGTACGGGGACGTTGCGAACCGCGTCACTTTTGGGCAGCCGGCGGCGCACTCTGCGCCGGAACACAAAGATATTCACAAACCGAAGCCGGCCAAGTCCGACTAGAGTGGCGTTGCCAGAAGAATCCTGCGTTTCCGGCTGTTCGGAGCCCGCGCCTACTCTTCCGGCCAATTGCGCAATGCCATTTGCCGTGAAAGCGTCGGTGCGTATTGCAATCCCCATTCTGCGAGGGTGCCGATCCGCAAACGAGACGCCTTCGGCTAGCCACTGGCGAACCGAAGCGGTATCGGCAATCAGGCGCCCATGAGAAGCGGATTCGCCTCGCAACGCCTGTGGTGTGCGAGCGGTTCTCAGCATGGCTTGCCTCCCGCAATCTCTTGGCTTCCAGTTTGGAAAACTTGCTCCATTTGGAACGACTGTGCCGCCCGGTCGTAGCCGTTCAATTTGAGAACTTCGCGGATTACGCGACGGCCAGGCTGGCGCTCGACATGGACGACGTAATCGACGGCCTCTCCGATCTCAGCTTCAATGTCCTCGAAGGTGGCCTGAGAATGGCTGCGCAGCACGAGGTTTGCAAAGCGGCGTAGCGCCTTTGCGGCAGAATTGGCGTGGATGGTGGCGAGAGAGCCGGCGTGGCCCGTGTTGAAGGAATCGAGCAGCGTGCGCGCCTCGATTCCGCGTACCTCGCCCAGGATGATGCGGTCAGGTCGCCAGCGGAGCGCGGCTTTCAATAAGTCATCGAAAGTGACCGCATTCCGATACGTGTCGGTCTGACATTCAACGGACATGATATTCGGCTTTGCGATGCGCAGCTCCGCGGTATCCTCGATCACAACGATGCGTTCGTGGTCTGGAATTGACTGGCCAAGGATGTTGAGCAAAGTGGTCTTCCCGGTCCCGGTCCCACCGCTGATAAGGATGGTCTGGCCGCGCTCGATCTGGGTGGCCAGGAACTCCGCAAGCGGGCGCGTAAGCGTTTCGCGAGCGATCAGGTCTTCAACCGTGAAATGGCGGCTGGTGAACTTGCGGATAACCATTGCTGGAGCGGGCCGCACGACCGGGGGAATTACCGCTGCCAAGCGGCTCCCATCAGGGAGCTGCGCGTTGAGCAGCGGGTTATCTTCGTCCAGCTTCTTGCCGAGCCTGTTGGCAACTACTTCGAGACCCGTGCGCAGTCGAGCCGGGTCGAACTGAATGCTCGCGTCGTTGCGGAGAATGCCGTCGCGCTCGTACCACCACGTCGAGTCGGGATTGCCCATGATCTCGCTGACGCTCTCGTCAAGCAAGAGCGGCTCGATGGGGCGAAGGAACGGAAGGATTAGCTCGAAGCTCATGGGCACCTCGGATCTATGGAAGCCCAACGCGAAGCTGGGCTTCCGAAACGGGTGAGGAAGGGCCTATGCGGCCTCTTCCTCTGGGTTGATCTCTTCGGGTTCCTGCTCTTCCGGGCTGACCTTCTCGGCCCGGTCGAGTTTCAGGATCGAAGACACACGAACTTCCCATACGCGCTGCTTGGCGTTGGTCTTCTTGTTGGTCTGTTCGCGGCTGCGCAACTCGCCTTCGACGGACAGATGCGCGCCCTTCGTCAACGTCTTCGCATACTCGGCCAGCCGGCCCCAAACGACGCAGCGATGCCATTCGGTATGGCTGTTGTACTCGCCGGTCTTCTTGTCCTTGTAGCTGGACTTGGTGGCAAGCGAGAGCACGGTGAAGCTGGCGTTGTTGGCGGTGCGGGAGATGGCGTCGTTGCCGAGGAAGCCGATGAGCGTAATGCGATTCTGATACATGGTGAGTCTCCGTTGTTCGAATTCCCGGATTGGCCGGGTCACCCCTTGGCGAAGCCCGAGCGAGGAGCCCGGCTCCCAAGTGCCAAGCCGCGCATTCTGGAGCAGGGGCCCAAACTCGATTTGGGAGAGGAGTCCGGAAAGCAGAGCGGCGACGTGCCGCCGGGCGCCGGAATTGGCCCGAAGCGTGTGACCGGACAGAGTAGGGATGGAAACGGAAGACGAGCGCTTCATGGTCTGCATTGACCGAGGTATTCCCGGCCTGCCAAACCTGCGCTGCTGCCTGCCGATCCATCTAGTTGCCGCCTGCTCAAGAGACCTGAACAGCAAACGGACATACCGTCTTTGCGCGTCTGTTGGCGCGATTCTCCGCCTGCGAAGAAACGAAGGGCGTATCTGCCGCGATTTGTGACCGCGAAAGGACATGGGAAACGCCTCGTATGGGATGTGTCTTCGGTTCGGGTTACTCGAAGGCCTGGTCGGCCCGGAAGCGGACGATGGTTAAGCCAAGGGGATCAACAGCCAGTTCGTTATTCTTCACGTTCTCTCGGAAGACATAGGTGACGGTGGCCGTCCAACGCTCGCGCTTCAACTCGGTATGGTCAGTTGGGTTCGAGAATACTTTCATGAACTCAATGCGCGCCGAATAGGGCGATTGCCGCAGGTCGTCGAGCACGACCTCTTTCACTTCGACATCGACGTATGGAAGAGAGCTGTCCTTGATGTACGTCGGGATGATGTTGTCTTTGCGCTCCTGGTCGATCACAGCGCGCTGAACATCGCTGTTGAGGAAGTAGAGAGCATTCGTCTGGTCGCGCTCGATGGTGAAGCGATTGCGGCTGAAATACAGCTCCGCCCAGCGTGTCAGGTAATACTTGTTTTCGGCCTCCTGGGGACGGTATTGGAAGTTGCGATAGTCAATCGCTTCCGCGCGGCCCACGTCGTTGATACGGACGATCATCGGATGCATGTCGGCAAGCGCCTTTTGGCTTTTGAAGGTGAGCGCCGCCAGCACGAGGCAGACAACAGCAAGCACGAGGATTGTCACCTTGAGGTAGGTGTTCATCACCAACGGGTCACCGTACTGCTCAAGGTAACGTTCTGCAGCCCGCGTAATCTCAGGGGTCGCCTTCGTTTGTACACTCATCTCATACCTCCATTGGCCGCGATTAAATCATTGCCCGTATCGCCATCATCGCCATACCTAGGCCACTGCTGCCACCGCCTGTATGACCGCTGAAGAGGGACTGCGTCATGGCCGGGATTTTGAACAGGATGTAGACATTGACGAGAACCAAGAGAATCAGTAGCGGCAAGGTCTGAACAATCAGCGAAGGATCGGAGACACTCTGCCCAAGCTGGATGTAATAGCTCGTCAGAACGTGAGACAGGACGTTCATAGCTGCCGCCGCAACTACTTTGTAAAAGCTGAATCCGAGGTACGCTTTCAACCAACCCCAGAACAACCAATCGAGCTTGTCGAAGACGAGAAATGGAATGAAAAGGGGTCCGAGAAGCCCGATGATGGTCGATGCAATTGCACCGTATGCGATGATGGCGGAGACAACTGCCGCCAGGATGGCCATTAGGAACTGTACGGCAAAGTACACGATCGAGTAGTACGGCGACATAATGCTGGTCAGCATTGACGGCCCGGTCTTCGAGGATGCCTCGTGGATCTGGTTCAGCATGGTCGTGGATCCGTCCGCTCCAATAACGTTGACGAGATTGGCGGTACCTCCGTCGATAAATCCCTTGATGGAGAACCCGAGCCCAGGGATCGCACTGTCGTAGTAGTTGACCATTGCGTAGGCGAACGTAAGAAGCATGAAAAGGCTGATAAATTTTCCAACGCTGAATCCGGCTCCGCCCTGTGCCGATGCGAGAGATTCCTGCACGCCGAACCAGACGAGCATCATGGTCGCAAGAGCGATTACGATGTGAATTCCAATTGCAGTAATAGAGGGTGCCGCCGTTGCTGCAAGCGACTGGCACCCTTGTGCAATTAGGTCAAAAAGTCCTGTGCCCATTCAGCACCTCACGGTTTCTATGGCTTTTACCTCTCGCCGTCGCGTACTCAGTACGATTGGGTGAGCAGATTGGCTGCACCGCTGCTCGTGGTTGTGATGTTTGCGTTGTAGAAGCTTTCATATCCTGCCGAGTCACGAAACGCCGACTTCATAGCGTCCTGTTGCTGCTTCTGCGCGAGCATCTGTTGCAAGGCTAAGTTGGCGTTGATCTGGTTGGCGTCTTGCTGTGTGCGCAGTTGCAAAAGCAGAGCTTGGTTGATTCGTTGGAGCGTCGCCATGACGGTCTGCTGACTGGGGTCCTGGGTCTGCGATGCGGTTTCAAGATTTGCGATGTCCGTCTGTCGTGCGGCCTGGTTCGCACGGATCGTTCCGAGAACCTGGAGGTTGGTAGTCATTACCGAATCGCCAATGTCGATGTTGGCGCCTTGTGCGGCAATTTGCTGCTGCCCAGCAATGCTCGCCGTGCCGTAACCGGGTACCACATTGGACGTTCGAGGCACGGATGCCTGCTGGTAAGAGGAAGCTGCTGCGGTGCCGGTGTTGGAGGCGTTGAGCCAGCCCATAGAATTGCCGTAGGTGTTGGAGACTTGCTGCATCAGCATCAAATCGCTCCGCGGCGAGAGAAAGCGCGAGTAGAGCATCTGCGGCGAGTTCATCATCTGGCGGTAGAGGTTGTACTGCTGCTGTACGGTGTTGTAGGTTTGCAGGGCAGTCGTAGCGATCTTGACGGTATTGGTAAAGATCTTTGTTCCGTTCTCGATCTGCGTAGCTTCGTTCTCAAGGGACTTACCTTCGTTTTCGATCTGCACGAGGGCATGGCCTGATTGTGTGGGGTCGAAGACAATGCCGGAACCGAACTGCGCGTGCGCGGCGGGCTGGAGTGCCGCGGCGAGTCCGATGGCGAGTGAGATGA
>Ga0302140_10005534_pt1 | contig 15929 bp, 16 predicted proteins | sample I_Bog_E1_1_FD_202095 | JGI IMG/M metagenome (GOLD analysis project Ga0302140, IMG submission 202095) | Peat permafrost microbial communities from Stordalen Mire near Abisko, Sweden - I_Bog_E1_1 | ecosystem: Environmental > Terrestrial > Soil > Wetlands > Peat | place: Sweden: Abisko, Stordalen...
AGTTCCGAAAACACGCCGCAAAGATACCCCCACAGCGATTTAAGCGAACCCCTATCTTATGTCTTCACATTCGTGGCACCTTGACTTTGATACAGCAGTATCTCTTCATTTCTTTTCATACATACATACACACCTAATGGGGCTCCCAGACTTTTGCTCGGTCCATTTTGTCTAGAAGCTTTAGGTAGGTGAGTTCAATTCATGAATCAATTTTAGTCCTTCAGGCTCCCTCATGAATGTATCTTTGCTCACTGGACGGCCTCTTAGACATATAATTGCGCCATATTCTACACGTATATAGAGATCAGCTTAAACCATCACTTTCATCGATTCTTCTTTGCCCGAATGATTAATCCCTCAAACATGCGACTTCACTTCGAGGTTGTCCAAAACCCAACGGACACTATCCGCAACAAGCTCTGGCTCAGTCTCATGGGGCCAATGACCACTCGCAGAAGCATCGATCCAATGACCTTTAGTTGACAGCTTAAGAAAAGACTCATGAAAGCCTTTCTCTTTCTCGACCCAGAGGCCGATCGCATCCCTCATTTTCCGCCTCTCATCTTCCGTTCCATTACCACGTTCAACCCCTTTCTCATACAATCGTTGTTGATCTCGTGTTGCATGATTTCCTTTGATCACACATACCGGTCGATTCCCCAATTTCGCTGGAGACTGGTTGAATAAATCCTTCTTCCCTATTTCCTCGAACGTCCCATGCATGAATTCGAGTTCTCTAGCAGCCTGGCGCTTATTCCTTTCCCTTGCGCCTTGCTTCAGAAACTCTTCCCATTCCTCCGGAGTCAGCTTTGTCTCGGTAGTCATGCCCACAGTATCCCAATAATTGATCCCTTCAGTGATTGCCTTAAACTCAGGCAAGGTAGGGAACATAGGAAGCACGCTCCACAAACCCGGCGCCGTCCCTTCGGAGAACACCATCCCGACAATATCCTGAGGTCTCGAGTTCATGAACTCGAGGCTGAGGATCGCACCCCACGAATGAGCTAACGTGATGAACGGAGGCTCGATATTTGCAGCTTCAAGAAGAGTTGATAGCTCTCGCGCGGCCGTCAGAGCTGTTGGTGGGTCTGGTCCTTCTTCGCTCAGTCCAAGACCACTTCGGTCGTAGTCGACAACGCGGGCAAATTGTGAGATCAATCGCCTTGCGGCGGGCCATTGAGTCATGGCTCCTGTGAGACCATGTATGATGAGAATAACGGGCTGACCCGGAACGCGATCTGGTCCACTGACGTCGAGGGCCAGTTTGTGGGTGCCGATTGATATGGTGCCTTGGTGTGAACCCTTGTTCCAGTCGATCGCAGGCGAGGAATCCGACATTCTTGATAGTTGGAGAGACGAGATATAGTATCCAGAACAGAATTAAGTTTTCCTTAATAGGAGTATCCAGGTTATATAACCAAGTAAGCTTTAACGGAAGTTGAGTTGATTTGCAAGAAAAGACCCCGCATTTATAACAATTTTCTGGTGCAGCCCCACATCATGGCTTAAACATGGCCAAGAAATACGGAGACATGACAAAATATTTCAATTAGATGTGAAAAGGATGTACCAGAGGCCGAGTAACAAAATCGTTCTGAGACTGAGATCTTTTCTCAGGAGAGAGGAAGTCAAGATCTGCTTACCAGGGGTGTATGCCAAAGCGACAGTGGGACTGCGATCCAGGCTCCCCCCACTTACAAGGCGCGGAGACTCGCGGTCACTTCACTTGATGAGACCATAAATTGTGTGTAATATGTGGTCGTTAAAACAATTGGGCAAGCTTGGATATCGTGAAATGAACCAAACGTGACTCGACCTCGTGATAACTGATGTGCGGGCAAGCCTTGGGACCCCACTGGGCAAAATTACAGCTTATGAAATACTCAATTCCTACCGCCCTGGACCTAGGCTCTATATTTGAAGAGCCCACCCGAATGGTTCTAAAACTTGCGGACCGCTTCGCCAGATGAATTTAGGCCCGCTCCGCATTTCAATCTACAATCGCGAAAGAGCTCAAAGCCGCTGACATTTGCCCGAATCAAAATGATCGATAGTATAAGCGATTGATAGTAATTTGTAGATTAAGAATACTGCCAAGCCCCGTGGACTCTGGAGCTAGGGGATCCAGAGTGCTTGCGGGGTATTACTGCGGGGTTGGCGGGGTTGTTTCGGCAGGGTCGGGGAGCTGTGATATCTTGAGAGTCACACAACTCCGATTCTTCTACTTGCTACATCAGCGAATGAATTTCTATCCTAAGGCATATTTAGAAGAGAAAAGCTAATCAATTCGACTCCCATTCATAAAGTTTTTAAGAACGAATTTTGCAAGTACTAGATAGAACTCGGTAGATTCACGTTAGCAGGACCATCTGAAGACTAATGCTATCCATAGCAGCTTGTAAAGCCCACTGATACATTTTCTTATCAGTTCGACGATACTTGCAGAACCTTAGTTGCTCCTTGTCTTGTTAAAAGTTGCTTGGTAACGAAGTGTTGGTTCCCTTTAAGAAGGCCGCTTTGGGCGCATCGACTGAGCTCCAATGATGCTTAGAGATAAGAGAATTCCAATGGACCTCAGCTATCATTTGATCGGATAAAGAGCGATGTGCAACAAATCATTGAACGAGTTTTGCTGTCAGTTTTTAACCGAAGTCAAAGTTGATGTTGTATTGGTTCCCCAAAGGAGACACCGCATGCAGACGCCGTTGGGGCACAGGATACACACATGACACGGGAAGGAAATTGATGCGATCTGCAACAAACGTTTCCTGAAGTGAACTGCCTATTCCAGCCCCTTGGATTCGGTAGATAGAAGTAGACAAGGGCGACCGAGGCTGACGAAGACCCGCTGCTGCTCTGCAGAGCAATATCTTTGTCGTGGTGGGTATAAACTCAGAATTAATCAAAGATGCTAAAGGATAATCGTGTGGTGAAATATAAAGCGCATGTGGAAGGGGAAATGTGAAATGGGAGAGTATCTTTGCTTTGAGTTATATCTTCTAAAGTGTAAAGTCCGCTTTAAAGTGACCTTAGGTACGAGAACATGACCTCCGACATGTCTGAGCCTTGCAATCACATATTAATTGGATATGAATGATTGGCATTTCGGAAGACGTGTAAGCAAGTCTCGGGTGAAAAGAAAGCGAGGTGGGGATGGGTTCGCTGTCAAGTGATCTCTCCACTCCTGGAGCCGAGCTTCATCCATATGAGGATAAGGGGCCGATCATCTCTGCGTACTTTAACAACAACTGCGAAAGTTTAAGGACCCAGATCAACACCCAGAAAAACATTTCTCGGTTTGAAGGCACATGAATCCATTGTCCTTCCAGCATTCCACAGCCGTAGCCTGGCTAGGGTTCGCCAAACGCGTTTGTCTTTTCTTTCGCAGACTTCAAGTTCAATACTCAGATTGGAACTGCTGCTTTTCTGTGGGGAGAATTATTTAAAACCCGGAACAGGACCCCAATTATACTAGAGAGAGATCTGCAGATGGTCTATCTTCGAGAAAGCGTGAAGTGTCCATTTTAGGCGCCGTAAGTCCAGTGCACAACCAATGAAATTAGAACTCTGCGACAAATTGACTTAATACATTCACAAACGAGAACAGTATCTATCAGTACCATCACCCTAATGTGGTCCCTGTTCGGAATCTAACTCAAGCATACTAGAGAAAGAAGACTGGAAGAACTTTCACTTTAACTCAATGGTGATTCTACGAGCAATTCTTGTTGCGGTCTAGAAAAGCTCTTTTTCCGTTACACTCAGTTGGAAGTGCCTTTTACGACTACCGATTATAGTGCTCATTACTGATATTTAATATGAAAGTCATATTCCTCAGCTTGCGCGAACCATATGCAACTCAACACACCTCCTACTCGAGAAACCTACATTTCACACCTACTGCCGCGGCTCGACCAACAACATAGACACACATACATTCAGTAAGAAATGAAGGATGTCAAGAGAGATAGAGAATTATATGATGAATACAAAATAGATTTGGATTATCGGATGTCTTTTTGCATGTGTGAAGAAGTGAAGGAAAGTCTCAGGGCAATCAGAGCTTTGTCGGGTTTCTGAGCTGCAAGGTCCTTCTTCCTTGGAAGCTAGAACATCAACCCCAATCGGAATACTTCCTGCACGCCCAAACCTGCTATAGATGACTTGAAAAAGCAGATAAGAGCACTTTGAGTCAGGAACTACAAACTAATTATTTACTCCAACTTCAACCCTTTCACACCATCACATGCCTAGGAAAAGACTGGATGACAGGCTTGCCATTCTCTTTCTGAGTCCCCAGACTTTATTATACCGCACTTTGCTCTCTCGGCTTCTGTTCCATAGAAAGCATGATCCAGCAGCTATGAATTGAGCAGACAAAGCTCTGGCTTTAACCCCTCCTGTTCCCAAAGCAGTAAGCGGGGTATTTCGAGGCCCGTGCCTTCCGCCCCGCATCCCGCATGGACGACACATTTCCCCTTTCCGACTTTCAAACATCTTTTGATACACTTCAAACGAAACACCCGTCTCACATCCATCGCCCTCGTGTATCACCAGTAAGTCTGGGCAATGGGGCGAGACTTTCCCTTCGATATATGTTACGAACGACTCGCCCTGCTAGGCAACTCCTTGGGAACGGTGCTCGGAGGATACCCACTTTTCGTCCACCCTCTTGCTGCCCCAGAACTGGCAGGTTCCGTTGGAAAGGGTCACCCTCGATCTACAGCAAGTTTCATCCGATGTATGCTTGATTTGTGATCTACCATCCAGCAGGATCTTACTGGCAGCATCGACTTCTACAGCACGTGATGTTGGCGAACAGTGCACGGTGACTCGCAGACGATTTGCTCTGCTTGCGACCTGCGACAGTTCGGGTCTCTAAACTTGAACCTTCCATGAGGGCATGGTTATCATGGGCAATTATGACAGAACACCCCGCCCTCCTCTCGAACCTTCATTTCGGAAATATTGGTGCGCTTTTCTCAGGGACGGACCTAGAAGCACCTCTTCCCTTTCATGTCGTATGACCGAATCCTACTAGAGCTATCTACATTGCTATGCTCAATTTTGTCTTACGAGAATCTGACATGCTTCTATCTAATCAATCTTAATATACTTTCCAGTCCTTCCCACCCTCGCCGTATCCTTTCCTTTCAAATATTACATCACGATGGACCCCTACTCTGCTAGGAGACATGCTTTATATCAACCAAGGGGACCAGCTGAATACGAATTTGATTATGCAGCAGAACCACAGCAAATACAACAGATCGAAGATACCAAGACCAGCTGGTATGGAGGACCCTTGAGTATTGACATCCCTGAAACTACCCATGAGGGCCACGATGGGAACATTCCGTTCCTTCCTACTACTCAGCCAGCCAAACGAATGAGAATAGAGTCGGACGACTCACTGGTTCCTATGGAAGTCCGGACAGAGGTCTTCGCACTGCTTTCTGGAGCAAGTCTAGATGAATTTCTCGAGATCAGAAACTTTCTGCAGAAGCCCAGTCATGCCCCAACACCCAGCAGTAAGTTCAAGCAACACATCAACCCGAATGACTACTCACCTCCTACAAGGACGAGGAAGTGAAGTTGCTATGAGTGCTCCTGGAATATACTCTGCAGATAGTCCAGCGCCAACCCGCCAGCATTCCCTCTCTCGATCTGTGTCCATGCCTCCCCAGCGCAACCACTGGCCAGGCAGGACCGTCCCTTCCCAGATAGGAATGGACTCAAGCATATTTGGTTCTCGTCATGACTCCATGCCTCCGTCTACTTTTCATAGTGCTGGCCAGCTCAGCATGGTAAATCCGGATCCCAACGTCCAACCAGCGGGGCTGAATTATCTTTCAGAAGACTCAATGATGTTACCATTAGAGGGTATGGTTTCCAACCTACCCGTGGGTGTGCCTCCATTGTCGTCAAGTACTCTACCATACCTGGATGAACCTGCCGGTACAGGTCCCATTCGCGACTTCTCTCGGCGGCGTGGCATATACTGGGCAGGCGCCCATGTCGACTCGAAGCGCGACTCCACCGTATCAAGAAGCTCTACCAGTTCGATGTACACCGACCGAAGCATAAGCAGCAAGCATTCATCTACATCCACGCTCGCAAGTCAAGGCGCCCGACTCTCTGGAATGCCGCTATCGAGACCACCAACTCTATCCTCAGCAGCAATTCAGTCCATGGCACAATTTGTGGATCTGTATCCTCACCCTCCTCTACCAGTCCGCGCCGCCTCCACACAATCTACTCCTCAGATACCCTGCGACTTTCCGCCATGTACAGAGACCTTTGGGCGAAAAGCAGACCGAGACAGGCATCACAGCCAGTTCCACGTACCCGAGACTTTATTTACTTGCCTCCTCGATACCTGCACATCCGAATGCGAGGACCCCTGCACCGAGAAATTCCACAACACACCATGCAGGAAGACAAGGGCCGACAAGATGAAGAGACATCTGGCGAGCAGCCATGGTATCGACATTAAGCAGAGTGAAATACCCGAGTCCTGGCGGCGGTTCTATCTGCATAGTTCGAATGGGTGGACTTGCGGGTTCTGCAACGAGTTCCTGGGAACCTGGTCTAATAACGAGGATGTTATCAACGGCCATTTCGAGAACTGTATGTTACCCGAGAATAAGGCGGTGGTGGATGATCCGGAGCAGATGGAGCCAACGAAGGACATAGATGCTGGGAATGAATTGAACAATTCGCTCAAACGGTTGAGTGTGCAAGAGAAACCCGAAACTGACGACAAGAAAATTGTTACTGAAATATGACCTGATAACGATGTATAGGATGGGTTCCCGCTATGGTAGCACTGGATTTCTTTCTGCTCGCAGGAATTATGGTTAATGACTTTCTTTTCTTGTACATCTTGATTGCATTGTGGGGGATCCTAATTGGACTATGTTTATGATGTATAACATTTGTTTCCTTTTTTTCTCTTCATTAATACCCCGTTGTAACAACACTTTATGTATCCCAAAACAGTATTTAATGTCACGAGCACACTTTCATGAAGCACATACTCTGGAAATTCCATCCTTCTATTCGGGCCCCGGCGCCTGAGACCAGAATAAAAAATCAAACATAAAGAAGTAACATACCCCATGTTTTGAGGTGTCATGTATAAGAGAAAAAAAAATTGATTGGATAGGTTGAACAACATGTTGGGTTGGACAAATCGATGTAGTAGTCTCAGGGCACGTCCAACTGAGCCAAGTCATTATAAGGTGTCCGACACCACGCATTCCCCAATATCACTCGTCGAACTGTTCCGGGCACCAACACGAGATGTTCGGCTGATTGTGGAACAATACCATCCCATGTACCCGGGATGTGGCTCTCATTGGTGCGTTCCGATATTTGATCTCACACGGGACGGTTCGTACTACTCCGCAAATGAATGGCTAAAGGGAAAGTCGCAGTTTTTCGGCGTCCACGCAAACTGTGGCGCAATAAGTAATTTGTTCGTCCTTGAATTGCATTAAGTAGGGTGCATTTACAGGAGTTAGGGGAGGTGCATGCTTGTTTTGGGTAACTTCGAAATGAAAATGACCATATCAAGACTTAACCAAGATTTTTTTCATGTCAACCCCGCATGTTATGAATACCAAATGAGGCGCATGCAGATGTTGATACTATAGAGAAATCTTGAATGTAATAAAATACGCCAGCCACGCCTTCTATATTTCGGGAGGGAAATCCACATTGCAGATCGCAACCACCGCCAAGGTTTCGTGGTAGCAATGAGTTGCACTCTTTATATTTTTTATATAATATCAGTTTCTCGACGTTTATCATAATGCACTCCTTATCCATTCTGGGGTTCTGGGCACTTGCCACCTTGGCTGCAGCCCAGAACGTAAATCGGACTGCTTTGGCAAATGTCAGTATTGTCTACGACACTTGGGCAGCGTTCGAAGGCTGTCTGCCCCAACCTTCCGGGTACGGTCTTATACCAATACCAAGCAACGACCTTAAAAGTGTGTTATATCCCCTTTACCAAAATCTACTGACCAACACCCTTATCAAGAATTAAGCCCGGGGCCTCTTGACAGCACAGTCTTCTACGATGAACTAGTCAACACATCCTCAGCGAATATGCAGTACTGCAAAAACAACTTCACGCTTTACACAGTCACTTATCTCGATGTTAGTTTCACTTTTATAAGAACTTTTGTAAGCGCTAAGAATATATAGGACCCTACAAACAACTATACGGCTGGAATATGCTCTCTGTCTTCCCGGACCCCGGACTCCGTGTTCAAATTGATTGGCCGGCTTCCATATTCCCTGCGTGAAGGCATCAGAAGTTTCGTTCTCGCACCAGGCTTGACGTCCCAGAATTTTGTTTCAGGACAAAGCACGACCCCAAGCTTCAACACCACAGTCTCCCGGGCCCGTAATAGCTGGAACGACTTCGCTTTCAGCGGCGAGTTTGGGGCTGTTGACGCAATTTGGGCCTTTGCAGTAGCATACGTTGGGCTAGTCATCGATAATGATCCGTTTATAGCTGCTGTTGGCAACGATACCTGCGTTGCAGATAGTGATGTGGCCGCTAAGGTGGCCGTTGGCGATTATTTTGATTCTGCTATTGCGGCGACAATTCTGGCGGCATATCAGGCGATCGTGGGACCTTGGCCGAAGGATACGAGTTGTATGCAAAATCAACTGCTGCTTATTACTAACACGACGAGCTGGAAGTCTTTTGAACTGCCTGATGTTAGCCTGGGAGGTGGATTATGTCATAATTTGCTGGATCCGAGCAGTCTGCCGTCAAGGAAGCCTTGGAAGAATGATTAGATGTCTGTGAGGGGGAGACGGGGTATACTTAAGGGCTCAAGCATAATGTATATTGTTCAATCATCAGAAAATAAAGAATTGAAGAGCTGCACAGACTTGTCATACTCTCTATGCCTGGTAAAGTTTCGAGTCTCAAATAGTTGAGAGCGGCTATACGAGGCTTGGGGTTCTTATAGAACAGCAAGATTTAGAGATTGAGATGGTTATTTGAATAAATAAAAAACTGAAAGCGAAAGAAAGCTCCCCTTCCAGCGTCACTCAACATCGTTCATTTGCGGATACAGATCGCATTTCAGTAGGGAAAAATTTCAAGTTTTCAACTTGCTACAATCAACACCACTCTTAAAGCGTACAGATACCATCAATGCCCTTTGGGGAATAAGTTTTGACTGCCGTGAAGTTTGCGGACTACCCGCGACAAGTAAATTGGTTCTTTCGTAAAAGGGGTGTAGCGAGTCACGTGATTGTTACAGATCGGGCCCTGTGACAGAAGAATTAGCTCAAACGTGATTGTTTTCCTGTCACCCGCCTCAGAGGTTCTTTCTACTGTTCTTCCATGCGACGAACTTGCCAAGTCGTGTAACAGTATCCTAAGAAAGTGCTGAATGTTGTTATTTTGTTATCGCAGGTGCAAGAATCAGCCCCCACGCTACCCCGCCTACCCCGCACTGCATGAAGTTTGGCTTCGACCAAGAACACTATCTAATGAGATTCAGGAAAGGTTGACACATGTAAAATTATTCATCGTGTATTTCCCCGCAATTTTTCCCCTGAACCGAGGATGCAGCTTCTTGTGCCACTTTCGAGGCGAATCCCGAGACCTCTCTGTACGAGTATTACCTCAGCTGAGACCTCGTTTGAGGTCATCGCTACATCAACATTTCCTTCCTTCAACCTTCAGGCCATATTACAACTGTAATACCGTGGCAACCATGGCGCTACACCTCGTCGCCATCCTTGGGGCGACCCTTGGAGTTGCCTCCCATCTAGGATATTTCATCCATGGAGAGCACCACATGCAAGCCACAAAGATCACTGCATTCTTCATCCTTGCACCTTTCGCTTTGTTCGCCATAACTTTGAGAGAGGCCGCCAGCCACTCGTACACCGACGCAGGGAAAATTACAGCAGTGGGGACTGTGTCGTATTTCTCGGCCCTAAGCACTAGCATCCTCCTCTATCGTGCCTTCTTCCACCCACTTCGTAACTTTCCGGGACCATTCAGTGCGAAGCTCAGCAAGGTCGTACATGTCTTGAAGATTGCCAAGGAATCGAAGAACTATCTTCTAAATGAGGACCTGTTTGAAAAATATGGAGGGTTCGTGAGGTGCGTTAGGATTCTCCTGTTTGCAGAGTCAAATATTGATATCCACGATAAGAGTCGGGCCAAATGAGTTGATAACAAACTCCCCTGAGGCAGTGCCAGTGGTTATGGGAGTCTCGTCTAAGTGTACAAAAGCGCCTTGGTAAGCATTCGATTCATTCTCTGAGAGGATCACTTTGTTCGACAGCTAATCGGGTAAGGTATGAATGTGTAAGCTATCCAAATACAAGCCTACATCTCACTCGCAGCCGCGTCGAGCATGACAAGAGGAGAAAAATCTGGGATCGTGGATTTAGTTCCAAGTGTATATTTCCCCACAATTTGACTCTAATTTCAAGACTGACACAATGTTTAGCATTGCGAGAATACGAGCACCGTGTTACGGGTTTTACGGACGACCTCATATCACAACTGAATGCCCACGCAGGCGAGCCCTTGAACGCTTCTCGTTGGATGAATTACTATGCTTTCGACATGATGGGAGATATGGCTTTTGGCAAGTCCTTTGACATGCTCAAGACAGGAGAGAAGGTACGCTAGTTTCCAGAACACCCCTAATTCCGTCATCTCTTCTGACCTCTACTAGCATAGTATGATCGAGCTCTTGCAAGAAGGAATGGCGCCTCTAGGAGTTGTAACACCTATACCATGGATACTCATCCTGTTTCAAGACATACCTGGACTCGGCGCCGGACCTAAGAAATTCTTGAAATATCACTTGGAGCAAGTTGCTGCTCGGAAGAAGGTTCGTTCCTAATCGCCCGGCGGTGCAACCAAATTTGACACAGCTTGCAGTATACTCCAGATTCACCGGATCTATTCAGTTGGTTGATAGATGCTGAGAAGCAATCTAATGATGCCATTCACAAAGATCCTAGGTATCGCGTTATCATGCGACTTGGTACTTCGAGGGATACACTCACTAACACTACTCTGAACAGATGGCTAAATGGCGACTGTGCCCTTATTATCGTAGCAGGTAGCGACACCACAACCGCGACGCTTACACACGCTCTATATCATCTCGCACGATCTGAAGAAGTCTTTTCCAAGCTTCAAAAAGAACTTGATTCGTTCTACAAACCTGGTTCTGAGTCCGAGTTCCGAGATCTTCAAGAAGCAACATATCTCAACGGTGTTATTAATGAAACCCTACGTCTGCATCCGCCGGTTCCTGGTGGGGTGTTGCGTGTTACTCCACCAGAGGGAATCACAATCGGTTCCACGTTCATTCCTGGAAACGTCACCATCTCTACACCAGCTTACTCTCTAGGAAGACGTCAGTTTATCACTTCCAGAATTCGAATTGCCATCAAATACTTACGCTATTATAGTTGAGTCTTGCTATGAAAAGGCAACAGAATTCATACCCGAGCGGTGGGGCGAGACATCCGAGATGGTTCGGGACAAAGGAGTCTTCGTGCCGTTCTCCGTTGGTGAGTTCTCAACACGGCCTTCTTGGATGGAACATGGAATTGACAGGCGCAGGTCCATATGGTTGTGTAGGGAAGCAGCTAGCGCTTATGGAACTCCGAAACGTCATTGCTCGCATCGTGACTGAGTTTGATGTCAGATTTGCACCCAGGGAAGATGGCACGGCATTGTTGGAGAAGTCGACCGATACATTCACGATTGCATTGGCACCGTTAATGTTGATTTTCACTAAGAGAGAGGTGTAGATCTACGTCTTGGCAGATCCAATTCATAGCAGCTGGTTGAAGGCTCGCTAAAAATGGGGATGAAGAGGAGGGGGGGTGGGGGATGTGACAATTCCGCGATGCGACGAAACCATCTACTTAGAAGAACCAAGCTCGGATATATATGTTTAGTCTGCCTGCAAGACTGCTACTATACAATGAATTCAACGTATTGCGTATCTCTACTGAACCATTGGATAGGCCCCAGGAGTTTTGCAGCTCAATCACAGGTCAAGCAAGTTTATGGAAATTCCGGATTGGGGCATGCAGGGCCACCAATCATTTCAATCTGAGGAAATCAGCTTGACTGGATTTGACAGCTCGACATCCTAAAGGCATATTCCAAGGATGTATGGCGCAAACCAACGACGCATTACTCAGCTATGCCCAATACCGCGGTCGAAATCTCTGTTTTGGGGCAAAGAAGCCTAGTCTTAAAGCAAGGTTAGCTGTTAAAGTCCGATCTCGATATGCAATACCAGGATTGTTTGCTCCCAATTGGCGGAGCAGTAGATGTCAGCCGCATTGCGAATTTGTGCACATGCTGCATTACCTGCTTATATATGGTTTCTTACTAAACCGCTGCTTGTTATTGGATCTGATTCGAGCGAAAGCAATCATGTTGCATTTCTCGGTGTGCTGAGGATCCACTCCCTCCTGGTGTCATGCATGCAGGATTATTAATGCTTGCTCAGGGACATGTCGGTGGTAGTTGTGTCCATTCAGAGCATTCCTGCACGGACAGACTAATCATTTGTACAGCCATACAGGGCATTCCAATTCAGCCGCCGTACCAACCCCGCGCAAAGTATTTGTATTTCTATCGGAATGTGCCCCGCCATGCTTATGCCAACCCCACCAGATTGACGCAACATCGAGCATCATAAATAAAGCTTGTCAGCACCTCCCCTTCTACCCAATTTCCAACATTCATCTGCGGAAAACGTTCTTCTATTACTCACAGATTGTCAATATGCCGTTCCCAGCCGATGAAAAGATTATGGAGACGGCGAAGGGGTTGGTTGCTCAGCTTCAGGGTATCTTCGGATCACATCCAGGGTTTCGACCAGGTCAGTTGAATTCATTCAAGCTGGAGACTGCTGACTGATGAACCTCACCAAAGCCCATGCCAAGGGGATTACCACGAAGGGAACCTTCACTCCTTCAGCAGAGGCGGCGAAGCTGTCCACTGCGCCTCAGTTCAACACTCCGTCCACACCTATCTGGGTCCGGTTTTCGAACTCCACGGGAATCCCCAACATCCCAGATTTCGACGAAAATGCCAATCCGCGTGGCTGCGGCATTCGGTTCCACCTTGGCAACCGTAAGCATACCGATATCATTGCTCATTCCACGCCATTCTTCCCGACGAGAACCGGCGAAGGATTTCTCGAATTCTTGCAGAACTTGGTTGCGGGAACCATTGGAGACTTTCTGGGAAAGAACCCCAGCGCTCTCGCATTCGTTCAAGCTCCAAAGCCTGCCCCAATCAGCTATGGTACAGAGGAATACTTTGGCGTAAATGCCTTCAAGCTCATCGACTCAGCTGGCAAAGCCACGTTCGTCCGATACCATGTTGTTCCGGATGCAGGCGTCAAAGTCTTCACCGACGAGGAAGTGAAGAAAGAGGATCCAGATTACTTGTCTAAAGAATTGGAGAAGCGTCTCGCCGAAGGTCCGATTGGATTCAAGATTGAGGCGCAAGTTGCTGCGGAGGGTGATGTGACGGACGATGCAACTGTACACTGGCCGAAGGATCGTCCTGTTGTGACATTGGGGACTTTCAAACTGGACGCTTTACTGGAGGACAACTTGAAGGAGCAGAAGTATTTCATTTTGGACCCAATTCCCCGTGTGCAGGGAGTTGAGCCATCGGATGACCCGCTGCTCGAGATGAGAGCGGCTCTTTACTTGTGGAGTGGGAAGCAGAGACGGGCTGCATGATCATTTCGGGGCAAAATTACTTGGTCCCATATCTCGGCGAGCACAAATATATTCCAAGCTTCACAGACTTCGTACCATTTTGCGTGTGAATTCTAGGAGACGAACATACGCTGGCGAGAACTTCTACCTAGACCAACAGCCACCAGACTTCAAAATATCCCTGTCCTCAGTTGTGCCGATAATGAGCGAGCTTATATCGTTACGAGTTACGCGACAACCGAAAACTGTGTCTCAATAAGTAGGTCTGTGGAGCTGAAGCGTTACTAGGAATTGGTGGAAGGAATGTTCTGACAACGGCTATTCGTTGGAAGCCCCTGTAGCGTCCGGTACCGCATTGAGAGGTTCAACCAAATGCTATCAAAATTGGGGAGGGTGAGATCCAAAGATGGGCCTTCAACAGTAATGAGACAGGTTGGTGCTGACCGCTCAGCAAGACCACCTATCGAGTATCTGACGTGATCTTATTGGAGGTTGTCCACGTCACCCTCTCTTCACATCTTCTCCTATGATGATTTTGAGCGAATGCGAGGTCGTGGCTCTGTTATTGTTGGACTGAAACATCTTCTAACATTCGGTCACGAAACTATGGGCATTATCGAAGAAGTTGGGGACAAAATCACTACGTTGAAGAAAGGTGATTGCGTCTTAGTTGGCGCTGGCATCGGAGAAATTACAGATTTTGGAGAAATTGGTGAGGGATTTCCAGGAGAACCCCTTTCTTACGGCATTGGCGATTATGAGCCTGGAGCACCTGTGCTTGATGGAGGTCAGGCTCAATTTATGCGTGTTCCGTTTGCTAATGGAAATCTCCTCATCCTTCCCCGGGAGGTGAACACGAGCTGGATTATCTCCTCTTGGCAGATATCTGGCCTACTGCTTGGTATGCACTGGAATGTGCGGGACAAGTTCTAGGCGATACAGTCGTGGTCTTTGGAGCTGGTAAGTAGAATTTCAATCATGCAGTTACATTTCTAACTGGGCCGCAGGTCCTGTTGGTTTACTTTGCGCCTATTCAGCAATACTACGTGATGCAATCAAAGTAAACAGTGTAGATCAAGTACCCGAGAGACTGAGGAAAGCAAAAGAGCATCGGGGCTATTCCAATTAACTTCAAGGATGGCGATCCAGTTGCCCAAATTCTGAAGTTTGAGGGACCAAATGCTTGAACATTTCTTAGGGGGCTCTCAACTAGCAGATTCTCGAGCTCATCCGCTCCAAATATAATACCCAGGAAAGACTTGTAATCTTGGTTGCTAGAGCACCATCCGTAAGGTGGATGATGCCGTTCAGCGACATAGTTCGCTGTCAGAGTCTCTAAAAACGAATAAAGACTTCAGGAAGCGCTAACATGGCCATATTCAGGCAAGATCTGGTCTTTTAACCTTTTGAGTTCAGCGACAATTGCCTCCTAACTGACGTCGTTCGAGGGGTTGGTGGGCTCTACCTTATCGATTTTGCTAATGTAGACGCCTAGAGGCTCTATGGCTTTTGTTAAGGGCGGCGTATGCAAGGCAGCGTTACCATAGCTGCTTTACTTGTATTGTATATTTTGTTTATGCTTTATGATAAAATGTGGCGCCCAGAATTCGTTATTTAGTATAAACGGTGGCGTCGGTTTGGAGCAGTTCAATTTCCTAAGATATCTACGCGTTAACAAATATTATTATCGTCGATATGGCGTTGTAATCTTGATGGCTGCAGGAGTCTGGGCGCTTGTGGTGGCTAGCACATCTTCCTGTCGGAGCTCACATTACTTGATAGTCGGGCGGTCAAACATACGCAAAGCCCAATATGAAACTATATATTTCCAAATCCGAGATATCCCTTCCATTGATAATTATCAGGGTTTTGGTGCATAAGCTGTACCTCAACCGCACTTCTATTATTGTCAATATATTCATTGTGACCTCTCAAATGGCAATTGTTCAGGCTTCCCCTTTTACCAAAGGCAAACGCAGCTCTAAACCGCCCTTATGCGTATATACGCCCTTCAGATCCCCAACGCTCCGTCTCAAAATCCACTCCTCGGCCGTTAACTCTAACTCCTCTTTCTGCAACTCTGGCTGCTCGTCAATCAATCCGCCCTTGAGCCGCCGTAGTACTACTGAATCCTCCGGGCGGGAGAAAAATACTAAGCTGTGCCGGTC
>Ga0302140_10005535_pt1 | contig 15928 bp, 22 predicted proteins | sample I_Bog_E1_1_FD_202095 | JGI IMG/M metagenome (GOLD analysis project Ga0302140, IMG submission 202095) | Peat permafrost microbial communities from Stordalen Mire near Abisko, Sweden - I_Bog_E1_1 | ecosystem: Environmental > Terrestrial > Soil > Wetlands > Peat | place: Sweden: Abisko, Stordalen...
CGAGTGGAAACCGAGGTTCTCGCACGACAGGGACTGCGGCTGCCGCCAATCACGTTGAAGTGTCTGCGAACAGCGGGCATCTACTGTCAGCCTTCGGTATCAATCGAACATCAACACCTGGCAAGGAAGTACGTGCTGCGTGGAGTCGAATCAGGCGGGGCGGTGGCGGAAGTGGGCGCGTACGCGAGCTACGTCGGTGAACAAGGAGCCGCATTGCCCTGGCTTCAGCGCGTGGACAGCATAGGAGTAAACGGTGTGCACGCGGTTGTCGTCGCACCAGCACTGATCAGGGTACAAATGCTCCGGATCGAGCGGACCTACGATCTGTTAATTACCCGGCACGAACTGGCGAAGTCGAGGCAAGGCCAGAGACCACGGCTAGAAAGCTCGATCCTCTTTTATGGCCGCAGGGGCGGCCTGGAGATGGAGCTGTGGGGCAAGGACGCCGCGTTCCGCGGTACTGTCTGTCCGGTTTTCTACACGCGATCGGGGGAATGTGTTGCCTTGCCAAACCACCTCCAGGATGCGGCCACGCGAATAACAGCTGCCGTGTGCTGCGTCGGCTGCCGTCATTGTCACTTGCTCGAACCCAATCTGATTACCACGGAGCGAACAGAGAAGCCCAACGGTCTGGATGTAAACGACGAGCGAAGCGCGAGCGTCGATGCAGTTGTGAGCGGAGCGGCGTGAGGAGCTTGGAATGGGCAACGGCTTGAGACCAGTTGATCTGCCTGCCATTGACGAGGTTCTCGTCGACCCTGCCGCTTCCTATTGGCTTAAGTCGGCGCTTCGTTCCGCCTTGTGTCGCGATCCGGTAGACGCCGCGAACGATTCCGAGATTCTGGCTCGACTGCTGCAACAGCGGTGCGACCGAATCCTGTCTGAGAGTTGACTACATCTATTTCGCTGATTCTGCCAGTCATTCTGTGATGCCAATCTCAGGGCTTCCCGGATTATTCTGCCTTTGCGCTCGGCAGTATTGTCAGAGCCTGTAGCGCAGTCCACAAAATACAGGAATCCGTTGCCTTTATAATGTGCCGTCCACAAATCGGGCAGCTCACGTGGCCGCACCCGAGGTCGCGGGAAAGAAGGACCAACATGCCTGATAACTCAACCCGAAGTCGCGGACGAAATAGACAGCAGATCCCCCGCATCGGATCGAAAGAGGCCGCGCGAGTCTTCGCACAATGCGAGCATCTGCTAAACAATTCACCTGTCTTCGCCGAAAACATACGGCAGGTTGGTTTCGCCCAATTCCTGGCCCCTCTGCACGATCAAATTCTGGAACTCGCGGTGCAGCCTGACTCTTGGGGCGAGCGCGCCCGAGCCCGGCTGATCGCTCAAGTCTTTGCCAGCCTGAAGGGAATTCCAGCCGAACACGCAAGTGTGTACGAAATCGCGCACGTTTCAAACGTTGTAGTGCCGTGCTTCCTTCTGGAACTGGGACGTCGTAGACGGCATATTGAGATCGAATTTCCTGCTGATCCATGCGATTCCGCTGCACGGTTTTGCCTCCGTGTGGGGCCATCCTCTCCGAACCATTCCATCAGCAGTGACGAGCTGATTCGGCTGGTCGCCGAGACCGGCGAGGAACTGGTTGGCGTTTGCTATTTCGGCGACCAGCATAGTCGTGAAGGCATCGAGAGTTGGCTCGCTCGCACTTGCCCTACTGTCGATTCCACCACTCAGCCACGCCGGTCGTCTCCTTCCGAAAAGAAGCATTAGAGACATTCGGCCCGGTACGCGCCTACCACCATCTACATCAGAACCATGCACCACAGTAGTGAATCATTCGCTCGGAGTTTGTGAAACCAGTCTGAAGAGGAAGGAGGTAAACGTGTTTATCGAATTGATGCCAATGCTCAAAGAGCGAACTGTGTTGATCACGGTCGCGCTGATTGAGGGAAAACTGAAAGTGAACGTGATCCCCACAAAGGCCAAGGACTCAGAAGATCAGGCACTAACCACGCCGTTAAGCTACGCGGGATCGCCTGAGGAATTGGATGCGGAACTGGGCAAACATCTGGCCAGCTACGTGGATTCACATGTGCAACTCGGGAGCACCCTGGCAGAAGCGAAGGCGGAAATGGAGGCGGCGGCGAAGGCCGCTCGTCAAAGAGCGAAAGCAACTCAGCAGACCCCGAAGTCTGACCAGACCCCGTCCAAGCAGGACACTCCAGCCGCCACGCCGACCCCAACAGAAACAACGCCCAGCCTATTCGCTCCGCAACAACAAACTGGGGAACAGCCGGCCCAGGCGGGCAGCTAAGAAGGGAGAAATGCCACGTCATGATTCAAGCAAAAGTTATGTCCCGTAGTTTTTCGTACAACGGCGTGAAGCTTCCGGACCCTGATCCGAGGTTGACGGCTGAAGAAGTGAAAACGATCTACAGCAACCAGTACCCCGAGCTGACCACAGCCGCGATTACGGGGCCTGAGGCCTCAGGCGAAAACTTGCAGTACAGCTTCGTTCGCGCGATTGGGACGAAGGGGTAGGCGCGAGAGAGGAACGGCAAGAACAACATCGCTCCGCACCAAAGACAGTCGCGTTAGGATGCCCTGCGCCATGGCAGTTCGACGCGCCTTCTTCCAATCCGATCCAACTCTTGGTACAGGATCTTGATCTTCTCAGCACGCATGCGGTAATCCAGGAGTTCAGCGGATGTCAAAGCCGACTCTTGCCTGAGAGTTTCGATTTGCAGTTCGACCAATTGACTTACTTCAAGTTTGATAGCGAAGGCTGGGTTCGTCATCATCGGAATTCTCCGCGCAAATTGTAGACGATCCAGGACAGGCTGCCCAGAGCGCAATTGATCCGGCGGACGGTTCCTTAGTTTCTGTGGAAAAGTGGTCCGCAGAGCGGTTCTAGTCACGCCAAGTGCCTCAATCCAGAGGAGGTTCACTGACCAGGCGAATCAGAATATGAAGACAACTGGTGCTAACCGAAGTATTCGCCCGAGAGATAGCGCGAGAAGAACGGTCCTACGAGAACTGAAGGAGTTAGCGACGGACCGCGACTCGCGGAACCAAGCTGTACTTGGGAGGTTCTTGCAATGTCAGGAACTGCAGGTGTGCTCAGCCCTGCTAGCCAAGGCGATCGAGCAATGTTCAAGATGGCACTGCGGGAAAAAACTCTTGGCGCCAGGAGGATCATTACCGCCAAGCAGTTGATAGCTCCGGAGTGTGGTGTTGTGCTTCCACGACTGAGCGACGTCCCAACCGAGCACCGTTTCTTGGCTGACGATCGGGAAACGATCAGGTTGGCAGAGATACTAGTGACATTGGGCATTGGAGCGGTCGAAGACTGGAGTCAAAGCGGAAGGGATCCCACCAAGTACGCGTCGCTGACTCTCCAGCGGTGGATCTGCAATCATGGCGGGGCTACCATCGACCGACGCTTTGATCTCGACGTAAGCCTCAGCGACCGGTTGGTGGACTACTCGGACGAACGCGGACCGCGGGAAACGCTCTACCTGATCGTCGATCCGGAGGCCGCGGCGTTCGCGGTGCTGAACCCGACTCTAGATCTCCTGGAAAAGATACACCCGCGCCTCCCCGCAACATTCTTCAGCTATTTCGTGGGGTCACTCAATCGATGGGTGCGGGTGTACGACTACCACGATGCTGAAGAACGGATCGAAATGCTTCGCGAGTGGTACGAGGGTGAGGCGAATGCGGAGCAATACGAGGTACCCGATGTAGAGGGATGCGTCCCGCAGTGCCTGAAGGATCGCCCTCTGAGCCTGCAAATTCTCAGGACGATAGGCGACGCGATACGGCGCGACGAAACCAGAGACCTGGTCGATGGCTTACTGGATCTCTGCCGGATCTCAAAACGAGCCAAACGGCCGGAGTTTACGGAGGAGATGGGTGAGCAGCTCATGGACTGCAACCCGCCTCTGCCGTGTTTGCTGGCGGTCTTCTCTCCGGGCGATGCCGTCGCCGGCTGTTTTGACGATGAGGCCGAGACCGCATTGGAGACGACACCCCTACCAAACCTCATCATTCCGCTCAAGCTCACGGAACCGGCTAGCGTGCGCCAAGGCTTCCGGACGCTCGGCGTGGCGTGTGAGACGTTGGCCGCCGCGAGTCGACTGATCGACCTGATGCCGGGGAACGACGACGGAGTGATTGGATGTGAGAAATAGCCATGACTTCCCATGTACGGATTGGAGACAACCGGATCTTCACGCTTAAACAGGCCGTGCTGTTGTATCAGGATGGGAGCACAAACTTTGCAACTCTGCATGAGGTGAAGAGTTCTCACGAGGGTGTGCCGTATTTGGGTGCCGGCCAGTCGGTCACCACCGGGTTTCTGGAGAGGCTGGCAAAAGGGCTGGGAGCGAGCCTGGCGCCGGAGGTGTTGCCAGCCAACATACTGTCAAGGACGCCGGAGGTGATCGTCTGGTGGAGTCCGGAGAAACCTCGACTGATGTTCTTCGGTGACGGCAACAAAGACACAACGGAGTTGAACGGCCGGATGTATCCGCACCCTGCGTTGGTGTTCATGCTTAACGGCCGGGAATTGTTGGTGAGGTCTTTGGGAGAAAATCGGCGGCCAGCGGCAGATACACGCCTCAAGAGCGCTCCCTACTGGAACACCGACGCGCAAGGACGCGTTTGTCTCGGAAGCATGCGTGTTCCGGAAGAAGCGAGCGCCGGCTCTCTATCGGTTTGGGAGGATGCATATTTTGCCAGCGAATTCACTCATCCAAGTGGTGCTGTCCAACTGACCACCCACCCCGGCGGGTTTCTTGGACTCTGGTCAAGGTTGGCAGGGCGAGACCGTAGGTTTCCAGTCAAGTTTCTTGCCGATGCGAACCAAACGCTGCAGGAGTTTGTGCAAAAACGGGGAGAACCATGAAGCCATGGAAGCGCACCATATTCATCCAGAATTGCTGAAGCACAAGGTACGTGTGCTGGTGGTGGGCTGTGGCGGCAACGGGAGTGCGATGGCGGCCGGGTTGCCGTATCTGCATCAGGCCCTCCTCGCATACGGCCACCCTGAAGGGCTCCACGTCACTTTGCTGGACGCAGACGTGATCTCTCCAACGAACTGTGTACGGCAGCCCTTCAGCCGGTCTGAAGTAGGCCTCTACAAGTCTGTGGTCCTCGCCAATCGGCTGAATCTGTTTTGGGGTCTGGACTGGGCCGGGATTCCCGAGCACCTTGATACGAACCGCAGGCTGGATGGTGTTGACATCGTGATCGGCTGTGTCGACACACGGGCGGCACGAGCCACAATCGCCAAGTGCGCTGAAGAATGGAGCGAGGTCGACTACTGGCTGGACTTAGGTAATAACGCCGATAGCGGTCAATTCGTGCTGGGAGAGCCGCTGAATCGAAGGAACCGCAGGCGCGGGCTACGGTTACGCACAGTGTCGGAGCTTTTCCCTGAAGTTATACAAACCGAAATGGACGGCGACGATCTGCCAAGCTGTAGTGCGGCCGAAGCCCTCGACCGGCAAGAGCCGTTCGTCAATCCGACACTGGCCAATCACGCGCTCGCACTGCTCGCGCGATTATTTCGCTACGGGACGATTTCCTATCACGGGGCGTTCGTAAGCCTCTCGTCTGTCGGCGGGGCCCAAGGGTTGCGGGTCGATCCAAAGTGCTGGGCCCGCCTCCGAAGGAAACCCCGGTTACCTTCTCAACGGGAGGCGAAAATCGGGCGCTTCAGCCTGATATCCTGATAATGTTAAGGGCCGATTCGAAGAGGGGAAATGAGTATTCCTCAGAATTCAACGTGGAAAACACGACTGGTGGAGCGCGGGTTCCCGGACCGTTCGTTCGACATCGAGTTTTGGCAGGAGCAGGGAGATGAAGCCATCTTTGCTGCGGCATGGGAATTGGTGGAATTAGCTGAGGAAAGCCATGGCAGAAAACCCACACTACAGAGAACTGCTACAACTCTTAAACGAATTTGAGGTTGAGTATTTGATCGTGGGCGGGTTCGCAGTCATGAAGTACGGCGAGCCGCGGTATACCAAAGATCTCGACGTGTGGGTCCACAACTCACCGCAAAATTCCGCCCGTGTCGTTGGAGCGCTCAGGAAGTTCGGTGCTCCCCTCGAGCATGATGGGATCACTGCGGAGACCTTCACCGGGAGGCAACTGGTCTATCAGATCGGAATTGCGCCGGTCCGGATTGACGTTTTGACCGAAATCACAGGCGTCGAGTTCCCGGGTGCGTGGGGAAAGAGGGTCGCAAGCACTTTCTTCGGTGTTCCGGTGCACTTCATTTCCCTTGATGACCTAGTGGCGAACAAACAGGCCTTAGGACGGAGCAGCGACTTGAAGGACCTGAAACAGAATCCGAAACGCGCAAAATCATAAAGAGTGGATTTGGCAAAATGGATCGGACGGTGCTGCATCCTCCAGTGGCCAGAAAGGGTCAGATGACTATTCCTGAGAAAGGTCGAAAGGGTTTGCGAGTCAAGCCGGGTGACACACTGCAATACGAAGTGGAGGAACACCGAGCTACAGTTCCAGTGCATCCAGGGATTCGGTCACTCAAGGGGACCCTCGCCAGCAATAAGGGAACAGGGATGTCTTTCTCCGAAATCCGCGAAGCCGCCGCTGAGGCTGTGCGTCCGCGCTGATATCGCTTTTGCAGTCGGCAGCCCCGGTGGCCAAGAACGTACCAGTCTCGACCTGTGATCAGGACTTTCGACAGTTTGGCGATGTGAGCGTGGAAGCAGAATGGTTGCAAGCGAATCGCTATTCCCGTTCTTCGTTGTGGATTGAAGCGATCGATGAAGAACGATCGTGGTAGTTGCTGATCTCGTCTCCCCGCCTGTCCTAAACCACAAAGACTGAAAAAGCGTTGCATATGGATCCCAGACACTGGGAACGCCCTCCGCAAAAAGGTCGGGTGTGGTCGGGCACTGCGCGGCAGTGCGGTTGCACTCGCGGAAGGACCTCCTCGAACAGATCAAGCCTGCAGTCTCACTATTCCCAATCGGAAGGATCATGCAATGGAAAAAACTCAGCAAAACAATAACCAATCCCTGGAGCCAGAACAAGCCGTGGCCAAGGCCGCCCTCTTGGCGGAGTGCGACAGACTAGCCGCAGCGGGAGTCACCTTCGTGGCGGTTCACTTTGACGGTTACGGCGATGACGGAACCACCGAAGAGGTGAAGTGCTATGACGGCGAGTCGTATGCGTGGGGCGAGCGCGAGCCCATCAAGCATGATGGTTTACATATGCAGGACCACTTCGAAGCTCTTGTACCGTTCGGATATGAGAACGATTGCGGCGGTTTCGGGGATGTAGTCCTCGATGTTGCCGCTCGCAAGGTGACGGTCGAGCGCAACGATCGCTTTGAAGATTACACGGCGTCTACGTACGAGGTGTAGGTATGGCCCATCCGCTCAAACACGCACAGAACAGCGCGAGGAAGTTCGGTGGGAAGCCGGAGGACTATCTCCCGATTCATAGTTGGTTTGATGAGTCGAAAGCATTCGTTGCAGACTTCCGTCACCGAGCCCTTCGCCACCATACCGAGGGCATTTTTCTGGCCGAGAGGGTGTTTGGTGTGGCCATCGTGAACAGCGCTGGAACGCAAGTTCCCGTCCGCTATGTGGGAGAACAGCACGTCAAGGAAGACCTGGGCCGGATTCCCACAGCCCAGGATTGGCTCCTGCAGATTGCCCCACAACGATGGATGTACGGCCAGCATCTGGACGAAGAAACGTCAGCAACCAGGGAGGCCCCGTTATGAGCGCCGCAAATGGTCACGCACACGAGAATGGTGGGCCTATGACTGGTCCGCCGACTGCCTTAGAAGTACCTATCACTCCTCCGCACTCAGCGGAACGTGTTACGGAACTGGTAGCGGCCTTGGAAGTGCCTTTTGATCCCGCGCAGATCGAATGGCGGGTGACCAACACAACTCAGAATCAGCAGCCCGTTCGCGGCCAGGTGATCCCGTATGCTGACCAGCGGGCCTACACCGATCGTCTCAACGCACTGCTCACTCCAGCCGGTTGGACACGCAGGTACACAGTCCATACCAGCGCAAACTTTGAGCGGGCCAAGGACAAAAGGATCGTAGCCAAAGTGCTCGTTACCTGCGAACTCACGATCTTTGGACTTGGTTCACACTCAGCCACCGGGGAGGAATGGGCGGACAACGATAACGCCGGCACGGCGGCCGAGGCGCAGGCATTCAAGCGCGCCTGCTCCTGCTTTGGGCTCGGCCGTTATTTGTACTACTTCACAGGGGCATGGGTTGATCTCGACGAGCGAAAGCGACCGAAGAACACTCCGCGGCTGTTTGGCTGGGCAACTCCGCAGGGCTGGCGGGAGGGATTGAGACCCGGCCAGGAAGCGAAAAGCGCGTCGTCCAACCCGAAGCCCGCGCCAGATGGGCGAGATGTAGGCGCCGAGGATGCAACCGCGCTCGTTCGTCAGATCCTGGAGATGGCAGAACCGCTAGGCTGGCGCCTATATCGCGGGCTATTGAGAACCGGGGCAAGAGTCTGGAATCCGACCGAGATTCGCGACGCGAATGTTCTGCGCAAGGTATTGGCGCAAATGCAGTCAGCGGAACGCGGCCTGAGGCGCCTGGAGGCGGCTTTGAACAGAGTTGGACCCGAAGTTCTAGTTCCGATTCTCCGCTCCTTGCGACTCAATTCGCTTGCCCAGGTGAACAATCTGGAGACGCTCAAGAGAGTCGTGCTCGAGGTTGAAAAAGCGGCTGAAAGCACCCACTGAACGTAATTCCGCAGCCTCAGCTCATCGGGGAAGCACCTTAGGCAAGGCGCAAGAGCAGAGACGCAGGGCATCGAAAATATAACATTATCTGTTATATTATTCATAGCCTTTGGAGCGACGTAAGGATCACCATGGACGGGAACCTGTTGAAAGAGGCGCGATTGGAGAAGCACTGGACTCAAGAGCAAGCTGCTCTGGCGCTTGATGTCACCCAAGCGTATTTGTCGATGATGGAGAAGGGGCACCGTCCTCTGTCGGCACGATTTGTACGCAAGGCGCTCAAGGTACTGAATCTGCCGGCTACGGCGCTGCCATTGCGATCTGAGGAAGTGGCAATGCCCGTGTCTTCGCACAAGCGCGATTTCAGCGCGGAACTCGGGGCGCTCGGTTATCCCGGATTCTCCTATCTTCGAAGCAGGAGACGACGGAACCCCGCGGAGGTCTTGCTGGAGGCGCTGAACGAACCAAATCTCGACGCCCGTGTTGCTGAGGGGTTGCCATGGTTAGCCATGACCTACGTTGATATGGACTGGGATTGGCTCGTTCGCAATGCCAAGGTCCATAACCGGCAAAACCGATTGGGATTTGCTGTCTCTCTGGCGACTGAAGTGTCTGAGGGCAGGAATGAGAACGAGCGGGCGAGAAAGCTTCGGTCGTGTTTGGAGGTCTTGGAGAGAGCCCGGCTTGCGCGCGAAGATACCTTCTGTCACGACTCGATGACCCAAGCCGAGAGAGCATGGCTGCGAGAGCATCGTTCGCCCGCAGCGGCCCACTGGAATCTCCTGACCGACATGAAGGGAGAACACCTTGCCTACGCATCCGAATGAAGGCATTCCGGAACCATGGCTCTCGTTCCTGCGCGAATTGGATTCGATGGCGCACGAGGACGTTCGGCTGGATTGTATGGGAGGGTTCGTCGTTACCATGGTGTACGGATTTTCACGGCCCACGGGAGATCTGGACGTCTTGGAGATTGCACCAGCGGAAGTCGGCCGCTCCATGCTGGCACTGGGCATGCGGGGCGGTTCGCTTCACAAGAAATACAAGATCTATCTTGACCACGTCGGCGTCGCGCATGTACCCGAAGACTACGAAGATCGGCTCACGGAGATATTTCCGGGCACCTTCCAACATCTTCGGCTCTTAGCTCTCGATCCCTATGACATTGCCTTGTCGAAGCTGGAACGCAACATCCAACGTGACCGAGACGATGTGCTGCATCTTGCGCGAACCGTCCCGCTTGACCTGAAAGTTTTGAAAGATCGATATCAGAAGGAACTGCGCTGGCAGTTGGGCAATCCGGCGCGCGAAGACCTTACTCTCCAACTGTGGATTGATGCCATCGAAGAGGAAAGGTCAAAGCAGTAACTAGCCACATACGAACCACCGGGTTGTCCTTGCAATCGGCAAGGCTCCCGATACACTCTCGTTCTTTCCCTCCTCGACGCGTCTCGAAAGTCCCTGCCTCGTTTATTTCTCTCCAAATTCCATATCCGGGAGGTGCGTGTGACTCCGTGCATCTCGGCCGTCCAGCACCTGCGTAGACTTCGGGGTGGAGCGCAATCCCATCTGCTGCGGGCCTCCGATGGCGCATTCTACGTAACCAAGTTCCAGAACAACCCTCAGCACATCCGAGTGCTTGCGAACGAAATGCTCGGTGCGCGGCTAGGCCTGGCACTGGGCCTGCCAATGCCAAGTGTGGAAGCGATTGAAGTATGTGACTGGCTCATTGACCACACCGAGGATCTGAGAATCGACCTGGCCGGCAGAAGAATTCCTTGCCGGAGCGGCAGGCAACTGGGATCGCGATACCGCGATTCTCAGACTGCTGGCCTAACGCTCGACTACTTGCCTGACCCTCTGCTCGAGAAAGTGCTCAATATCGCCGACTTTGCCCGAGTTCTCGTGCTCGACAAGTGGACTTGCAACAGCGATGGCCGGCAGGCAATCTTTTGGCACGAAAAGCCACGAAGCGAGCGATACACCGCCACCTTCATTGACCAAGGATATTGCTTTAATGCCGGCGAATGGACTTTCCCCGACTTCCCGTTAAGGGGAGTGTATGCCAATAATTGCGTTTACCAGGGCGTGCGAGGTTGGGACGCATTCGATCCGGCCTTGAGCCGGGCAGAGCGGATGGATGCGAACCAGATCTGGCAGCTTGCCGCCGATATTCCCGAGGAGTGGTACGAAGGCGACCGAGACGGCCTGCATCAATTGGTGTCCGCGTTGTACCATCGGCGGACTGTCATTCGGGGGCAAATCGAGAAGTTTCGCAAATCGACGCGGAACCCGTTTCCAAACTGGCGAGACTCTCCCGCATCTGTCGACTCCTCCACGATTAGACGGGACGAAGGGGTTGCGATTTCGGTAGGATAGGAAATTGCATGGAGCTTTACATCATTGCAGGGCATGAACGCTTGGTTGCGCGCTACGGTGAGAAATGAAGCGAACTCGTGAGAGCGTCTTGCGCTTGCCTATGGAAAGGCGGGCCGAATTGGCATTTTGCGAGGCGATCGACGAGGTTATTTCCGAGCACGCCCGTCTCGGGTTACCCCTCTATATCGGACGCAATGGCAAGGTGGTGAAGTTGTCTCCGAACAAGGTCCGCGGTCGCTCACGATCCAACCATCACAAGTCAGACTCCCCTCTCGTTGAGTGTTCTTCTGCCAGTAAAACAATCCCGCCAGTTCTGCTTGACACAACCTTGTCTGAACCCACCTTGCAGATCGTGGCTGCCTGACGAGGCAGGGAAGCTCTTCCCGACTCCGTAGATCGTTTCGCGTACCCGCCAGGAGTATTGCGCACGGCTCTATAGCTCGCTTAAGGAGTGACCGCCAACAAAAAGAAATGAGGATGGCCATGAGAATTCGTGTGTCCACGAGGGCCGACTTGTTTGAAAAACGAAAACAGCAACATATCGAGCGCGGCTACCGAATTGAAGATGAGCGGCCAATCCCGGTGAACGGTTTCTGCTCGTTCATCGCCGTGAGCGAGGTACCCGATTCCGGCGGAATTCCCGACCTTGTGGCACAGGCGCTCAATGGGTAACAACTCTTGGGCGAATGAAGGAAGGCTCGGTCTCTTTCCGTTATTCCGGTCAAGTGCGCGAATTCCAAGTCATTGATTTTACAGGTGCATTGTCCTCGATTGCGGAGAGAAAATAGAGAACCCCAGATATAATTAGGATGCGAGGTCTATGTGGCGGATTTCTTTGTTCGGGCACACTGAGGGCGAACTTTGAATACAGACAAGACAATTCGCAGGGTTCGAAACCCGGAACAGCAAGAAGCGGAAACGTATCGTTACTGGCAAAGCTTGCCGATAGGCGCAAGACTGTCTGCCGTCTGGGATGTCAGTGCGGCCGCTTATGCGTTTGCCGCTGCTTACAACGGAGCTCGCTTCAATGATGCCGGAAGACCTCAAAGAGCTATTACGCGCATTCAACGATCAGGCAGTTAAGTTTCTTGTCGTAGGGGGCTATGCTTTCGGCGTTCACGCCGAGCCGCGAGCAACCAAGGATCTGGATATTTTTGTCCGATCCGACGAGGAAAACAGCAAAGCAGTATTTCGCGCGCTCGCACAATATGGCGCGCCTCTCGGCGGCCTAACTCCGTCTGACTTTAAGGATGGCACGACTTTCCAAATCGGCCAACCCCCGGCACGAATCGACATTTTGCAACACATCGACGGTGTCACATTTGACGAAGCCTGGGAGAACCGCATCGAGGGAATTATCGATGGCCAAATCCAAGCTGCCGTCATATCCAGAGACGATCTCATCCGAAATAAGCTTGCCACTGGACGGGAACAAGACATTCTCGATGTTAAGAAACTACAGACTGCCAAACAACGAGGTTTCACCTAGCGGGTCTGCGCGGGTGCACTGAGACGGAATCAAGCGGCCGTTCGATCCGTAACTTCTTCCATGAATATCGTCGATTGGCTGATTCTTAGTATCTGTCTGATAATTCAGACGGAAGGAATCAAGTTCCCAAGAATATCCTTCGACTACCGCTGGAAAAACGCGTGAGATCGCGTTTAAGGAGGCGGTCGAGCGGGTTATCGACGAACACGCCCGTCTGGGATTGCCACTCTACATTTGGCGTGACGGCAAGGTGGTGGGGTTATCTGCTCAAGAGGTACGTCACGATTCTGCAATGCATGGCAAATAGAACGACGAATCCTCCTCTTGCCGTTTCTGTGAGATGTCCGCGTTGGTGAGCACCCTTCCGTAGAAACCCGCCTCGCTTTCCCTCACATTCTTAGATTGCGTTGTCAACTTGGAGACGTGCCGGCAGCTTCTGGGCCCGTGAACGCGTCGAGGAGGTTCCCCCTGTGCGTCCCCATGGTCAAACCAAGCTAGGTTTCTTCCCTCTTCCGATAGCCGAGGCCAGGCGACTAAAGAGTTGGCTGAGCTTTCCCGAGCGATTTTCAGCACTCGATCCGTGCGTAGGAGACGGCGCAGCTTTTACGCATTTGCTCGAAGGAACGCAGGCCCGACGCTACGGGATTGAAATTGACTCCCACCGAGCCGAGCAGGCAGCCAGCCTGGGCATCGATACTCTGCACGCAAACACCTCAGATGTGCGGTGTCCGGCAGAAACGTTGTCCCTCCTCTACCTGAATCCTCCGTATGACTTTGAGACCGGCCAGACGAATAACCAAAGACTAGAGTTGGTGTTTCTGCAGCACACGTATCGCTGGCTGAAGCCCGGCGGCGTTCTTGTGTTTGTCATTCCACAGCCACAATTGAGACCGTGCGCGAAGATGTTGAGCGAGCACTTTACCGATCTCGTGGTGTACAGATTGACCGAACCCGCCAGCGTCCAATATCAGCAAGTTGCAGTGTTGGGCGTGCGGCGCAAGCGACACCAGCACATCCAAGACTCCGCGTTACTGGAAGGCGTGCGCTGGCTGGAAATGCTGGCGACTAAAGCCGATCTTGAGGCCCTGGGCGAGACGCCTACGAGCCGCTACGAGATTCCAGACTCAGGCCCCATAGTTCTCACCAATGCGGGTATTTCGTTGGATGCGGTGGAGGATCTGCTGCTAGAGTCATCGGCCTACCGCCAGGCCAGCCGCGTGCTTCTCCCCAAACAACGGGACGTTAGAGGCCGGCCGCTTACACCGCTGCATGGCGGGCATGTCGGGTTGCTGTGTACCGCTGGAATGCTCAACGGGGTGTTCGGCGAAGGAAAAGATCGTCACATCGCCCACTGGCGCTCCGTGAAGTTCACCGATCACTGGGAAGAGCAGGAGGAAGACGGAACCAAAATCCTGCACGACCGGGAAAGGTTCTCCCACGAACTCACGCTGGTCTTCGCCGACGGCGAGACTCAGATTCTCACTCACGAAAAGAAGGACTCGCCGTGAAGAACGCACACCTTCGCTTCGGTTGGCTCACCTACGTAAAGACCACAGAGAAAGCCGTGACAAATATCAGGCTGCGCCTGGACCGCTTCATCGGCGAGGTATTGCCTGACCCTCCGCGACAGGCCAAGGCCCACTTAATCTCCGTGATCGGAGGCGACACACAGATTGCGGCCGTTTCTGCGGCTATTTCCATGGGAGAGCGTTTCATGGTGGAAGGCCCGGGCGTTCCGCCGATTCGCGTTTGCCTGGAACGCAACCCGCAGTGCTACAAAGGGTCGCTGCAACTTGCCGGTCGCAAGAAGCCTCTGCGTCATCTCATTGGAGTTTCCGAGGAGTTTGCCGCCAGTGGCACGTTATCAGGAACGGATCGAACCCTCTTAGCGGACTCCGAAGCGTCGTTCGTGTGGTCGTCGCTGGCGCAAATTCACGGCATCCCAGGAATTCCAGATTGGGCCGAGTGGTTTCTGCGGCAACTCGAAAAACGCAAAGCGGTCGTTCCGATGCTGGGGCTTGGATGTAATCCTGTGCTGGTCAAAGGGAACAAAGAGCAATTCCTTTCCTGGCTCGGTGACGGCTTGTGGGGCGGCGACATTCGCTTTCCCGAATATAGCGGTTCAATCCATTGGCCGAGCCTGGAACTGAAGCAGATCGTTCTGCCTGCCGAAAGCTGAACTCCTAACCTTCCTGTTTTCGAGCGTTGACCCTACCGAGATTCTTTCCGCAGCGTCTGAGGATTTCTATGCCCGAGCTTGCCACCATCTACGACTACATGCGCGCCCACGCCACCATGCTGGGAGAACGGATCCTTCAGGAATACCCAGCTTTGCATCCGTTCGATGCCCCGATCTCCCCACGAATTGCCAGGCTTCTGCGCCGACCGTTTCCGGCGCAGACGATTGCCCTCATGGGCGTAGTGAAACGCTGGGAGCGGGCGAGGACCGCCATGGTCGTCGCCGAATGCGGAACCGGCAAAACCCTGATTTCGCTGGGAGCGATTCACGTTCACAGCGACGGCCATCCATTCAACGCTCTGGCCATGGTTCCTCCGCACCTGGTCGAGAAGTGGGCGCGTGAAGCATTCCTGACCATTCCGGGAATTCGCGTGTTCCTGATCGATGACCTGCGGAACGGCGGTAACGGAAACACGCCGCACGGCGTCAATGAAGTGCGGCTGAAGCAGGGCCGGGTCGTGCGGGATGGCTTGCACACCACGCTCAGCGACATGCGGCTCCGGAAACAGTCGGCGAGTTCCCGTGACCGATGGAGGTCTTTATGCGCGCGTCCGGCGTTGTTCATCGTCGGGCGCGAGCGCGCCAAGCTGGGGTATTTTTGGCGCCACGCTTACGTGATCCCGCGTTCCGGCCCTTATCTGGGCTGCGTGGTCAACGCAGACACGGGGAAACCCGTGATAGTGGATGACGGCCGGCTGACCGTTGCCGACTTCGAGAAGTTCAAGATTGCCGAGACCATTGAGTCCTGTGGGGAGAGGTCGAGCCGCCGGGTGCACAGTGCGATGTGGCAGGCCGATCCGGAGAAAATCCGCCGCATGGCTCCGGTCGAATTCATCGGGCGCTACATGCCGGGCTGGTTTGACTATGCCATTTGCGACGAGATCCACCAACTTGCGGGCGACACGGCGCAAGGCAATGCCCTGGGCACGCTGGCCTCGTGTACCGACCGAATCGTTGGTTTGACCGGCACGCTGCTGGGCGGCTATGCCGACGACCTGTTCAACACGCTATTCCGTCTCGAAGCGAGAAGGATGAAGGAGCACGGCTACGAGTGGGGCACTACGGGACGGAGTTCCTTTATTCAGGATTACGGCGTCCTGGAG
>Ga0302140_10005537_pt1 | contig 15927 bp, 9 predicted proteins | sample I_Bog_E1_1_FD_202095 | JGI IMG/M metagenome (GOLD analysis project Ga0302140, IMG submission 202095) | Peat permafrost microbial communities from Stordalen Mire near Abisko, Sweden - I_Bog_E1_1 | ecosystem: Environmental > Terrestrial > Soil > Wetlands > Peat | place: Sweden: Abisko, Stordalen...
GATGTCGAGATCGTCTGCAATCACCTTGAATTTAATGGAAACGACTCCATATTGGTTGCCGCGCACGACGTTACCGAGCAAAAGCGGTCCGAAGCGGTGCGGCAGGACAGCATGAACAAATACCGTGTCCTCTTCGAGGACTCCGGCGATGCGAACTGGCTCATTGACGAAGGGAAGGTTCTGGACTGCAACTCGGCGGCACGCCAGATGTTCGGATACGATGACAGCGCGTCCATGCCGACACCCTACGAAATGTCGCCCCCGAATCAATCCAACGGAAGGCCTTCCAGCACGGCAGCCCAACTGAAGATTGATGCTGCGTTACGGAGCGGCAAGGAACGATTCGAGTGGTTGCACCAGCGCAGGAACGGCGAAGTGTTTCCAGCTGATGTGTGCCTGACCGCGTTGACGCTGAGCGGACGGCAAGTGCTCCTGCACACCGTGCGCGACATCACTGAGCGCAAGTATGCTGAGGAAGCTCTCCTGTTCAAGAATGCATTGCTTGAGGCGCAGGCCGAGTCGACACTTGATGGGATTATCGCCGTCGACGAGTCCGATCGCATCATCCTCGTAAACAAACAATTCAAAATCGGGTTCGATATACCGGAGGAACTGCTGAGTCTACGAGAGGATGCGCTCGTCCGCCAACACGTGATGGGTAAAATGCAGGGTCCGGATGAGTTCATCGAGAAAATCAAGTACATCGAAAGCCACCGGGGAGAGAAGAGCAACGATGAAATCCGGCTCAAGAATGGGAAGATTTTCGACCGATACACCGCGCCCCTCGTCGACGCAAGAGGTCAATATCGGGGCCGAATCTCATACCACCGCGATATCACCGAACAAAAAGCTGCTGAGGAGCGAATTCAGTTCCTCGCCTATTACGATGCGCTTACCGAGTTGCCGCATCGGGCGCTTCTGCAGGATCGCATGGAAATTGCCTTGGCTGATGCTCGCCGAAGAGGCGAAAAGATCGCAGTGATGTTTCTCGATCTCGACCAGTTCAAGGCGATCAACGATTTGTTTGGCCATGCATTCGGCGACATTCTATTGAAGGAAGTCGCAAAGCGCATTCAGAATTGCGGGCGGGAACGGGACACTGTGGCCAGGGTAGGCGGAGACGAATTCCTCATCTTGCTCGGTAGCATAAAAGATGCGGCGGACGCCGCGATCGCGGCCCAACGGATCATGACGGCCTTGAACGAAAACTTCCTCATACAGGGGCAGTCACTCAATGTGAACTGCAGCGTTGGTATCAGCATGTTCCCCGAGCACGGCGCCGACAGCGAGACCTTGATCAGAAATGCCGATGCGGCGATGTTTCGCGCCAAAAGCGATGGTCGCAGCAAAGTGCGGTTCTTTACAAACGAGATGAATGCGGATGCTCAGGAACGTCTGTCCATGGACAAGAATCTTCGTCTCGCACTCGACAGGGATGAATTCTTCCTGGTGTATCAGCCTCAGATCGAGATTGAAACCGGAAGGATCACTGGGTTCGAGGCGCTGATTCGTTGGCGTCAACCGGAATTGGGTCTCGTCCCACCTGACAAGTTCATACCCGTTGCGGAAAACAATGGTCTGATCGTGCCCATCGGCGAGTGGGTCCTCAAAACTGCGTGCGCCCAGGCAAGGAAATGGCAGGACGACGGACTGGCTCCAGTCACCATGGCAGTCAACGTGTCAGCGGTCCAGTTTCGCCAGGAAGGTTTCGCCGATCTCGTCAAGCAAGTCTTGACGGAGTCCGGACTTCTCCCCGAGTACCTCGAACTCGAACTGACGGAAAGTCTGTTGTTATCCAATGTGGACGTGGTATTCGCGACCCTCCAGGGTCTGAAGAACGTTGGCCTGCTGCTTGCCATTGATGACTTCGGCACGGGTTATTCCAGCCTCAGCTACTTGAAGCAGTTTCCAGTCGGCAAGCTCAAGATCGATCGCACATTCATCCGTGACATTGCGTTCGACATCGATGACGCAGCCATCACCACCGCCATTATCAGCATGGCGAAGAGTCTGCGTCTTAAAGTGATTGCAGAGGGCGTGGAGACTGAAGCGCAGATGTCGTTCCTGCGGGAACACCGCTGCGATGAGATGCAGGGCTATTACTTCAGTAAACCGATCTCGCCCGACGAAGCGGCTGCAATGCAGCTCAACTAACGGTCCCCTCCGCCTTATGTGGTTCCCCTCCTTCGCGAGAGAAACCTCAATCAGCCCAGCAATGTGTCGGTTGAATTCACGGAGTTCCTCCGCCGGTACCCAGGTATTGGCCCGCGCACAGGCTTACACTGGTTGGGATTACCAATCGAGCCTGAAAAGGTTCAACACGCCGGAAGCCGCGGCAGGATTCTGCGGATTGATTTCGTGTTCAAGAGAACGGGAGAACAGAATTGAGTTTACGTCGGCGACACCGATTTGGAATTGGAGGGTTTTCGAAGCGTTCGTTCGATCTCATGCCTCCAGAGGATTTGCGCAATGCCATTCGAAGTGGCGATCTGGCGCAGCTGGAGTCGATCCTGAAGCAGCATCCTGATCTCAGTCAAAGCAAAGATAGGCGGAGCGGAGGGACACTCCTGCATGGAGCCGCATTCTTTAACCAACCCGGGATCGCGAATTACCTGCTAGAAAATGGTGCGCCCGTAAACGCAGGCGACAGACGAGGTTCCAGCGCGCTGGCGTGGGCGGCATCCAAAGGCCACAAGACCATCGCGGAACTCCTTCTTTCGCACGGAGCCAATGCGAACGCCAAAGACCAGGGCGGATTTAATGCGCTCTACTACGCCGCATCGGGTGGTCAATTGGATCTTGCAAAACTGTTGCTGTGTCATGGCACTGATCTGAATGCCAAGAGCAATGACGGATGGACGGCATTGCACGCCGCGGCGCACAGAGGCCATTTGCAAGTAGTGGAATGGCTTGTCGGGAATGACGCAGACGTGAATGCGACAAATTCGTGGGGCCAGACACCGCTATTTTGGACAGCAGCCGGAAATGACGGTCCTGCCACCGAGGCGCCTCCAAAAAAGTACCTCGACAAAACAGAAGAAACTGAGGCGGGAAAGGAAGAGGCGTCGACTGGTTCGAAAAAGGTCGAAGTTGCGGAATTCCTGCTTGCAAGAGGAGCAAACGTCAATGCGAGCGATGAGCTAGCCGAGACTCCGTTGTATTGTGCGGCGTACGCAGGTGACCTCGAAGTTACTAAGTTGTTGCTTGCTGCGGGAGCTATGCTGAATGCCACTGCAAAGGACGGATGGACAGCCTTGTGCGTTGCCGCCAAGCGTGGACACACCGAGGTGGTGAAATTGCTCCTTGATCGGGGTGCCGATGCCGCTCTCAAAGTAAAGAATATCTACACGCCATTCAATTACGCAGTACTGAATGGGCGCAAAGAGGCCGCCGGATTGTTGCTTTCATTGGGCCCGAAAAACGAAATGATAGTGAATGCTCGTTGCCCAGGGTGCGGTTCGAAATGGCAACATCTAATTAACGCTCCACTGTTCGAGTCCGCTCGACAAACGCGGAAGCTCTTTCGCTGTACTAAATGCGGAGCGATCTGGTCGAAGAGAAAGATCGAATGGCGAGCCTCGCTGTCTGGTGTGTTCGCCATCTCGTTCGCGGCTTTTTACGGTATCTACGGGTTCCATAACCATCACGGTACCGAGTTTTTCCATATTGCTTTGGGTGCGCTTTGGACCTGGATCGGGATTGGACACTTCACGAAGTCTTCCAGGCGGGCGCACACCTGGATTCAAGGTGCACCTCAGAGTGCGGCGACGGATTGAAACTCCTCAGCAACGTGGAGCGCTTGCGACCGCGCCAGTCGGCACCCACCACAGGCGGAGTAAGCAGCCGCAGCACCTTCCGCATGGGCATCGCGATTTGAATCTCTTGGACCGGGTTCTATACTGATCACCAAAGTGGAAAGCGCAAACTCACCGACGAGTCCCACACCAAGCGAACATTCGCTCTGGTTGAATCTCCGCTTGGCGGCGGCCGCAATTCTGCTCTTGCCTGCAATCTGGTTCAGTTGGAAGACGATTGATTGCCTGGCCGCGCGCCGCCTCGTCCGCACCGACCTGGCCGAGATCACACACGCGCGCTACGGAATCCTGAGTGCCGACCAATGGCGCGGCATCATCGGTCCAATCCTGAATGCGCAAGTCGATAAGCTCGATCTCAAGGGACAAACCAGGAGTCTCCGGCCGATGGTCGAGCGATCGCTTTACGACCTCCTCGACCACATCAAGACGCAGATGACATCGCCCAGCGCCAAGGGATCGGGCTTGCCCGGCGGGGGCAATCCCATAATCGTCAACATGATCATCGGGTCTTTGCGCCCGCATGTGCCGGAGTACACCGACGTGGTGATGGTGCAGTTGGGCAAGCAGGAAACGCAAAAGAGCTTCAAGGACTCCGTCCGCGGCGTCCTTGCCGATGCGGTCAACAACACCTTCGGCGCCACGGACATGAATACCTACAACAGCATCCTGAAGCGATACGGGTGTGCCCAGACAAGCACGGGCGCCGCTGCGTGCGAGGAGACTCTCAGCAAAAAGATCGCGGAAGCGGACAGCCAGGCGACTCGCTACTATCTCACGGTCCTCGCATCGGCAGCGCTGGGCTTCATCCTGCTGATGCCCGGCAAGCGGACCCTCTCGCGTGCCGCTGTTTCCGTGCTGATGTTGTTCTGCCTTGCGATGCTGGTCGGCGGCATTCTCAGCCCCATGCTGGAGGTGGAAGTCCGCGTCACCAAGCTCGACGCAACCCTGCTCGGCGCGCCCATCGAGTTTCGCGACCAATCCCTTTACTACCGCAGCAAGACCGTGCTTGAAGTGTGTCAGACCCTGCTTGCCATGGGGCGCCCTGAGATGACGCTGGTTGGCGTGCTCGTCATCCTGTTTAGCGTGGTCTTCCCGGCTCTCAAAATGCTCGCGCTCGGCGCATCTCTCTTTCGACCCGCGCTCTTGCGCACCAACCGCCTGGTCAGGCTGCTGGCCTTCGACCTATCCAAGTGGTCCATGGCCGACGTCATGGCCCTTGCGATATTCATGTCCTTCGTCGCATTCAACGGCGTCATCGGTAGCTCGTGGGACGGCGTCCGCGGCATGCCGGGCATCCAGGCAGTGTCGTTTCCGACGAATGCTTCCCAGATCCTGCCCGGTTATTACTTGTTCATCGGTTTCTGCGTGTCGAGCATCTTCCTGTCGAAGAAACTGGAGCACGGCATAGCTTCCAGCTCCTCCTCCAAATCAAGCTAGAACTGGTTGCATGAATCCCGTTTTGAAAAGGCACTTGCTTTGAAAGGGCACGACTTCAGGCGTGCCGCAAAAGGCGCATAAAACCAGGGGCTTCAGCCACTGAGGGACGTCTTCATTCACTGCCGCCCGCCCAGAAAAGAACCCCGCATCTCCTGCTGTCCCCTGGTACTGCGGTCGTAGATCGAGAGTTACGGAGGGAGCAGGGGGTTTTAACCCCCTGAAAGAGGCGAATTCATGTGGCCTTTGGGCCCGGGCCTTTGCTCGTTCTCCCTCGATTGAGCGAACTTCAAATGTTGTACTATGCCCCCGCCTTCGGCATGGCGAAGATTGCTGGATCAATCGTTTTGTTTAGCTCAATCTTCTTCACCGTTATGCTCAACTGGAACTGACCAAGATCCAGACCGATGCCATAAGGAACCATGAAGCCCGTTTCCGTCTTCCGGTAATCCGAAAAGCTGGTCGTGATCGTCACAGGCTGGCCCTGCATCTGGCCATCCGTGGTCATGGTGTTCACCAGGAACGTTTTCGCATCGATCACGAAGGTGTATTTGACTTTCTCCTTCGTGGTCAGCTTGATCGTATAGGTCTTGTCGTCCTTGCTCGCCAACTCGATCGCGCTCCCCTTGGCTGCGTAGTCGTAGAGTAGCCCGCCCACGTAGATTCCGGCCTTGCCCGAGTTGTACTGGTCGTCCGGCATCGGCGTCGGGTCGGCGGCGCCCGCCATCGGGTTTACCGACCAGCCGCCCTTGTCCGTGTAGCACGAAATGATCTTGGTTCCGTTGAATTCGGACACCGACTTTATGCCCACGCCATCCACCGTGATGGTCGTGGTTGGGGCCTCGGTTCCCATCACCTGCATCGTGCCTTCCATCGACATCGTCTTGATCTTGCTGATTGCATCTTTGCCGCCAACGGCATCCAGGGACTTGTTGACCACCTCGTCGGCGGTCAGAGCCGGAGCCGGAACTGGCGCCGTGACCGGAGCCTGAGCCGCGGCCGGAGCTTGTACCGGGGACGAATCCTGAGCCACCTGGGCCGAGAGCACAACTGCACCAGCCATAGCGGTAAACGCGATAATTCCGAGAATAGTCCTTTTCATTTCTGCCTTTCGCTTGTTCCAGATGAGCGTGATTGGTTGTGGAAACAGTTTACGCCTCACTTTCGGCGAGGCAGTCCATTCCTTCTCCATCGTTACGAAATCGTCCAGCGCAAAGTTCCCGGGCGACCCTCAGACGAAAGGCCGTCTCGCACTGTCAGGAGCAAGGAGAGGCTCGATTGACGGCTGATTGATCGCCAAGAATGTTCGCGGTCCTTTGCAGATGATTACGCGGTCCCGGCGCACAATAAATACAGGTGACCCCATGAGAAACATCACAGTATCCGTCGACGACGGCGTCTACCGCCACGCAAGGGTCTTTGCAGCCAAATCGAACACATCCGTGTCTGCCCTTGTAGCCAAATTCCTCGTAAACATGCCCTTCTTTACGCAATTGATTGAAGACAAACGAGCCGCCGAAGCGGCACGTGCAAACGCAGACGCTTCAATGAAGAGGTCTTCTTAGCAAAAGGAGACCGGTTGACCCTGAAGAGTTCGTTCTTTTGCACCACGGAAACTCCGGGTTAACTTGTTATTTAGCAACAACTTCTGCGCAATTGTGTTGGCCATGGTTAATGTTCATCGATTTCCGAACTCTAAAAGGTCGGTTTCGATCGGTTTCCGAACTTTCCAAGGTTAATTCCCGTGCGTTTCCTAACCCTTAAAGGTCTTGTTTCAACGGTTTATAGCTCGCAAGCACTTGAAAATAATATAGTTAGTTAAAACTTGATAGAAAACAGTCGACTACCTTTTTCGGGCTGTGAAACTGTGAAGCAACCTAAACCATTCCAAACAAATAACATACAAAGCCAAAACTCACAGAAACACAGCCCCTGTGAAACTGTGTGACCCTACCGGAACCGACTCGAAGCAAACGCCGCCGAAAAAGCCTCCGTCCACCCCGGAACCGGATCTCCATTCGGCAGGCACTCAGCACAAAGGGGCGCAGTCCCATCCGGTGGCACCTCCGTCGGAATCGGAAGTCTCGGAGCCGGCGGCTGATTGACCGCCAGATAGTGCCCATGCCGGTAATCCCAGTTATCGGGAATCCCATAAGGCGCCGTCATGTTTTCAGGCCATGGTTGCGCCGGCCCCGCGTGCCCCAGCGCCCCATGCCACCATGGATGCCCCACAGCAATAATCCCAGAAGCAAGATTGCCGATCGGAAAAGCCCACGTCAGCACTTCGTCCTTTGCGGATGACAAGACGGAAATTTCCCCAATCCTCCCCGCCGCATCCGCAAACTCGTCAGTCAATGCGTTGTCATCCACTGCGCCGGCCATGATCGTCACCTGCCGCACCGGCAAACTCATACGCGAAATCGTCGAAAGTATCACCCGCGCCCCAAGGCCATGCGAGGCAAATGACACACTGGCCGCAGTGGCAAAGTTGGTGTCCACAAACTCCGCAATCTTTACCCCCGCATCGTCTGAAACCTTCGCTTCAACCCCGTTGTCCAGCCCATGCGCCCAGACGGAATCCCCCGGCCACAGCAGTCCTACAAACGCCGACGCCTGCGGCAACTGCAGAATGCTCCCCCAGTTCGAAAGGCTTGCAATCCCATCCGCGCGGTCCACGTTGAACCCGTGCGTCGCAATCAGAACATGCCGCCCGCGCACCGACGCAATAAGTTCACCCAACGCAAGGCCCGTGTAGTCATTCAGGCTCGTGCCATGGTTAACCGCGACAGAAGTTGCCAGTTCTCCACCCACCGCCGAAAGCCGGCAATCGATAAACTGAGTCATCGCTGCCTACTTTCTTTTCACCGCTTGCATAGCGTTCACCGCCGTGGCCAGCGCGCTTGAAATGTCCTTCGCCACCGGCGCAAGCGGTGTTGCCAACAGCCCCACAAGCACGGACAGCGCCAGTTCCTGCGATCTCCAGAATCCATCGCCCGTCAACGTCCATCCCGCCGCCACAGCCAGCAACACCGCCACCAGCGCTGCCAGTCCCCGCGATATATTCCGATACTTCTGGTCGGAGCACTGGTACGCCTGATCCAGCATCGCCGTCACAATCAGGTCGAAGCGCGCATACACGTCCACTTCCGCCTGTGCCAGCGACGCCCCCGTCGAAATCTTCGTTGCAACCGACCGCAAAATGACTGGATCAACATTGGTCTTCGCCGCCAGTGCCTCTGCATTTCCAGCGGCCATATGCAGCTTGACCAGCGATTTGGCGATGGCCTTCTGGCTTACCAGATCATTGCCGTTCACCCAGTTCGCCTCTACCGTTTCCAGAACATTCTTACGCGGTAGCGTGTTCACGGGCTTGGTCGGAAGACCATCGCCTGTCTGGTCCGGCGTCAAATGGGTCACCACTTCCTTTATGTGCTTCAGGCCGATCCGGTTGAGCCCGGGCAGAACTGCCTTCGAAGCGTCCACCACTCCAAACGCCGCCGTCCCCAGTCCTCCGATGGCGCCCACAATCTGGCTGAGCGGCATCTTCTCCAAATCCATATGCATACTGCTTGGATCAACAAACATGGTTTACTCCACTCCAGCGTTACTCCAATTCCTGCCGAGGGAATCGATGCATCAAAGCGTTTTTTCAAAAAAGAAAATGCCACCTCGTACCAGGTTCTCAGCTCGACATAAACTGAACGACCACTCTCAATCACAAGCATATATATAGGCAATCTCGCTCGAAGTAAAGGAGATTTCGCCAGCGGGTCACTCGGCCCCGAACCGCTTATAGTCCCGGAACTCCATCGTATTCGTCAGCGCCTCGTGCGTCCCCTTCTTCACATCCAGTTCCGCGCTCACAGGCATCAGGTATTTCAGTCCGTTGATCGCGACAAAATCATAGTCCACATCCATCGCTGTGCCCTGCGTAGGAATATCTGTCGGCAGATCGTCAGCCTTCAACGTAACCCGCCGAACTCGCCGCGTGTTGCTGTCGATAAACACCTGCCCGCTGAATCCAACGACCAACTGCTTCCCGTTGTTTCCGGTCACGGAGAATGAAGAATTCCCGCCCTCCACGCGATAATCAAAAACCTGAACTGTCCCCCCGTTCAAAACCGCCGTCGCTTTCCACTTGAAATCCGCCTTCGACGCCTCGCGGAACACCGCCTGCAGAACCCCGCCAAACTCCCCTGAAGAAAAAATTCCCTTCATGCTCCCGCGATCCGTATGGCCCGCATTCCCATTCAGTTCCAGCATGGTCCGCGTCTCCACCCGGTCCTGATAGCTCAGCATCTCAACCAGCGAGTCAATCGCCCGCCACTTCCCATCTCCATTCGAATCCACAGCCCGCTTCGTCACTTCCGTGCACTCGAAATTCGGCAGCGACTCGTTGTAGCTCAGGGCCCGCTGGCGCGCACCTTCAATCAGCGCATGCGCATCATCCTGCGCCAGCGCCGCCACCGGCTTATCCACCGCCGTAATCGCCAGCAGGTTGGGCGCATGAGGAGGCCCATCCAGCGTCCCGCCCGCCGCGCCCTCGCTCAACCCCGCCATCTCCAGCGAATTCGAATCAACATCCGTTGCTCCTGCCGTCCCCGTCACCCGAAACTTCCCCGATTGCTCCGCGGTATTAGCGCCTTGCTTCAGAAAAGCCTTCACTTCATAATCCCCTGGCGCCAGCGACCCCGATTTCACGCTCGCCACATACGACATCGCTGTATGCTCCCCATCTGCCTCAAGCAGCGGCGAGCGCGGCCCCGGCTTCCCGTTGCGTATCAACTCCATCTCCAGCTTCATCGGTTCGCTCGAAGCAGGATCAGGATGCAGAATCAGAAAGAACGAAGCGTCCTTCGCATGTGCCGGCAACTCCCCCGTCAAATTTGGCGTCACCTTCGAGTGCTGATAGCGCATGGGCTCCAGCGGATCTCCATCATCCACCGCCTTCGTCCGCACCAGCACCATGTCGCTCACTGACACAACTCCCGTCATGTCCGGAATCTCAAACTCCCGCCGAATCGCCCCCGCCTTCCCACTGTTCTGGTCCAGCACAGCGACCTCCATCGTGTACTTTCCCGGTGTCGAAACAAAGTGCCGCTCCAGCGCAATCGTCGCCGAACTATCCCGCTCCAGTGTCTCCTTCGCACCGCGCTTCTTCACGTCCTCGCTGTAATGTTCAACCACTGTTCCGCTCGTATCCCTGATCTGCGCAACAATTGAAACGTGGGCCGAAGTCACATGCGAAGTACCATCCTCTTTCGTCTCCAATTCTGAAAGAGGAACTTCCACCGCCATCGTGTTGCTGTTTCCATTCGGCAGGTCGCCAAACCGCAGAACCGCCGCATGAAACGCCAGGTCCCTGGGCAAAGTCGCACCCCCAAGCGCCTTTTGCAGCGGCCCTTCAAACGGCTGAATGTCCGCATTCGCGCCCCCCGCCAGTGCAAAATACCCCGTCTTCGTCTGGATATTCAACCCCGCCCGCAGCGGCTTCACTGAAATCGTGCGGAATTTCCCGTCATACTCCTTGAAAGGAGGAACATAAGTCGCCTCGTAGTAACTCGCCAAATCTTCGGCCATCTGCGCCAGCGGCTTCGTCGTTGCGTTCTGCCCGTCGATATAAGCCCCGCCCGTCGCCTTTGAAAATGCAGCCATCGGGCTCTGCGATTCGGCAAATGGATCGGTCAGGTCTTCGACCCCGTTGCGTGAGAAATCCGTCATCACCGCAATGTCATCCTTCGAAGTCCACACATACCCTCCCGACTCGACTCCTGCTGGAGGTCCTCCTGAATTCGACACGCCGCCCGGCCCTGGGCCCGCTCCTGCAGGCGGCCCGACGGGCGCCAACCCTTGCGGTGTCGACGACTGCTGCAACTGGTACCCTGTCGCTGGAGCAGGCGCGTTAAACAAGGCTTGCGCATTATCCCCCAGCCCCGACTGATTAATGGCTTCCATGTCCACCGTGTAGATGGTCACGCCCGCCTCGGCCGCAGCGCTGGCAATCGTTGTCAGAAACTTCTTCGACTTCGCATCCAGTCGGCGGTTCACCGTGAAATAAATCAGTGCCTTTCGATCCTGCAAGCCTTTCTGCGACTTCACCAGCGCCAGCAACGCCGCCAGTGTAGGCGGACCCTTCTGTTCTTGCTCAATCGACTGTGACTGGTTCAGCGCCGTCAAAAGCGCCTGCGCCTGCGCTCTTTCTTTCGCGTCCACGTGCCGACCGCCTACGTCCACACCCGTCTGCGCAGTTGCAATCATGTTCTTTTCCGCCGCCGACACAGCCTTAACCTTATCCGCGTCCGAGTTCGTATCAATCACAATGTCCAGCGCCAGGGTTGCCGTCGAGGTCAAGCTCATTGGCTCGCTCTCCGTCACCACGTGAACGGCCTGCTCTACCTGTTGCCGATCCTGTGTGAACCCCTGAACCAGCCGCAACCGGTTCGTGAAGTCCAAAACAGAAAATGAGTATCCGGTTGTTGGCAGCACAGCCAGCACCTTCTCAGCGATATTGCGTGCGCTCCTCGCAGTAGGCCCATGGAACGGATCAAAGAGCAGCGTGACCATGTGCCCCCTGCTCGCCGCCGCATCTCCATTCACAAGATGGAACCCGGTCAGCTTTACCGGAACATTGTTATCCATCACCACGAAGTCTTCCGGTTTCAGATCCAGAACAGCCTTGTGCCTCTTATCGTGGACCGCAAGATCCAGCCCCACTTCATTGATATCCGTACTCAGGCTCAGCGAGGGAGACTGATCCTGTGGCACAGTAACAGGCGCCGGAGCCGATTGATTCCCCGGCGTGGTCTGCCCATAAGCTCCACAGACGCAGAACCCCAGGCAGATCGCAGCAAGCCACAATTGCTTTGTATCAGTCCTCCACCGGCTTCGCCGACCCGCGAAAGATAAAACGGTAGCGCTGATCTCCAGATCGGCTGTCGCGAGGGCGTCCTCGCCCGCGCTCTTCAGGACCGACCAAGACTGTTTGTTTTTAGGGCATGGCGGAGTGCCCTCTGGCCCCAATGCCGAAATGGCCCATAAAGGAGATCTTGCCTTCAGCGCCTGAAGGATGGTTTTCAATTGCGTTAAACCCCTGCGCGGAATTCTAACCCGCTCGCCGGACCTTGTATGTACGTGTTTTTGACAGCAGCTCGATCACTCCCGTTAATTGGCCTCAATCGGTGCAAATCTTTTCCGAAAGTCATTCCCCCAACAATGAACCCTCCATGATTTCAGCTAAAATCGAGGCGAGAGAATACGCGATGCTCGAAAGATTGGCCGGAAGACTGAAGTGGGAGGACGCAAACGACGGGGTTCGTGTCGTCATCCCAGCGCGCCTGAGTTGGGGTGCGATTCGAAATCTCCTTGAAGATCTTGGCGTCTATGTTATGGCTTCCCTTGGCATCTTCGTAATAGTTGGCTGTGTCGCATACCTTCGTGGCCTCAGCTTCCATTCTTTCCTGAGTAACTCGGGGATTCAAAGTTTCTACTTCTGCTCTCTTGGCTCCTACGCTGGCTTGATCCTCGCAAGGACGCTACCTAGACTGTTGGGAGAGACGGTCGTCACGTTGAATCCGGCAAAGTTCACTATCGAGTGGAACGCGCCACTATACCGCTCGACAGAAGTCTTTCCCACTGCGACCCTGCAGTGCTTCCGCTTTGTTGAGAGTCCTGGCGAAAGACCTATTCAAAACAAGATCGGACAGAATGAAATTCAGTTCGCCCAGCCCCATCAGACCCGTTCCTTTGGAGAAGGAGTTACACGAGAAGAGGCGGAGGCATTCATCTCCAAAATAAGGCAGGTCTTGCCGGTTCCTGCGCAGCGGCCAAATGAGGCGGTTATTGGGACGGTGGCGAAGCAGCTATAAGTACATTGCATTACCGTATCGAATAACAGTTCATAAAAACGTGTGACCCGCGATCTATCAGGCGAATGTTCACAAACTGCAGCTCACCCCGACCTACTCCGCCCCCTTCGCCAAAAACCGTTCCATAAACTTGGTATCGAACTCCCCATCGCGAAATCCAGCATCCGCAAAGATCCCCTGGTGTAGTGAAATCGAGGTCTCGATTCCCTGCACCACAAACTGCCCCAGCGCCCGCTCCATCTTGGCAATCGCCTCCGCCCGGTCCACTCCATGCACAATCAACTTGGCAATGAGCGAGTCATAGTACGGCGGCACAACGCCCTCGGCATACTGTGCAGTATCCACCCGTACGCCGTTCCCGCCCGGAACATTAAACGCCGTAATCTGCCCCGCCGAAGGAGTGAACTTCTTCGGGTGCTCGGCATTAATACGGCATTCAATCGCATGCCCGCGAATCTGAAGCTTGGGCGGCAATATGTTCTCCAGCCGCTCACCCGACGCAATGTGCAACTGCGCCTTCACCAGGTCTATCCCGGTAATCGCTTCCGTAACCGGATGCTCCACTTGGATGCGCGTATTCATCTCGATGAAGTGCAGTTGCCTGTCCTCATCCATCAGGAACTCGACAGTCCCCGCATTCTGGTAGCCGATATCGGCGAGACACCCGCAAAGCGTCTTGCCAATCTCCTCGCGCATCTGCGGCGTCACCTGCAGGCTTGGCGCCTCTTCAATCAGCTTCTGATGCCGCCGCTGAATCGAGCACTCGCGTTCAAACAGCGAAACAACGCTCCCGTGCTCATCTGCAAGCACCTGGAACTCAATGTGGCGCGGCTGCTCAATGAATTTCTCCATGTACAGTTCGCCATTGCCAAACGCGTTGGCCGCCTCGGTATTGGCCGCGTGAAAAAGATTCGGAAGCTCGTCCGCGCTACGGACAATCCGCATACCGCGCCCGCCACCGCCGGCCTTGGCCTTCAGGATCACCGGAAAGCCCACCTTCGCGGCCCACTCCTGTGCTTCCTCAACCGACGCAATCACCCCGTCCGACCCCGGCAGAATCGGCACATTGGCCCGCTTCATCGCCTGGCGCGCCTTTTCCTTCTCACCCATAAGGCGTGTCACTTCCGGTGGAGGCCCAATAAACTTGATGTTGCTTGCGCGGCAAACCTCGGCAAAATTTGCGTTTTCGCTTAACAGTCCATAGCCGGGATGAATCGCCTCCACATCGGCAATCTCTGCTGCGGAAATCACTGCCGGCACATTCAGATAGCTGTCCGCCAGACGTGGAGGGCCAATGCAAATGGCCTCGTCTGCAAAACGAACGTGCAACGAGTTCCGGTCCGCCTCACTATAAACGGCGACCGTGCGAATACCTAGTTCCTTGCAGGCGTTTATAACCCGAAGCGCGATTTCCCCGCGATTGGCAATCAGAACCTTACGAAACATGCACTTCCTTTATTGCGGAGTTAGCACCGGTTAGCGGAGTTGGCGAAGTTAGCAGGGCTTTCGCTCTTCGGTGAACAAGCCAGCCCCGCTAACTCCGCTTGTCTTTCTCATCCCAGCCGGATAGAAAATAGAGGCTGCCCAAATTCAATAGGCTGGCCGTTGGATACCAGGCACTTCACAATCACCCCGGCAGCGTCGGATTCAATCTCGTTCATGAGCTTCATCGCTTCCACGATGCAGATCACCTGGCCCTTGTCCACGTGATCGCCGGCAACCACAAACGGAGACGCGCCCGGCGACGGCGAACCGTAGTAAGTGCCCACAATCGGAGACTTCACCACGTGCAATCCCGCATCCGGGTCCGCCGCTGGTTCCGAGCTTGCCTTCGGGGGGACAACAGCCACCGCTGCCGGCTGAATTGCCGCCGCCTCCCGCGCTCCCGCCAAAAGCCGAGCCAGGTCCGATGCCGAGCCGCCCTCTGGTTGCGTAAACTTCAGCCGGATCCGGACGTCGCCGCGCTCCAGCTCAAATTCGCCGACTTGGTTCTCTTTCAGAAATTCAATCAGTTGTTTTAAATCTTCGGTGTTGTCGGGACTTAGTGGATTCATTCGTTCCTTAACTCTCCCGCAGAAAAATGGGATGCGCTATTCAAATTCCTTTTACCTTGCTCAAAGCTCAATCAGGGCCTTCGCTGCCGGTGTCAGAACCCGTCCCCCGTCTCGCGTTACAACCACCATATCCTCAATGCGAATGCCAAACTCGCCCGCCAAATAAACTCCCGGTTCAATTGTAATAACCATGCCAGGAAGCAGCCTGGCTGTCTGTCCTGCGCCGATTCGCGGCAATTCGTGTATCTCCAGCCCAACACCATGCCCTGTAGAGTGCGAAAACGCTTCAGCAAAACCCGCCTTGCGCAAAATGCCACGGGCGGCCTCATCCACTGTTCCGCAGCTCACACCTGCAGCAACGGCAGCAACTGCTGTTTCCTGTGCTTCCAGCACTGCCTGGTATGCAAAACGTTCTTTGATCCTCGGCTTGCCCAGATACACGGTACGGGTCATATCCGAGCAGTAGCCTCCGAGGATTATACCGAAGTCGAGCGTGAGAAAACCGCGCCTTGGCAACCTGGCCTCAGTGGCCCGCCCGTGCGGAAGTGCGGAGCGCACACCCGACGCCACAATTGTTTCAAATGACATGCCTTCCGCGCCGCTGAGCCGCGCCTGGTATTCAAGTTCCGCTGCAACCTCTGTCTCCCTCAAACCCGGCCGGATAAAGCCCAGCAAATGCTCGAACAGCGCGCAACCCGTCAGCGCCGCCTTCGTCATCAGCGCCAGCTCGTCCTCGTCCTTCACCCAGCGAAGAGGTTC
>Ga0302140_10005540_pt1 | contig 15924 bp, 12 predicted proteins | sample I_Bog_E1_1_FD_202095 | JGI IMG/M metagenome (GOLD analysis project Ga0302140, IMG submission 202095) | Peat permafrost microbial communities from Stordalen Mire near Abisko, Sweden - I_Bog_E1_1 | ecosystem: Environmental > Terrestrial > Soil > Wetlands > Peat | place: Sweden: Abisko, Stordalen...
TTAATCAATCAGCGCCTGATGGCTGCGCTTCTTTGCTGGTGTCGCCAGGAAACGCGAATCAGAGCGCCCTTTACCTTCGGCTTTCCGGCGGCAGTTGTTCTCCCCAAATGCCTGATGGCGGACCTACTTATTTGACTGCAGCCCAATTAGCCAATGTCGCCGCCTGGATTAACGAGGGAGCGCTGAATAATTAATTTGTGGAGGTTTTAAGATGAAAGCTTTAATTCTGATTATGTCTTTGTTGTTTTTAGGTTTTTTTGTTCATGCCTGTGGAAACAGCAGTCCGACCAGCAACAATCAGGTTCCCACTGACACTCCTACCGTGACGGCGATTCCGGCAACAAATACACCGACTCCAAACGTGACTGTATTATCCCAAACGCCGACCCCTACGAATACGGTGACAAATACGCCCACGGCGACGCTGACAAATACGATAACCAATACAGCTACGTTAACTCCCACGAATACCATCACCAATACGCCCACCTTAACACCGACAAAAACCGTGACCAATACACCGACGTTGACACCCACGAATACGGTTACCAATACTCCCACGAACACACCGGTGATCGCGGCAACTATAGGCGCGGTGGGCGATACCTTTAGCCCCGCCAACGTGACTATTACTAGCGGTCAAGCCGTTGTTTGGAACTCTACCTTAAATGGAGCGCACACGGTTTATGTTGATAGTTTTTCAGGAACACCAACTCCTCCAGTTGGTAGTTGTGGAACGCCGCTGCTTAATACAACTTCTTTTCCAGTAACCCTTATATTTAACACACCCGGCACTTATTTCTTCCATTGCGCAAACCACTCCAATTGTAGTTCCTCTCAATGCGGTATTTGTAACGGCGGAATTGGCATGGCGGGTTCAGTTACGGTTAATTAATTTATGGGAGGTTTATCATGAAAATCATTCTTTTGATTATGTCTTTATTGTTTTTTGGTTTTTTCGTTTCGGCCTGTTCCAGCAACAGCAATCCTACTTCTTCCAATAAATCTAGTTACTAGCTTGAGGTTTGTTCTAGAAAAGCTGTCCTGGGGTTAAGAACTGAGCAGAAATTCTTTGTATCTCTCAAACTAAATCATTTCGACCAACACTTTTTTGTGATTTTTCCCTGTCAAACGTTTATCTTTGAGTGCGACTTCAAAAAGGATAAGGTTTATGGCACACAAAGGTTTTACACTTTGGTTTACGGGTCTTTCGGGGTCGGGAAAATCGACTATTTCCGAGAGAGTGGCACTTAGGCTTCAAAAAATGGGATTGCCGGTCGAGATTTTAGACGGAGATATCGTGCGGACCCATTTGTCCAAAGGTCTGGGTTTTTCACAGGAAGACCGTGATGAGAATATCAAGCGGGTGGGATTTGTATGCCAGCTTTTGACCCGCAACGGGGTGCCGAACATCGCTTCTGTTATTTCTCCTTATCGTGCCGCCCGGGATTACAACCGCCAAAAAATTAAAAACTTTGTGGAAGTTTACGTGGCCTGTCCGGTGGAAGTTTGCGCCCAAAGGGATGTGAAAGGCCTCTACCAAAAGGCCATGGCGGGAGAGATCAAACACTTTACGGGTGTGGACGACCCTTACGAAGAGCCCTTCAACCCGGAGATTACCTGCCATACGGACAAAGAATCCGTTGAGGAAAGCGTGGAGAAGGTTGTGAAGAAGCTTCAGGAATTAGGATACCTTTCTTAAGTGTCTGGCTCTTCGTTTCGATTTTCCCAACTGAAATACTGGCAAGCCGCTTTGATTTTATTTTTTTCTACCTTGGTACTTTTCTGGAATTTTCTTTCGCCGACGAGTCATCTAATCCTTTCCAAAATGGGCGAGGACCTTTCTGGCCAATTTGTGTGGTGGCGCCAATTTGGTTTTGAGGAGTTAAAAAAAGGCCATTTGGCTTTGTGGAATCCCCGGCTTTTTTGCGGCGAGCCCTATTTGGGCGGCTTTCAGTCCGCTCTTCTTTATCCTCCCAACTGGCTGTTTATGGTTTTGCCGCTGCCCTTCGCCATTAATTCCAGCATCGCGCTTCATATTTTTTTAGCGGGTTTTTTCACTTATGGGTGGATTCGGTTTCGAGGGTCACATCCTGCCTCCGCTTTAATGGCCGCTTTTATGTTTATGTTTGGTTCCGCCATGATTCTGCATGTGGTCCCGGGACATTTACCCAATCTCTGTACGATGGCCTGGATTCCCCTGGTTTTTCTTTCGGTGGATATTTGTTATCAAAAAGAAGATTTCCGATGGGTTCTGTTAGGCATGTTCGCTTTGGCTATGCAAATTTTTTCCGGACATATTCAATACGTCTACTACACGGCGGCTATCCTGAGTTTTTATGTTTTGTTTCTTTTAACAAGAACCCAAAGATCAAAAGGGTCTTTAGCTTTTCGATTTGCCTTAATAGGCCTGGGAGCGGGAGTTCTGACAGCGGTCCAGCTTTTAGCGGGATGGTCGGCGGCATCAGAAAGTGTCAGAACGAAGGTTTTAGATATTGATTTCATTGATATTGCGGATATCACAGCAGAGAGACTTTGGTGCCTTTTGATGCCCAATTTTTTTGGAAGTTGGAATAACTACTGGGGCGGCGGTTTTTATTGGGAAGGGGCTATTTACGTCAGTCTGACCGCTTTTGTTTTGGCTCTTTTGGGACTTTTGGTTTCGAAAAATCGGGATAAAAAATTCTTCGGCATTATGTCGCTCGTTTTAGTGCTCATCGGTATCGGCAAACGTTCGCCCCTTTTTGTTTTATTTTATAAGTACTTTCCCTTGTTCAGTAATTTTAGAGGCGTGGGTAAGTTGAATGTCTTTATAACGCTTTGCCTGGTGGTTTTGGCCGCGATGGGAATGGATGAGATTTTCAAGAATGGAACACACCTTCAAAAGTTAAAAGAATGGACTTTCAAATTATCCGGTCTCTTTTTAATAGCCGCTCTTGTTTTTTATATGACTCCTTTGCTGGGTGGAAAAAAGCTGTTTAAAAACTATATTGATCATGCGGATTCTATGACAGCGAGCCTTTTTTTATGCGCCGTGATTTTGAGTTTGATCGCCTGTGTCGCGTGGGTTTCGATTAAAAAACCTCTCTGGTGTTATGGTTTTTTAATTTTAGCCATTGGAGAACTTGTTTTTTTTGCCGGATCAAATTTGCCTTTTTTCAATATGGATAGTCTTCGTCAGGAAGTAAGCACGATTCAAAACACCTACCAAAAAGACCCCGGAGATTATCGGGTTTATAGCGGAGAAAATAATTTAGTTCTGGGTACTTCGGGTTTGGGAGTTTGGGGCAACGATCCCATGGTTCCTTCCCGATATGACGAATTTGCGACACTGACCCATAGTTTGAACGGACAAACTTTTGGTTTGGATAGACCGCTTCAGGAAGCAGTTCCTGCGTTGTCGCTTTTTCGTTTGAAATACGCTTTTTATGAGAAGGACGGTCATTTGACACAGAACAAGCTTAAATTGCCCCAAGTGCCACGGGCTTTTTTAGTAAGCCAATGGGAAAAAGGAACGCTGGAATCCAATTGGTCCCTCATCCTTTCTCCGAAATTTAACCCGCTGAAAAAAGTGTGGCTGGAACAGGATCCCGGAATACCTAATGACTTGTTGGCTTCTAATCAGTCTGTGAACCTGAACGATCCTTCCAGCGATAAAGTTGAAATCAACGTGGAAACCACAAAGCCATCCATTTTGGTGATAACCGATAATTACAGTCGGTATTGGAAAGCTGTGGGTTACCCGGACTCCGCCGAAAATATTTATCAGGTAATGCCCGCCAACGGGTTTCAGCAAGCTATTCCGCTTCAAGCGGGTAAGCATCATATTTTGATGGAATACCGGCCTGAAGCTTTTGTCATAGGAGCTTGGATTTCTGGAATATCCTGGTTACTGTTTATCGGGTGTTTCTTTTTAACTGTCCCGCTTAGCCGGCGCCGCTAAAGGGTTATAATGCCTTGAGTCAAATTCACTCGACAGAAAGACGACATGAAAACCGCTGATCTTCACATGCATACCAATCATTCGGACGGTACTTTAAACCCGGTGGAATTGGCTCGCTTGGCCAAATCCCAAAACTTGGACGCGATCGCCTTGACCGATCACGATACGGTTACGGGGCTAGCCGAACTGGTGGAAGAAGTGAATAAACTGGGAATTGAGGCAATTCCGGGGGTGGAACTATCAGCCAATTTTTTTCCGGGTACGCTGCATATTTTGGGTTATGGATTTGATCCTCAAGGGCCTATCCGTCAAAAGCTGGAGCAATTTCAAAAGTCCCGAGCTGAAAGAAATCCTCAGCTTTTGGAAAAGCTTAAAACATTGGGAATGCCTTTAACTTTGGAAGAAGTACAAAAACTTTCCGGAGCGAAAAATCAAATCGGCCGGCCCCATATCGCCAAGGCAATGGAAATAAAAGGATATGTGGCGAGCTATGAAGAGGCTTTTGACAAATACCTCACCAAAGGCGGTCCGGCCTATATTCGTAAAGCGGGATTGACGGCCAAGGAGTGCATTGACCTCATCCATGAATCCGGCGGCGTGGCAGTGATCGCTCACCCCATTCAAATGAAGCTTCAGAAGATGGAATTGCAGGAAAGGTTAAAAGAATTGGTTGATATGGGCATGGATGGATTGGAAGTGATCCATCCTGATCATTCACCCGAGAATCAAGAATTTTTCATTCGTTTAGCTGATGAATTAGGTCTTTTGCCCACGGGCGGCAGTGATTTCCACGGCGACCATAAACCGAGCGTTCAATTGGGCCAGGGGCGGCCACCTTACGCTTATTTAGAGGCCTTGCGCGGGCGGATGAAACAGTGGCAGGGGACAAACTAAATGGAACCCATTACGCCGGATCAATTTTTAGAGAACGCTACAACCTGGAAACCGGCCGACAATTTTAAGCAGCTCATTGAGCACCAGCTGAAAGCGGTTCAAGTGCCCGAGGCGCTTATTCCCGCTTTCGCGGAGGCTTTTTACCAATGCGCCAAAAACACCTATGACTACATCCAATACATACACGAATTGTCGACCACCAAAGAAATCGACAGAAAAAACTTTTTGCCGCAAGTGGCACAGTTGATCGGCTTGGTGCACGGTCTTCAAAAAGCCGGAAAGCTTTATCGGGATGTTTTTAAGAAATTTGACACCACTACCCGCGAAGGGTTGACCCGCGATGAGTTTGATACGGTTTATTATGACGCCATTCAAAACATTGAGCTTCGGTCTCTTTTGAAGAAGATCATTGATGAAGTGGAAGTGGTTTTACAGACTTTTTCACTGGTCAGTCAGGATTTGGTGGGCATCGAGTGCGTGAATCTTTATGAGACCAGCATTCGCTTTCAGCTTTTCCTGCAATATTTCATGGCGAAACACAAATTTTCTAATGAGGAATTGTGGTCGATTTTATTTGATGTTTACAGTCAGGTATCTGAATTGGAAAGTGTTTCGGTTGAGCCGACCGAAGCCGAACTCAAAGACCTTCATCAAAAAATTCAGAAATTTAGAAATAATTAAAGCCTTAACCCCTAAATAGTAAGGGTTAAATCTTCCTCCCGCGCCTATCGGCTTTGGGACAGAAGCTCTCTTTTATTAAATGTTTAAGGTGAGGCCTTCGACCGCGGTGATGGTATTGGCGAAGAGTTTTTTAGCGCCTTCTTCTTTTTTCTCAATCGCCGCGTCATCGTGGTTCGGATCGTGATGGTAAAGCACCAGCTGTTTCACACCCGCCTCCTGCGCCACACGGCAGGCCATTTCGGGGGTGGAGTGGCCAAACCCCTGGGTGGGCATGGGGCCGGTGTATTGTTCCATCGTGTATTGAGCGTCATGAATCAAAACGTCCGCGCCTTTGGCGAACTGGATTAAGCGCTTATCGCCTTCGGCATAGCCTTCCACGTCAGTCGCGTAAACAATGGATTTTCCCGCGAATTCCAACTTAAAAACAATCGAGCCGTTCTTGGGATGGTTATAAGCGCGGTATTGGGTAACGATGACTTTGTCTTTAGAGGTGTGGCCGTGATTGGATCCATTGACCCGTTCGGCCTCTTCACCCTCAGCCAGAATAATTTGATCCTGCGGTTTTAAAGTTCCCACATGCTTGATGGAACTGGTTTCCTCAAAATCGACGGGAAAGAACATTTGATCCATTAACAGATCCAAAATGTATTTCATGTCGTTGGGCTGACCCACCGGAGCGTAGGCCGAAGGGCCGTAGATGGTTAAAGAAGAATCAGGGATAAAAATAGGCGCGAAGAAAGGCAGTCCCATGATGTGATCGTGGTGGGTATGTGAGATTAAGATGGTTGCTTTGAGTTTTTTTAATTTTTCTTTATTGATGAAGAAGTTTTTGACCAGCTTTTTTCCCGCTTCGACGATACCGGTTCCGGCATCGAGAAAAATCGTGTGATCCAGAACGTTCACTTGAACGCAGGAAGAGTTGCCGCCGACTTTAAGTGTGGTAGGGCCGGGAACGGGAATACTGCCCCGGACACCGTGAAAGGTTAGGGTAAAGTCGTGAGCCATGTAGGCATTTCTCCTCAGCGTCAAAGGGTGTGTTACTAAGGTGTTTATTATTCCAAAAAAAAGGCCTTTTGCAAAGGAAAGGCTTAATTCATTCGTTTCTGAAATAGGCTTGAACCCCGTTATCCCCCACGGGTGGGGCAAAAACTAAAGGACAGGGTAAGCCGTGGTTATGGTTCCCATAGGGCCCGAGTGCCGCAATGAGCACATTCGGGGGCTTTTTCACCCGCTTTTAGGTAAACACTGATAGTACGGTTTTCGGCGGCGCAGGTAACGCAAAGGTGGGGGCCTGTATATAGAAGCAGGTCGCCGGGTTTGCGGGGAGAGATATCAATGTTCATTTTAGCGTGGGTGCCCCTGGACGGGTCGGCTTGGGGGTCCAAGGGGGTTCCGGAAGGTAGAGTTTCCAATCGTTCCTCGAAAAAGAAGAATAGCTTAAAGATCCCTTATGAATCTTTAAGGTCATAGGTTCTCTCTCAAATTATTTGAGAAACCTATAAAAAAAGCCCCGGGGTTTATAACACGGGGCTTTTGAAACAGAACAACTTGATTTTACTTTTTAGCTTTTGACGAAACCTTCTTTTTGGGAGTGGCCGCCGTGGCCGCGCTTTTTTGCTTGGTCCAGTTCAAAAGTCCGCCGGCCTGGATGATTTCCTGTTGACGGGGAGTTAGTCCGTGCACCACTTGAAAGGACTTGCCCGTAGTTAAGTTCTTCACCGGGAAGGGGTGATCAACTTTGATGACTAAGGCCAGGTCAGGAATTTCCAATTGGTCGCCCTGAGAGACCGAGTCGTAATCCACAGCTTGTACGAAAGTCAAAGGCAGGATGCCGAAATTGATCAGGTTCGCGCGGTGAATACGGGCGAAACTTTTTACGATGACCGCCTTAAGGCCCAAATACATGGGAGCCAAAGCCGCGTGTTCGCGGGAAGAGCCCTGACCGTAGTTTTCGCCGCCTACCACAAATCCGCTGCCCGCTTCTTTAGCGCGCTTGGGGAAAGTGGGATCGATGATGTTAAACACAAATTCCGAAATGGCAGGAATGTTGGATCGCAAGGGCAACACTTTTGAGCCGGCCGGCATGATGTGATCGGTGGTGATGTTATCGACCACTTTTAACAAAACCGGGGCCTCGATCTTTTCAGCTAAAGGCTGGTTGACCGGCAGAGGTTTAATGTTGGGGCCTCGGAGCACTTCGACTTTTTTCGGATCCTTGGCGGGAGGGATAATGCCGTTATCGTCCCAAACAAACTTTTCGGGAATCTCAATCTTGGGCGCTTTTCCTAAAGTGGAAGGGTCAGTAATTTTTCCAGTTAAGGCGCAGGCCACGCAGGTTTCAGGGCTTGCCAGATAAACCTTGGCGTCGCGGGTTCCGGAACGGCCCTCAAAATTGCGGTTAAAACTGCGGATGGAAACGGCTCCCGATGAGGGAGCCTGGCCCATGCCAATGCAGGGTCCGCAGGCGGACTCAATAATGCGGGCTCCCGAGGCGATAATATCGGCCAAAGCGCCGTTTTTCGCGATCATTTCGAACACTTGTTTGGAACCGGGGGTGACGGTCATTGAAACGCTGGGATGGATGTGTTTCCCCTTGAGCATTTTGGCGACCATCATCAAATCAGTGTAAGAGCTGTTGGTGCAAGAACCCACACAAACCTGCTGAACATCAATGGTTTTGAGTTTGGAAACTTCAATCACGTTATCCGGGCTGTGGGGTTGGGCGATCAAAGGACGAAGTTTGTTTAAATCGATAATCAGTTCTTCGTCGTAGCTCGCGCCAGGGTCGGCGGCCAAAGGCGTCCAATCCTTGGCGCGTCCCTGGGCCTTCATATATTCACGGGTGTTTTCATCCGAAGGGAAGATAGAGGTAGTGGCTCCCAGTTCAGCGCCCATGTTCGTAATGGTCGCGCGGGCGGTAGCGGAGAGGCTCTTCACGCCGGGGCCGGTGTATTCCAAAATTTTTCCCACGCCGCCTTTGACGGTTAACTTGCGCAAGACTTCCAAAATGATATCCTTCGCGGTCACCCAGGGCTGAAGCTTGCCCTTCAGTTCCACCCGCAAAACTTTCGGCATGGTCATGTAAAAAGGTCCGCCGCCCATGGCGACCGCGATATCCAAACCGCCGGCGCCGATGGACAATTCGCCCAAGCCGCCGCAAGTGGGGGTGTGGGAGTCCGAACCTAAAAGGGTTTGGCCCGGTATGGCGAAACGTTCCAAATGAACCTGGTGGCAAATGCCGTTGCCGGGGCGGGAGAAGTAAATGCCGTGCTTGGAGGCAACCGACTGCAGATAGCGGTGGTCATCGGCATTTTCAAAACCGGTTTGAAGCATATTGTGGTCGACATAAGATACGGAAAGCTTGGTATGAACCTGGGGAACGCCGATGGCCTCGAATTGAAGGTAAGCCATGGTGCCGGTCGCGTCCTGAGTGAGGGTTTGATCGATGCGGATACCCACTTCCTGGCCCGCTTCGGGTGTGCCCGAAAGAAGGTGGGCGTTAATAATCTTTTGAACCAAATTCAATCGCTTCTTGCTGTCGGTTGTCATGATTGCCTCCGTTAAAAATGTAAGAATGCAAACTAGTTGTTGAGGGAGGCCCATTATGAGTCTGGGTAAGGCGCCAATTCAACCCTAAATCCGGCGCAAATCAGCGAAAAGTGCAGGTTTTAAGCTTTGTTGGCAAATCAAAACCCTGCATTTTCGGATATGTCTTTTTATTTACTTCGGTACTTACCTTTGAATGAGATTTAATTTAAAGTTTAGTTTCTCAGCTTCTTAAGAGTTCTGACTGGGGAATCCATTTTGATCAACACTATCCTATCCATTGAAGGCATGCATTGCGCTTCCTGCGCTTCCCGCATTGAAAAGCAGCTTAACCTGGTTCCGGGTGTTCATTTCGCTTCGGTCAATCTGGCGTCCAACAAAGCCTATATTCAAACGGAGGATCACCAAACCGATCTGCCCGCTTTAGAGCAGGCGGTCCATGAGGCGGGCTATGCGGCTCACCGTTACATCTCCAACGAACACGCTCACAAGGCTTACGATGAGCACGAAACCAGGTTCGGCTGGCGGCTGATCCTGGGCGGTTTTTTAGCGCTGCCTCTTTTAGCTCACCATGTATTTATGAATTTAGCTCTCTTTCAATTCTCGCCATGGATTCAGTTGTGTTTCGCGGCGCCGCTTTATTTTGTGGTTGGCTGGCCTTTTCATCAATCCACCCTCAAGTTACTCCTTAAGCACCAGGTCAGTATGGACACCCTGATTTCACTGGGAACCTCGGTGGCCTTTTTTGGGTCGCTGCCGGCTCTCTGGGGCTGGCGGGTAGACCTTTATTTTGATGCCACCGGCATTATTCTTTTTCTCGTCACACTGGGACGTTTTTTGGAAAACCGTTCCAAACAGCGGGTCAATCGGGCGCTGGAACAATTGGTCAATCTCGCGCCCCGGACCGCCCATGTGCGGAAGGACACGCATCAAATTGATTTGCCCGTCGAAATGGTGGGAATTGGGGACCAGCTTTGCATCCGGCCGGGCGAGTCCATACCGGTGGATGGGGAAGTTTTGGAAGGAAAAGGTTTTGTGGACGAATCCTTTTTAACCGGGGAGTCCACTCCGGTGGAAAAACGTCCCGGAAGGCCGCTTTTCGCGGGCACTATCAACGGCACCACGACGCTCATCATGCGCGCCGAATCGATCGGAGCGGATACCGCTTTGTCCCGCATGATCCGTCTGGTGGAAGAAGCGCAGGGATCCAAGGCGCCTGTGCAAAAAATGGCGGACAATGTGGCGGCAATTTTTGTTCCTGTTGTCCTGCTTCTCGCGGCCGCGACTTTGTGGGGCTGGCTGATCTGGGGAAAAGTTCCCCTGACCGACGCCTTTCAACACGTAGTCGCGGTGCTGGTGATCGCCTGTCCCTGCGCCCTGGGGTTAGCCACTCCCATCGCGGTGATGGCGGGCGTGGGGCTGGCGGCGCAAAAAAGCATCTTGATCCGCCGGGCCGAGGTGTTGGAAAAAACCCGCAAGATCGATGTACTTGTTTTTGATAAAACCGGAACCCTCACCGAAGGCAGACCCCGTTTGATGGATGTGATGATCACGGGCGACTATTCGGAAGAACAGTTATTGCGCTACGCGGGGGCGCTGGAGATGGGAACCAATCATCCCCTGGCCGCGGCGATTTTGAAAGAAGTCATGGTGCTGGATCTTATTTTACCCAAGACGGAAAAAGTGATTGAGGCGCCGGGAGCGGGGGTTCAGGGCTGGGTGGAAGGTCGGTTGGTCGCCATCGGCACGAAAGGCTATATCGAATCCCTGGACGGCGTGGTGGCCTCAGCGCAGGTCAGGTCCAATGTGGAAGCCTATCGACAGGGCGGGCAGACCGTTTCATTGATGGCTATCGATCAAAAGATCGCGGCGATTTTTGTGATGGAAGACGCCCTCCGGGCCGAGTCCAAAGAAGTTGTCACCCGGTTAAAAAAGCTGGGGCTTCAGGTTCATCTTTTGACCGGGGATGGCGAAGTGGTGGCAAGGCGCGTGGCGGACCGGGTGGGCGCGGACGAAGTAAAGTCAAACGTTTTACCCGAGGGTAAGGTTCAATATATTAAAGAACTGCAAAGCAGGGGCCTCAAGGTGGCCATGGTAGGGGACGGCTATAACGACGCGGCGGCTTTAACCACGGCGGACCTGGGGATTGCCATGGGGACCGGCACGGATGTGGCGAAAGAAGCGGGGGATATTGTGCTGGTGCAGGGAGACCTTCTTAAAGTCGTCGAAGCCATTCAAATTTCGCGGGCGACCTTTAACATCATCTGGCAGAACCTCTTTTGGGCTTTTAGCTATAACCTATTGGCGCTGCCTTTGGCTATTTTTACCCAAATTTCCCCCTCTTTGGCGGCGGGGGCCATGGCGCTTTCTTCCCTGACGGTGGTTTTGAATACCCTTCGGCTTTTTGGGAAGAAGTTTTGACCCTGTTGGAATGCCGTCAAAAATAAGGCACTCTCCGCTTTTGAATAGGGTTTTGTCCCTTGTTTCGTTCTTTATCCAAATTAAAAAAAGTGGAGTATACTTATTTCCGGTTGGGTTAAACGACACTTATTGATGGGGGCGAGCGTGATCAAAAAAATCTTCGTTTGTTTAATTTTTCTGGCGGCCATTATTATTCCTCTGGCTTGTGGCAATCAAAATAACGCGCCTACTGGCCCCATCGGCGGTGGTTCTGCTGCTACCTCAACTCCGACGAAGACCAATACTCCGGGTGGGCCTACTTCAACGCCAACTAATACGCCGACAGTTAACGGCTCAACGGCTACGCCTACTCCAACTTTTGCGGTCAATACTCCGGTTTACGAAAATACTTACGCGACATTTGCCTCTCCCAATGGGGTTGTAATCTCGGGCAACCTTATGACCCTAGCCGAAAGAGAAGACAATGGGTCTGGTTATTTCGGATTCGAAGAGTTTGTTTTAGGGAACAACGGAGTGACGTTGAATTCAATACCCATTGGTGGCGCTCAACTTCTTCAAGGTATTCCCACTCCCGCTACCACACCGCCTTGGGTGCCCGTAACTGTTAATCTTGTTGGACCGCAGGGTTTTGTAAATCCAGGTGGTAATGGCCCTCCTGCCGGCGGGACGTCTCCTTTCGCCTCGAATCTTCCTTCGACTGGAAGATCCGCCTATGCTGCGGTATTAGATAGTACTGGCGGTGCTGCAACTTTGTATGAAGGAAATGACTATGAGGCTGGTTGGCCAAATCCTTATGGTTATACTTCTAGCTACGAACCAATTGAAGTGAATGGTTATGGCGCAATTGCTTTTAATAACCCAAAAGCTTTAACTGCTGATGGAAATGGAAACCTTTATGTAACTGATACAGGCAATGGATTGTTGGAAGAATTTTGGGGTTTAGCGGGGCCTATTCCTGGGGGTTTTGGTTTACACAAAACGGCTGGCAATGCTGGCATTACTTTTGTTAATAATACAGTTCCTGCGTCACCGACAACTTTTGTTTCGGTCACTTTCAAATCCCCTTATGGTGTTTTTTGTGACATCAACAATAATGTTTGGGTAACGGACACAGGTTATAGCCCTTCTGTCGTTCAAGAGTATTCATTCTCTGGAGCAGTTACAATTCTGGCAGCTTGGCCGACCGTGGCCGGATGTAAAGCTACCGGTATTGCGGTTGCACCGCCTGGTGCAGTAAATATGAGTGGGCAATCAATCGCGGGGGATGTTTATGTTGCGGATTCAGGGAACAACGTGGTTGAAATTTATAATCCGGCAGGAACTCTTTTGTCAGTGTTAACTGATCCTCATAGCGCTTATGAAGGTGGCCAGCCTTTTGCTCCTTCTTGTATTGGTTTTAATGCCGCAAGTAGTACCTATGATCTATGGGTGGCAGATACCAACAATGATTATGTTATTTCGTTCCATTAATTTTTTGATTTTCTAATTGTTGATTTTTTAAAAGCCCATGTCTTCGACGGAAGACGTGGGCTTTTTTATTTAACCAAAGTCTCTTCCTTGACGGTCTTTTGAAACTTGCCTATCCTACCTTTCGTTATTTATTTTCCTGTGTTTATTCAATACAAGAGGTGTGTTATGGAAAAGCGATTTATGGCTGTTTTGTTTCTTGTTTCCGTGATTCTGACTGATTCCTGCGGACCCAAAATTAACCCCAATGAAATCCGTATCGGCGAATACGGGTCGCTCACCGGAGCCCAGGCCACCTTTGGTACTTCAACCGACAACGGCATCAAGCTGGCGGTGGATGAAATTAACGGCACCGGCGGGATTAACGGAAAAACCTTAAAACTGACCGCTTATGACGATCAGGGCGACCCGGCGGAAGCGGCGGTGGTGGTGACCAAACTCATTACGCAAGATCAGGTTCAGGTGGTTTTAGGCGAGGTGGCGAGTTCCCTTTCTTTGGCGGCGGCGCCGATTTGCCAGCAGAATAAAATTCCCATGATTTCCCCTTCTTCCACCAATCCCAAAGTGACCCAGGTGGGGGACTATGTTTTCCGGGTTTGTTTTATCGATCCTTTCCAGGGCCAGGTGATGTCGGATTTTGCCATGAAAAATCTCAAGGCGCAAACTGCGGCGATTTTGCGGGATCAAAAAAGCGATTACAGCATGGGCTTGGCGGACTTTTTCGTGAAGCGGTTTAAAGAAAAGGGTGGCACGATTGTCTCTGACCAAAGTTATGTGGCGGGCGATGTGGATTTCAAATCCCAGCTCACCAACATTCGCGGGCAAAAACCGGATGTTATCTTTGTTCCGGGTTATTACGGCGAAGTAGGGTTGATCGCTAAGCAAGCCAGAGAATTAGGGGTCAAAGTAGCGCTTTTGGGCGGTGACGGTTGGGATTCTTCCAAGCTTTATGAAATCGGCGGAGCGGCTTTGGACGGTTGTTATTTTTCCAGCCACTATTCGCCCGAATCAACCGACCCGAAGGTACAGGATTTCGTGAAAAAATATCAAACCAAGTATGGCCAGGTGCCGGACGCTTTGGCGACTTTAGGCTATGACTCGATGGGTGTGTTGGCGGAAGCTTTGAAAAACGCGAAAAGTCTGGGCGAAGCCGATATTCGGGACGCCATCGCGGCGACGAAGGCTTACGCTGGAGTGACCGGGTCAATCAGCCTGGATGCCAACCGCGACGCGGTTAAGCCGGCGGTAGTTTTAAAAATCGAGAATAGTAAGGCTTCTTACGTTACGACGGTTAATCCTTAAAATGGTTGAAAAACCCATTCTCGTTGTCGATAGGTGTAAAATTAATCCGTATCCAATTGGGTTCAGGAGTCTGAAAATGAAAAAAATCGCTCTTTTGATATTAATTTTTGTTTTGGGTACCAGTTTCGCGTTTGCGGACGACAGAGACGAAGATGAATCAAAAGCTAAAACAACCTCGAACAATAGCGATTCTTTCTATCTTGGTTTTGGTACGGGTGTGGATTTACCCGGCACTAATTGGAGCTCAAACTACGCCCTTGGCGGCGGCGCCCAGCTTTTTGGCGGATACGCTTTCGATAAGAATTGGGCCTTGCGATTGGATGAGGAAAACTGGTTTTTTGAAGGAACAAATTTTTCTCTTTATAACTTTAGGTCTTTGGCTTCGATTAAATATACCTTTAGCGTGGAAGGCTGGCAGCCCTATCTTTTGTTGGGCGGGGGCATCGTTTACCAAACACTTTCCACGACTGGCAGCAGTTCCATCAATCTGGATGCTTTAGGCGGTCTGGGAGTTCAATTTGATATGACCGCCGACACGCACTTTTTTGTGGAAGCCAGATATAACTTCATTCTTCCCTCAACGGGAAGCTTTCAGGATGTTCCCCTCACCGCGGGCATTTGGGTAAACTTGCCTTAGAACCGAGAAGAAAAATTTATTTCACCACAGAGTTAACGGAGTTACACAGAATAAGGCTTTTGATTTTTTAAAAAAATCCTAATGTCGGACTCTGTGTAACTCCGTTAACTCTGTGGTGATAAGTAGTTGGTTTTTCTAAGCCGGTTGTAACTCAATCAAACTCACTTCGGGGCTCAAGCCGAACCGCACGGGCAAAGTCCAATAGCCCGTGCCGGAGGACACGTAAAGCTGGCACCCCGCTTCCTCAAACAGCCCCATGTCATATTTAAAAAATAGTTTGGCGAGGGACCACTTGAGCCATTTAAAACCAAATTGCCCGCCATGGGTATGACCGCTTAACGTAAGCTCAATTTTTCGATCAACGGCTTCTTTAAAGCCCTGGGGCTGATGGGCCATCAGGATGGTTACGGCTTTCTCCGGTTTTTTCTCGATAGCCTTGTCAAAATCAGGCGCCACCGAACCCCATTTGCCAAACCGCCGGGCGCCTTGGTCGCCCACGCCGGCGAGCCAAATAACAGAGTCTCCTCTTTTTATTTCCATTCCCTCGTTGACCAGCATGGTCAACCGGCGGTCCTCCAGTATGTTGAGAGTTTTTTGGGGATTGGCGTAAACGTCGTGGTTGCCTAAAACCCCCAGCGCGGGCAAGTAAGGATCCAGATATTCCAGACTTCTAAGAAATTTAGGCAGGTAATGGGGATCATCATCCGTAATGTCCCCGCAGACGATAAAAAGATCGGGGTTTGTGTTTTGGGAAACCTTTGAAAATTGAGCCAGCCGGGAAGGGCGGCTAAAAAACCCCACATGCAAGTCGGACACCATGGCGATTTTGAACCCGGCGAACTCGGAAGGAAGATTTTTAATTTTCACCGTTACTTTTTCCACTTTAATTAAAAACAAAGCCTGAAGGAGGCCCGTTACACTGATGATTCCGATGGTGATTAAAAAAATATTAGACGGGATATGGGCGAACACAAGGAAAGGCATATGGTTCCAATGGGAAGTAATGAGCCAAAGAAGACTGAGAATCAGCAGG
>Ga0302140_10005542_pt1 | contig 15923 bp, 11 predicted proteins | sample I_Bog_E1_1_FD_202095 | JGI IMG/M metagenome (GOLD analysis project Ga0302140, IMG submission 202095) | Peat permafrost microbial communities from Stordalen Mire near Abisko, Sweden - I_Bog_E1_1 | ecosystem: Environmental > Terrestrial > Soil > Wetlands > Peat | place: Sweden: Abisko, Stordalen...
TTTCTGGGACCACACTCCGGTTCAGCAAGCGATCAATGAAGCCATCAGACGTGGCGTACCTGTAGGAGGAACCAGCGCAGGGTTGGCCGTTCTGGGCGAATTTGTCTACTCGGCCCAGAATGACCCTCCCGAAGGGCCAAATCTGGATTCAGTACACAGCTTGCTGAATCCCTTGTCACCACAAATCACCTTAGTCAAAAACTTTCTCGACATTCCATTATTGAAAGACACCATTACGGATAGCCACTTCGTAAAACGCGACAGGATGGGCCGTCTCGTGACCATGCTCGCTCGGATTCAAACTGAGCTAAATCGTTCAAACCATTCGCAACGGCCGATTCACGGAATAGGGATCGACGAACAAACAGCAGTCTTGATTCAAAGGGATGGCAAATCTCAAGTGGTGGGGAAAACTGCTGCTTACTTCCTGACCGCAGCTTCCCCGCCACAACTGCTTAGCTCCAATTCCCCGTTGGAAATTAAGAACATAGATATCAATAAAGTAGCGATCGGAGGCTCCTTCGATCTCGCGAGTTGGAAAACTTCGACTCCGGCGAGAACGAGTCATTACGCTTTGACAGCATCGTCAGGAAAACTCACGTCCAGCCAACAGGGCAAAGCCATCTACTAAAAATCAACCCTGAAATCATTCACCCATACTGCGCGGCATTCTCACAAATCGGCAGTCATTGCGAAGTTCCACCCAATGTTCGGGATCTTCCTACGCCGCCACTTCCAGTGCCGAAAGTATCGCTGGCGCAAGCTGGCTTACATTTCCCGCCCCGAGGGTCAGGATGAGGTCGCCAGGTGCTGCGACCGCAATCACCTGCGCAACCGCCGCGGCAAAATCCGGAGCGAACGTTGCCGTTGTGTCCCGCATCCGACCCACAAGCAACTCCGCATTGATTCCCTCAATCGGCTCCTCGCTGGCGGCATAAATCGGCAATACCGAAACCGAGTCTGCCAGCGAAAACGCTGTCGCAAATTCCTTGAGCAGATCTCGCGTACGCGAGTACCGGTGAGGCTGGAAGATTACGTGGACCTTCTTGTAGCCGCATTCGTGAGCCGCAGCCAGCGTCGCTGAAATCTCCGTTGGATGGTGCCCATAATCGTCAACAACGGAAATTCCAGCCGCCTTCCCCCGAAGTTGAAACCGGCGGTCAACACCGCGAAAGTTCGCCAGGCCCTCACCGATCTTGTCCGCAGGAACATCCAGCTGGCACGCAACTGCCACCGCCGCTGTCGCATTCAAAATGTTGTGGCGTCCCGGCACCCGCAGCTCAAAAGGTCCTAACGGCCCCTTCGCCGTATGGACTTGGAAGCGGCTGAATCCCGTCACTCCCGGCACACATGGGAAAATCTCAACCCGATAATCCGCGGCGGGCGAAACCCCATAGGTGTAAATACGCCGCTGCGCACGCGGCAAAATGCCCGCCAGCAATGGGTTATCGATACACGCGGTCACGGCGCCATAGAACGGCACTTTGTCCATGAAGTTCAAAAACGCCGTCTCTACGTCTGACATATCGCGATAGCAGTCCATATGCTCGCGATCGAGATTCGTCACAATCGCGAGAATCGGGGAGAGCTTCAGAAACGAGCGATCACTTTCATCCGCCTCGGCAACAAGATATTGCGAACTGCCAAGCTTGGCATTCGACCCCAGCGCATCGACCCGTCCTCCGACAACAACCGTCGGATCCAATCCACCCGCAGCAAGAACCGAAGCAACCATCGATGTGGTGGTTGTTTTTCCGTGCATCCCAGCCACCGCAATACCGTACTTGAGACGCATCAACTCAGCCAGCATCTCCGCGCGTTGGATCACCGGGGTCTTCCGAGCTCGAGCTTCCAGGACCTCTGGATTACTCGAACTCACAGCGGAGCTCGTCACAACCACTGAAGCGTCACCGAGATGCCCTGTAGAGTGCCCTTCGTAAATAGTGGCGCCCATCTGAGCAAGGCGATCCGTAATGCCGCTGCGACGCTGGTCCGAGCCCGACACGCGCATCCCCAGCGTAAGCAGAATCTCTGCGATTCCGCTCATACCAATACCGCCGATACCAATAAAGTGAACGTGTTGCTTTTGAATAAACATGCGCGAAGGCTTAGGTTAACATTTCGGGCCCACCCCGCAGGCAAGGCATTACAGGTCCAGGAACAGGCTCCTCCGAAAGCGCAAGAACCATGGATGGCATCAGAATCCGCAGAATGGATTCGCTTAACCCAAGATCACTTGCCAGCCGACCCGCACCTTATGCAAAAGTTGCGCATATTTATTTCTTCTAACTTCAGCGACTTACCCGCAACCTTTTGCAGGAGTGGTGTTTGCACTATACAAGAAGGGCGAACTTAGGGTAACAGCAGTAGACAAGTTACCCGCTAAGGTTAGCCAGTCCTGGCCGGAAGTTATCAGGACAGAGGGAAGGTTGCCATGAAAAACACTATGCGGAAAATGATGCTCGGAATGGCTCTGGTTGCAGGCGTACTCGGAACAGGCGCAGTTGCCGCCAACGCGGCTCCGCTGGTGTTCCAGGCTGGTTATGGTGCCGACTACGTTCCCGCGTGCCCTGGCGACGGATATGTTTGGGTCGCCGGATACTACAACGGGGGATATTGGATCCCCGGAGAGTGGGTTTTCCGCGGACACCCGGGCTTCGGATTCCGCGCCGGATACGGCTTCGATCGCGACTACGGGAGAGGATTTGCCGGGTACGATCGTGGACGCGGATTTGATCGCGGATATGATCGCGGCAACGACAGAGGTTACGGCCGTGGTTTTGACCGAGGAAATTTACAGGCCAGTCGTGGTTTTGACCATGGCAACGGAAGAGGCTTTGAAGGCGGCCGTGGTGGCGGATTCGGCCACGAAGGACGGCGCTAAGAGAGTCCGAAACCTCGGAAATGCTTGGCTCCTCCCCCGGGCAGCAAGTCTGGACCATCGAATGATGGTTTAGGGTTTCGGGCAGCGGCTCTCCCACTTACCGGTGGGGGAGCCGTTTGAGTTTTGCGGTAAATGTACCGTCCAGCCACATCCCGCATCTAAATAGTCGTGTGCATTGACGCTGCAAGAGATAGAAGCCGTTGGAAGTTTCTCAAGAAACGCCGCAACTTCCTCTCGAAAACAGCGTTCAATACATCAGAAGCGCTGGAAACAGCGCAGGCTAACCGGAACCCCGATCCCGCAAGAAGGGCCATTCGAGAGAAACGGTAAGCAATTGGAGGTCTACAATGCGGAATCTTCGCTTGGTTTTAATCGCAGCGCTACTTGCAGTGGTTGTGTCGCTCGCCCCACAAGCTCAGGCACGCGTATTCGTCGGCGTCGGGATTGGTCCGGTGATTGCCCCGGTTCCCTACGCTTATGGTCCACCCGACTGTGAGTACGGGTACTACTCCTCTTACCCCTACGACTGCGCTCCCTACGGTTACTACGGCGCGGGCTGGTTTAACGACGGTCTCTTCCTTGGCGTTGGCCCTTGGTACGGTTTTGGATGGGGCGGCTGGGGCTACGGACGCGGTTGGGGTTATGGCCGTGGATGGGGTTACGGACATGGCGGCTACGGTTATGGCCGTGGTGGTTATGGCTACGGACGCGGCGGTTACGGATACGGACGTGGCGCATACGGACGCGGCGGTTACGGCGGCGGAGCATACGGTCGCGGTGGATACGCTGGTGGACGCGGCGGATACGCTGGTGGTACACGCGGTGGCTATGCCGGCGGAGCGCGAGGCGGATACGGTGGCGGCGCACGAGGTGGATTTAGCGGCGGCGGCCATGCTGGCGGCTTCGGTGGCGGCGGCCATGCTGGTGGTGGCGGCGGACACGGCGGCGGTGGTCATCGGTAATACCTTAGCTACACGACAATCAAAAGTGGGGCGAGCTTCGGCTCGTCCCACTTTTTTGTATGCAGACTCACTCTAACTTTTGGCCAGTTCTGCCAGCATGTCAGCAATTCTTTCCGCAGCCCCTGGTCGGGCCTGCGTCCGGGCAGCATCAGCCATCGTATTAAGCCTCGGCCTGTCCCCTAGAAGCTCTGACAGCGTGTTCATTAGCAGCCCCGGTTCCGCCAACCGGCGCTCCTCGATAAGAACCGCCGCCCCAGTCTCGACCATGACATCGGCATTCTTACGCTGGTGATCGTCCGCTGCCGCCGCAAAAGGAATGAGCAGAGAGGGCTTGCCTGCCGCCGCCAATTCAGCCACAGTCGACGCGCCGCTACGCGCCATCACGAGGTGAGCCGCACTGAAACGTACTCCCATATCATCCAGAAAAGCTTCGACCTGCCATCGAGACGGATCAGCTCCTGAAGCGGCATAGGCAGCACGGGTTGCCTCTGCATGACGCGCCCCGGCCTGATGCAAGATCGTAAGCCCCGGAACGGCCGCAAGCAAATCCGGAATCAGCGGCGGCAGCACCGTGTTGAAGATTCTGGCGCCTTGCGAACCACCGAAGATTAGCAAATGAGGTTGCGCATCCGGTTTGGGCGGCCTGATCGCAAAAAACTCCGGCCTCACCGGAATTCCCGTAACTTCAGCATTGCAAAACCATTTCGCCGCAGGAGGAAAATTCACTGCCGCCGCCCTGACTCGCTTGCCCACAATTCGATTCGCAAGCCCCGGAATCGCGTTCGGTTCAAATGCCATCGTCGGCACACCCCGCAGAATAGCTGCCCCCATGGCAGGGCCGGAAGCATACCCACCCACCCCAAACACCACATCGGCTTTAAATTCCTTGATGTACTGGGAACAGGTGACGAGGCTAAACGGCAGTCCAACCAACGTCTTCAATCGCGTAGCCCATGAAACCTGATTCAAAGGACCTATCTCAACAAATTTGAGCGCGAAGCCCGCGGCAGGGACCATCCGCGATTCCATGCCCCTCGATGTACCCACGAAAAGGATCTCTGCAGCATGACGAGCCACCAGTTCACGAGCCACAGCCAGCGCTGGAATAATATGGCCACCAGTGCCTCCGCCCGCAATAAGAATTCTGGGAACAGATTTAATGCCTGACAACTCTAGTCAACCTCGCGCGTGAGGTTCAACAGAATTCCAATACTGGCCAGCATGATGACCAGCGAAGTTCCACCATGGGAGATGAACGGCAGCGGTATGCCCTTCGTTGGCAAGAGTGCAATTACCACGCTCATGTTAAAAAATGCTTGAATCAGGATGGTAATGGTGATTCCGAAGGCAAGCAGGCGGGCAAAGGGATCGCGCAGCAAGAAAACAGTACGCATTCCGCGAAAGCCAAGCACTACGAAGAGGAGAAGAATAAGAATCGCGCCGACGAAGCCCAGTTCCTCAGAGATATTCGCGAAGATGAAGTCCGTGTGCGGCTCAGGCAAGTAGAAAAGTTTCTGCACACCCTCCATGTAGCCGCGACCCGTCCAGCCACCCGTGCCAACCGCAATCAAAGATTGATTGATGTGAAAGCCTGCGCCCTTGGGGTCGGCCTCAGGATTCAAGAACACCTTCATACGAGCGAGCCGCCAGGGCACGAAGATGAGCAACGCAGCCAGCACCGGCGCAACGGCCGCAAAGATTGCGATGAGATAACGCCACTCCATCCCGGCAAGCACCAGAATCATGATCGTCATGCCGAGAAGCACCAGCGCCGTGCCTAGATCCGGCTCTTTCACGATCAAACCAATAAACAGAAATGCCGGCGCCACAGCCGGAATCAGCGTATGCCTCCAGTCCCGTATCGCATGCAGACGACTGTGAAGAAACCATGCGAGATAGATAGCCAGCATAGGCTTCGCAATTTCAGAAGGCTGAAAGGTGAAGAAGGGGCCGAACCGAATCCAGCGGTGAGTAGCGTGAGAACCGTGAACAGCGAAAACCGCCAGCAAAAGGAGCAGCGTGATGCCCATGGCTGGGTAGATGAACTTCTTCGAGTTGTAACGGCGGTAGTCGACACGCATCAAAACCACCAACGCAATGACGCCAAGAAAAGCCCACAAAGCCTGTCCGCTGAGAAAGGTATAGGGGGAACCAAACTTCTCCTGGGCCATGACCGCGGAAGCAGAGAAGACCATGGCCAACCCCACCACGACCAGCGAAAGCGTGGTGAAAAATAGCCATTTGTCTACCCCGACGCGTTTTGCCATGGCGCTAGTTCTGCTCCTGAATATTCAGATCGTTCACTAGCTCCTTGAAAATTCGTCCGCGCTGTTCGTAGTTTTCAAACTGGTCAAAACTCGAACAGGCCGGCGAAAGCAGCACAACATCTCCAGGATGCGCCGCCTTGGACGCTGCACTTACTGCCCTTTCCAATGTTTCGCACGAAACAAAATGCACCATGCCCTGGATCTGCGATTCGATCTTGGCCGCGGCTGAACCGATGGTGTAAACCGTCTTCACTCGCGTGCGCAGCAGATCCCCCAGGTCGGCGTAATTGGAGTTCTTATCCTTGCCGCCCAATATCAATTGAATGCATCCAGGAAACGCTGCGATAGCCTTCGCGGAAGCATCAACATTCGTCGCTTTGGAGTCGTTGTAATACTCCACGCCATTCTTGGTCGCGACATACTCCAGCCGATGCTCCACAGCACTGAACTTTTGAACCGCACCAGCAATCGCTTCCGGACTGGCGCCAGCCAGACGAGTTGCACAAACCGCTGCCAGCACATTCTCGACATTGTGCGCGCCCTTCAGCCGAATATCCTTCAGTGGCAAAATCGTCTCGGCAACGTGGCCCTTCCCTGCGCGGAAGACAATGCTGCCATCCTCAACCCACGCACCCTGTACAACCGCGGATTCAAGGGAGAACCAGTAAACACTCGCAGCCGTTCGTCCCGCAGCCTCAGCAGTCCGCGAGTTATCTGCGTTCAAAACTAGAAAATCAGAAGCAGTCTGTGCAGAAAATATCCGCTCCTTGGCCAGAGCATAGTTTTCAAACGTCCCATGGCGGTCAAGGTGATCAGGAGTGATGTTCAAAATGACAGCAATCTTCGGGTGAAATAGCTTGGTACTCTCCAACTGGAAGCTGGAAACTTCAAGCACAGACCAGCCATCATCTGAACTCTTCTCTATTAGATCGATAACCGGTACGCCGATGTTGCCGCCCACCTGGGTAGGTAGTCCCGCCGCGGCAAGAATCTCGCCCGTAAGTGCAGTCGTCGTAGTCTTTCCATTTGAACCAGTGATAGCAAGAACGTTTCCCTTCAAATATTGGGCCGCCAACTCCAGTTCGCCAATGACAGGTAGACCAAATGCCTTCACCTGCACCAACTCAGGCGTATCGAGCGGCACGCCAGGGCTGACCACAATTAGGTCCTGACGACGAAACGTCAGTAGACCATGGCCCCCTGACTCCACCATGATTCCCTCATCCAGCAGCGCAGGAATCTCCTTCGCCAAAGCTGCCGCGCTCCGCATGTCAGAAACGGTGACCTGTGCCCCACGCTTGCGCAGAAACAGTGCCGCGGCTAGGCCGGATTTGCCCAATCCCACGACTAGAACTTTCTTGCCTTTCAACTCCATCCCAACTCCAGTTTTCAATACTGCCTCATGTTTCCCGCTCGTGCCGTCACATTCAATTGTGGCACTCAAAGTGAACCTGACTTCTGTATCTAGCGGAGTTTCAGCGTGGTGAGTGCAAACAATGCAAACACTAGCGCTGCAATCCAAAAGCGTGCAATCACCTTGGATTCCTTCCAGCCGAGCAATTCAAAGTGATGGTGTAGTGGTGCCATCTTGAAAATCCGCTTTCCACGCAGCTTAAAACTGCCAACCTGCAGGATCACAGATATCGCCTCCAGCACAAAGATGCCACCGATAAACGGCAACAAAAGCTCCTGTCGAATGATCACTGCTACCGTCGAGATCGCGCCGCCAAGCGCCAGCGAACCAACGTCTCCCATGAAAACTTCAGCCGGATGTGCGTTGTACCAAAGGAATCCGATCGACGCGCCTACCATGGCTCCGCAGAAGACCGTTAATTCTCCAACCATTGGCATCCTCTGCAACTCCAGATAGTCCGCAAAGACCACGTGACCACTCACGTATGTAAGCACCGCCAGCGCGCCCGCCGCGATAATGGTGCAGCCAATGGCAAGGCCGTCCAGACCATCTGTAAGATTCACTGCATTCGAAGAAAAGACAATGACCAGCGTCACAAAAATCACAAATGGCAGATACATCAGAAAGCCGAGGTGAGGGAGATGCCCCAGCCAGGCCCACGACATATCCGGATGGAAGTTCTTCACAAAGGGCACTGTGAGCCGAGTTGAGAACAGCCGGAACTGCTGTAGAACAACCAGCGCCGTAGCAATGATTAAGGAAACAATAATTTGCCAGAACATCTTCGCCCGGGCCGTCAGCCCCAGGTTTCGGCGCTTCACAACCTTGATGTAATCGTCGGCAAATCCAACAGCGCCAAACCCGATCGTCGAGAAAACAACCACCCACACAAAGGGATTAGCCGGATCGGACCACAAAACAGTAGGGAGCAGGATGGCGATCGCAATCAGCACGCCGCCCATCGTCGGAGTACCCGACTTCTTCTTGTGCGACTCCGGCCCCTCATCGCGAATGTACTGGCTAATCTGAAACTGACGCAGCTTTTCAATAACAAACGGTCCGATAATGAGCGCAATCAGCAGCGCCGTCATGAAAGAAAATGCAGTGCGAACCGTCAAAAAATGAAAGATGCGGAACGGACGAAAATACGGAAATAATTTTTGATACAGCAGCCAATAAAGCAAAGAGCCTCCGAATTCGATCGAGACCAGTCGAGCCTGATTCTATCGCGTTACAAATGTCGTTTCAGTGAGCTTCCCTGGAGACTGGTGCTCCGCCAGGTTCCTCCATGCGGAGTACATCAATGGCCTGTTCCAGTCGTACTCCGCGCGAACCCTTGATCAGTACCGCATCATGCGGGTTGAGATGAGATTTCAGCCATTCTCCAGCAGATTTCGCATCCGGCAGAAAAATCCCTTCGGTCCCGCTCTCCGCCGCCGCGCCGACCAGATACTCCGCATTCCCGCGAACCCCAATTACGATATCGATCCCAGCCTTGGCCGCCGCACGTCCGCATGCCGCGTGCAACTCGGGTGCGTGCCCGCCGAGTTCCAGCATCTCTCCGGCGACAAGAATTCGACGTGCCGCAGGACGCGCAGCCAGGGCAAGAATCATCGACTGCAACGCCTCTGGATTGGAGTTATAGGAATCGTTGATCACCGTAGCGCCGGCTATCACAAGCACTTCTCCACGCCGGTCGCCCGCGGTCAATGTCTCCAATGCGCGGATCGCATCAGCCAGTGGCACTCCAGCCTCCCGTGCCACCGCCAGCGCGGCCATCATGTTACTTGCGTTATGGTGGCCAAGCATCGGCAAGGTCATCGTCGCTCGAGTCCCCGCCGAAAGCAGGTCGATCTTCAGGCCATCCCCGTCGTGAACACCGGTAATCTGAGGATCAGCACACGGTCCTGCGCCAAAATAAACCACCTTACCCGCGAAATCCCTGCCAAACTGCCCCACATACCGGTCGTCACAATTCAAAAACGCAACCCCGGACGCTGGCAGCGCCTCCACCAATTCATACTTAGCCCGTTCAATACCGCCCTGCCCGTCAGAGAAGTTCTCAACGTGAGCCATGCCAACGTTCGTGATAACACCCCAGTCCGGCCCTGCAATACGAGCCAGTTGAGCAATCTCGCCAGCGTGATTCATTCCCATTTCAATGACAGCATAATCATGCGCCTGCTCCAGCCGAAGCAGTTGCAAAGGTAAGCCGTATCCGTTGTTCAAATTACTAAGAGACTTGAGTACGTTGAACTTCGCTCCCAGGGCCGTTGCCACGGCGTCCTTCGTAGAAGTCTTGCCTGCGCTACCCGTCACTCCAATGACTCGTTTGCCCCATTGACGGCGCACGTGTCCCGCCAACCCCTGCAACGCCGTGAGCGTATCTTCAACAATGATCAGGGGAGCGGCCAGCGCAGCATCGGGTAACGAAGCAAGCTTGTTCAGCGAAACCACAGCAGCAAGCGCGCCTCGTTGCAACGCGCTGACAACGTAATCATGACCATCTACGCGTGGCCCGCGCACGGCAAAAAATAACTCGCCTGCACCAATCGTTCGCGAGTCAATCGAATAGCCCTGAGCTACCAGCGCGCCCACGCCCGCCACACTGGCCGGTGCTTCCAGCTTGGCGCTGCAACCGAGCGCGATTTCTGCCAATGTGAGTTTCACTTCACTCCACCATAGCCCAGTGCACGAAGAGCGGAAAGAGCAACCTGAGCATCATCGAAAAAAATCGTCCCATTACGGAGAATTTGCTCCTTTTCATGCCCCTTGCCTGCGAGTAGAACCACATCCCCTGGCTCGGCTTCCGCTATGGCAAGTTCGATTGCGGCAGCGCGATCCACTTCGACTACGAATCGAACACCTGTCGCTTCGACTCCCGGTAAAATCTCGTTCAAGATCGCATTCGGATCTTCAGACCGTGGGTTGTCACTGGTCACAACCACAAAGTCACTTCCTTCTCCAGCAGCCTGACCCATTTTAGGCCGCTTCGTCCTGTCACGATCCCCGCCGCAGCCAAACATAGTGATCACTCTGCCCTGTTTTTCGTGCACCAGCTGACGTGCCAATGCCGTGAGATTGCGCAACGCATCGTCCGTATGTGCGTAATCAACGATCACAGTGAAAGGCTGTCCAGAATCAACAGATTGAAAACGTCCCGGAACAGCACAAAGGGTCGGAATAGCAGCCATCAGCAAATCAAAATCGACTCCCCGCGCATGGGCCGCAGCCAACGCCCCAAGCAGATTCAGGACATTCACAGCGCCCGCAAGTCCCGACCTCACCCATGCTCTGCCAACCGGAGTAGCCACCACGAATTCCGCACCTGCCGGCGTAAGTCTCAGTTCCTCCGCACGCCATTCAGCCTGCTTTCCACTTCCTCCGAAACCATACGTGACAACCTCAGCCCCAGCCAATCGAGCCGCTTCCGCCAGGCGTTCCGCATACGCGTCATCGGCATTCACGACAGCTACCCGCGGAGCACGATACCGCACTCCGTCAAAGAGCATCTGCTTCGCTGTGAAGTATGCCTCCATCGTCTGGTGATAATCCAGGTGATCGCGCGTAAGGTTGGTAAAGACGGCCACATCAAAGCCAACCTCAGCAACGCGCCCCTGATCCAGGGCATGGCTCGATACTTCCATCACCAACTCAGTTGCACTGTGCGTCACGCCGTCCGCCATTAACTCAAAAAGATCGCGCGATTCCGGAGTAGTATGCGCAGATGGTCGAACCTGCCCGGCAACGTGATACTCAATCGTCCCCACCAGCACCGATGAACGATGCGCAGCCTGCAGCAACGCTTCAATCAGAAATGCGGTCGTAGTCTTGCCATTGGTTCCCGTCACGCCTGTCGATCGCAAAGCCCGCTCAGGATGTCCGAAGAACGCGGCCGCAGCCTGAGCAAGTGCCTCGCGTCCATGCGCCACAAGCAGTCGAGGAATTAGCGGATGACTGACAGCAAGGGCTCCAAAAGCCTCTGCGGATTCAGTGATAATACCCGCAGCGCCCTGTTGAAGCGCAGCGTCGATGTAATGATTGCCGTCTGTAGTTCCACCATGCATCGCAACAAAAACGGAACCGGACGCGACCCGTCGCGAGTCGTATTCGACCCCCAATACGGCGACATCAGAAGACGCGTCCTGAGCCACGGCCGTCACTTCGCGGATGAGTTCATTCCACTGCATTACATTCTTGATTCTATCGGTTCAGGATCAGGCGAATTAAACGACGGTAAACAGATAAAGTAGGGTCGCAACGCCCCATGGCATCAGCGGGCACAGTGCACAATGACTTGCGTCCCTGGCTGTACCAGACTGCCCGCAACTGGTGTTTGCGTCCTGACTAGACCGCGTCCTTCAACACGGAGGGTTAATCCGGCAACAGGAGCCTGCTCAACGACCTGACGCACTGCCATGCCAATAAACGACGGGACTTTCACTGCGTTCGGATTAGCCTGCGGAATCGCAACTGACGCCGTTTCCGGAGCAGGATTTGTAGCCGGCGCAGCGGCAGCCTCTTTGGCCTTGGCTGCATCTGCCTTCGCATTCACTTTAACCACCGTCGCTGTGGACTCAGCCGTGCGACTCGCGGTGACAGCCTGACGAAGTGGATCATCTCCGGGCAAGTCGTTGACGGCCGAAATGAGCGCATTCATATCGCCCGTATGTTCTTGCTCCGGCTCTACGTCCTGTGGGGAGAGTGGCTTGGCCGGAGCGCGCTTGGCGTGAATCTCAACGTCGTGCGGAACCCCCAGATACTCCAGCGTATCCTGCGCCACTTGTGCAAATACCGGAGCAGATGCAGCGCCGCCGTAGTAAGAAGCACCGCCCCCTTTGGGATCATCCAGAATCACAGCCACGGCAATTACCGGATTATTGACCGGCGCGATCCCAGCAAAGGACGCGACATGCATCGTCTTTGAATACTTGTGCGTAGCAGGATCTATCTTCTGCGCAGTGCCAGTCTTTCCTCCGGACGAATAGCCGTTCAACTGCGCTTCTTTACCCGTACCAAAAAGTACGACGCCTTCCATCATCTTTCGCATCTGCGCCGCCGTCATAGTCGAGATAACACGATGCGCCCCAGCAGGAAGCGGATCAGGCACCTCTCCGCCCGGATGAAACGGCTGGGCAATGGGAACACTCACCCCCTGAGCGTTCTTGGGTTGTGCCGTCATCACGACGTGTGGGGGTAGATAGGTTCCCCCGTTCGCGATCGTCGAAACCATCGAAACAAGTTGTAACGGCGTCACGCCAACTTCCTGCCCAATGGCGATTGAGCCAATCGAAGTAGAACCCCACTTCGGCACCGGTCGCAGCAAACCCCGAGTTTCTCCCGGAAGCTCAAGCCCAGATCTCGATCCGAAACCAAAATTGCGAATATATTCGTTGAAACGTTCAGGTCCCATACGTAAAGCAAGTTTCACAGCAGCTACGTCACTCGAATGTTCCAAAGCAAAATGCACCGTGACTACACCGAAGTGATCGGCCTTATCGTCATGAATTGTGCGGCCATTGAACGTGATCGCTCCGCCCTGGCAATCAATCAAGTCATCCGGTGTAACGATATGCTGATCCAGCGCAGCGGAGTACGTCACCAGCTTGAATGTAGATCCCGGCTCATACACATCGCTGACGGCATGGTTGCGCAGAAGCGCAGGAGTAGTATGACGAAAATCATTCGGATTGAAAGTCGGCCGGATGGCAAGCGCAAGGATCTGCCCCGTATGCACGTCCTGAATCACAACCGTTCCATTCGCCGCATTGGTACGACGCATCGCAGCGTCCAGAGCCCTCTCCGCAATGAACTGGATGTTTGTGTCAATCGTCAGAACCAGGTTTTCTCCTGGCTCAGGCTCACGCTCACTAGAGCCCATTACTTTTCGCCGTGCATCGAGCGCCGCATACATGCGCCCCGGCTGACCATGCAGGCGAGACTCGAACTTCTGCTCCATGCCGCCAAGACCTTTGTCATCTATGCCGACGTATCCCAGCACCTGGGCTGCAATCTGATTGTCCGGATAGAAGCGCTCAAACTCTTTTTGGAAATAGATACCCTTCAGGTTAAGTGCCTTGACCCGCGCCGCCTTGTCGTTATCAACTCGCCGTGCAATCCAGGCAAAACCACGCGACGCATTGACACGCTCAAGAATCTGCGGCTCACTGGTCCATATATCTTCAGGCCCACCATGAACAATCTCTGCGAGCGCATGAACCGTCTTTTCTTTATCGTCTATTTCAGAGGGAACTGCGTATATCGACTCTGCCTGCACAGTCATTGCAAGTTCGCGCAGGTTACGGTCATACAACACACCGCGACGAGGCGCAACCTCAAACGTATGCTGCTGCTGCTTCTGTGCCTTTTCTACGAATTCTTTATGCCGGACAATCTGCAGCCAGAACAACTTGCTGACGATCAGCGCGCACCAGACCAGCAGCCCCATACAGACAACCCAATACCGCATACGCAGCAAAGGAGCCGAAGCAGACTGTGTGCCTCGACTCCTGTTCGCTCGTGGATTTGTCTGATTGATCTTATCGCCCTGATAGCCCTGATTGAACTGTTGCACGCAGCATACTCCGAAAAACCGGGGACCTGAAACAATGAAGCGGATCCCCGCAATTTCAGCGAATCGCGGAAGGGATCGCAGCAGGAGAAACCTGTGCCAATGCAGCCGTCGCCGTCGCAGAATCCGCGCGGTCAGTCACGCGAACTACCTGGTTGGGCTGCAGTTCGACAAGACCCATCTGCCGGGCCATTTGATCGATACGCTCCGGCTGAGAGAGTTGTGCTTCCGAGAGCCTCAGTTGACGATTCTCTTCGCGCAAAGCCTCTACCTGGGTCTTCTTCGCTTCAACGCTATATCCCATTTCAATCGCACTGAAGTGCTGCAGCCCGTAGATCATGATTAGTGAAAACAGCACCGCAACCGCCGCGGTGAAAATGCGCATCTCGCGAATGCGGACCATATCCGGAGCCTTCACCAGTCGCGAGTTATCGATCCGCTTGGGAAAGAAGACCTCTAGCGTCGCACCACGCCGTAAACGCTGCTGCTCAGCAAAGAGACGCGCGTTGCGCTCTTCGATCCGCCGGCCTGAGCTGCGTCCACTCTCAAAATAAGTTACCGCGTGTGCCGCCATGGTTGCTCCTTCATGCGCCAACTCTTGCTCGAGTCCGCGCCCTAATCCCTCAAACGCTTTTTCTTCTTGCTTGCTGCCTTACTCTTGGGTCCCGCATTCTGGCCCTGCGAAGATTTTCCCGGCTTTTTCCCGGACAACTGACTAAAGCCGGTTCGCTGAACCCCTGAACCGACATCACGGAACTCAGGTCTCTTCTCGAACTCCTTATCATTGCCCATCTCCGCCGCCCTCAGCTTCGCGCTCCGGGCTCTAGGATTGTGATCCGTCTCCAACTCCCCTGCAACTACAGGCTTGCGGGTCAATATCGTCCAGACGCCCTGTGCCGCCCTCTCTCTTAGTACGTCCTTGGCTATCCGGTCCTCCAGCGAATGAAAGCTGATCACCACCAGCCTTCCCGCCGTATTCGAGTCAGGACCAGCACTACCTGAGGGCTTAAGCAACCTTGGTGCAGCCTCCAGTAGCTTCTGTATCTCATCCAACTCGCGATTCACATGAATACGAAGCGCTTGAAAGGTCCGGGTCGCCGGGTGAATTCGCTCATTTTTTATTGCCGGGGCGCTACCTGCAACAACTCGGGCCAAATGCCCCGTCGTCGTTACTGGCCGCGCCCTGACAATTGCTCTGGCGATTCTCCGCGACCTCCTCTCTTCTCCGTATTCGTAAATAAGATTGGCAAGATCGCTCTCGTCCATCTCATTTACCACTTGTGCGGCAGTCAAACCCTGGCGCGTATCCTGACGCATATCCAAAGGCCCATCCGCCTGAAAACTAAATCCTCGCTCTGCCTCGTCAATCTGCATGGAACTGACACCAAAGTCAGCCAGCAAACCATCCAGAGAACCGGGCTCAACATGCTCGCCCACTGAACTAAAGGCCTCTCCAATTAAAGTCACTTTTGGCATCGAGGCGCCTAGCTCTTCTCGAAGAGCCTTTAACCGCTCCCCGGCCAACTCCAGCGCCTTGGGATCACGATCAAATCCAATCAGGTGCCCTGACGAACCAAGCAACCTGGCAATCTGGCTTGCATGGCCTGCCAACCCCAAAGTGCAGTCGAGGTAGGTACCACCCTCACGGACTCCGAGGTATCGAATCACATCCTGAGAAAGAACCGGCACATGGCGTCGATTGATGTCGGTCGTCATGTGTTCCCCCTTGGGGGTTTCTGAGCGGCTTACGATTCCAGCACCTTCCTGGATTCCACTGCCGCCAAAACCTTGCGAGCTTCCGCCATGCTCATCTGTTTCGCGGAAT
>Ga0302140_10005543_pt1 | contig 15921 bp, 14 predicted proteins | sample I_Bog_E1_1_FD_202095 | JGI IMG/M metagenome (GOLD analysis project Ga0302140, IMG submission 202095) | Peat permafrost microbial communities from Stordalen Mire near Abisko, Sweden - I_Bog_E1_1 | ecosystem: Environmental > Terrestrial > Soil > Wetlands > Peat | place: Sweden: Abisko, Stordalen...
GCATACGCCTGATGTCAGTATATCAGAACCTCCACAAGCTGTGCAATTTGTTGAGGTTCCATAACAAGATAGACAATTTTGATCGCAAATTTGGCAAGTATTAGTTGAAACAGAATGATACATAGCCTCAAAGGATTTGCAAATTAAACAACAATAAAAAGTTATATCATTTGCTGCAGTATTATCTAAAGAACTTGAATAAGTTTGAAAGTTCAAAATGTATCCACAAATCACAGTTGAGGCAGGACATTGAGATATTGTTGTCAATACTCCATCTGCGCATCCTCCGTTGACATTTAATGACTCTTCAGAGGAACATACAAGATTTAAATCATTTAAACCCAAATTATCGAGTTTCTGACAACAATCACCCTTTGAATTATAACCTAAATAAAAATTTTAGATGAAAATAAAAATAATAAAACCTTTGAGAAAGTAGTTTTCACTACAATAATTTGGAATTTTCCACTGAGAAAGTGTGTCAAAATTTGGAGAGTTGCTATAACTAACAGTAAAAAGCAAATTTCCTTTTATATCTGAGCAATACAAATTCACACTTATGATTCCCAATCCATCGCAATTTATAAAAATATTAAAGCCATTCGCCCATGTATCATTGGGACACAAAGTCACTGTAGAATCTTGCCATGTTGATAGTTGGTTATTGTATCCGATGTATGAGTTAATCAACGAATAAAAATCTGGTCTGAAAGGATGGTAGAAGCAACTCCCTTCCATAAGAATATAATCTCCATTGCATTGAGAACAAGCTGATGGTCCTGAACTACATGAATAGCAATTTTCCCCACAAGATATACAAGAAGACCCACCATTATAAGTTCCTAAAGGGCATCCGCAAATTCCACTATTCAAAACTGATCCTGAGCCACATTGTAAACAATCTAAAGGTCCTGACGTACAAGAAAGGCAAAATTGTCCACAAGAAACACACGAAGAACTATACAAATATGTACCTGCTGCACAAATACATGCTCCAGCGCTTAAAGTAAAACTTGTTTGGCAAATAGAACATGCAGAAGGCCCTGTCAAACATGAGGCACAATATGTACCACAGTTTACACATGAACTTCCTTGATCATAGGTTCCAGTCGCACAAATGCAAGTTCCATCACTTAGAAGATACCCTGTAACACAAGTTGAGCATGCTGATGGTCCTGTTGAACATGATGAGCAATGATTTCCACAAGAGCTACATGATATCCCGTTATCATAATAGCCACTAGAACACACACATACTCCACTATTCAAATTATATCCTGAAATACAAGACAAACAAGGTGATGGTCCTGCACATGAAGCACAATGGAGGCTGCATGAATGGCATGATGTCCCACTGTCATAAAACCCTCCAGCACAACCACAAATTCCATTGCTCAACAAATATCCATAAGTGCACATTGTACAAGCAGAAGGACCAGAGCATAAAGCACAATGAGTACCACAAGCAAGACAAGAAGAACCACCATCGTAATATGAATTCGTGCACACACAATTCCCATTAATAATAATATATGTGGAAGTGCACGTGTTACAAGCTGAAGGTCCAGTTGAACATCCAATGCAATGAGTGCCACAAGAAACACATGATGAACCACTATCATAAGTCCCAGCTGAACATATACAATTACCACCACTCAAAGTAAAGGTAGTGTCACATTGAGTGCATGATGCGGCTCCTGTGCAAGCGGCACAATTACTACTACATGTAACACAAGAACTCCCGCTATCATAAGTGCCTTGTAAACATACACAAGATCCAGAACTCAGAGAATAGGGAGAATTACATTGTGTACATGATGATGATCCTGTGCAGGAGAAACAATGATTAGAACACGAATCACATGAGGAACCACTTTGATAAGTTCCTGTAGCACAAGAAGTGATAATTGCAGGACATTGAGATGTTGATTGACAAGAATTGCACCAGCCATAGATCGAACACATCCTAGTTCCACTACATTGACAAGAATCTTCATTCGTGCAAGTAAAAGGACCTGAAGGATTAGTTGATTCATCCCAAACGTAATTGTCACAAACACAGACTTCGGTGCACTGAGAAGAGATGGTTTTTAAGAACATAAAAATAATAAAATAAAATATTTCTCTTTTGAATACCATTTTCTGGTTAAATTTTCACTTTTGTAAAATTATTATTTTCAGGTCGTTTATTTTTCCTCTAGGTCATAAATTTCCTTCAGGGAGCAGAAATTTCATTTTCTTATTATTTCGAGATTTTTACAAAAAGCAACAACAACATCATACTTAATAATTATCCACTTGATTTTTTTAATTCATGAATTTTCTTGATTCCTCTCCAAAAAAATATAAAATTTCTGGAAATGCAAACTTTTCTCTTGAAGTAACTATTCAAGGTCAAATGCCATACCACACAGCAGTAATCTCGATTACAACGCATACAAAAGGAAATCGGAAAGATCTTATCGGATCAAACTATAAATGGTTTCGTATATCAGACTCAACCACATATTATCTGAATGAAATGGTGTCAAATACTTATGTAATTTCCCCAGTAGACATTGGTTATAAACTACATGTCGAAATCACTCCCAAAGAAGAGGGTTATGATGGTGTTGCAACAGTTGATTTTGGCCCGATTAAATTAGATTCAATGATAAGAAACACATTGGAAGGGATTCTAAGTGTTGGAGGATCAAGTTTTCCTGCTACTTTAATTAATGAAGGTTTAAATAAAATGAATTCCGACATCAACATCCTCTTGACAAACGATACTATCAGAATAGTGAGAAATTATGATCAGGAAAGCTTGAAATTTTGTTATTCCTCACAAAATCCACAAATAGAAATCGCATCAAGAGATTTAACCCTAATAACCTTCGCCTTTATCGATCCGATTCAAGAGACGAAACTCAGTGGATTGATCAAAGATAAAAGGCTCAGTCTTAGAATGTCATCCAGAATCTCAAGAGACTTGTTACTTTTGGCAATTAAATCTTTCTCAATCAAAAGCTACCTCATTAATTCAAAAATCATCGCATCGCTAGAAAACCCCTCAAATTCTGATCCAACCAAGCTGTTTAAAGAAAAAGATAATGATCATCCTTTAATGGGAGATCTTTACCTTGAGGTAAATCTGGTGAAACAAGAAAATTCAATGCTTCTTGAACAAAACAAGATCCTGAAGAATGAAAAAGAAGCTTATTCAAATCAAATTAAAAACCTTGAAGAAGAAATCATTGAAACTATTGATACCTATACCAAATTAATCACTGATCTCAAAGAAAATTCAGGAGACTCAAAACTCGATGAGAATTTATTAGAAATTACAAAAAGAGAATTATTCACAAAAAAAAGGCGAACCTTTGAGTTAAACGAAATCGAAAGTAATGAACTCACATCAATCAAGAAAACCTTATTTAAAGATGAAAAAGATAATGAAATTTCTGAGCTTCAAAACAAAAATGCTAATTTAACAATTGAAATTAATTTTTTGAAAGAAGAATTACTCAAACTAAAACCCCAAAAGAACTCAAATGCAAATTTTCAGGATTTATCAATAAAACTTGAGATTATGACAAAAGAAAACTTGTCATTAAAACAAACTCAACAGAAATATTATGAATTGTTATCAAAATATCGAGAATTGGATGAAACATATAGTGCATTGTCAAAATCTAGGACACATGATACCCCTACAACTTCAAAATGCGAATCTTTGGAAAAAGAACTCTTTCAAGAGAAAGAAAATACGAAGAAACTCTCCGAAGAACTAAAACTATTGGCCCTACAATTTAATGCCTTTAGAAAAAATGCTGGGTCTCAAAATTTTTATAGTGGAGATTCTGAATCCGAATTATCTACAATTAACAAACAACTCACAAGGAAAATTGAATCTTTGCAAAAGGAGTTGGAAAGTAAAGGAAATTCATTAATAATTGAGCAATTAACCAAAACAAATACGAAGTTTATGTATGAAAATCAAAAATTAATGGAGGAATTGAAAAGAAAAAACGATGAAATTCTACAAGGAGGAGGAAGTGGAAGAGGAGATGGAGCTTTGTTTGTAGAAAATCAAGAATTGAAACGAAGAATTAGAGTTTTAGAAGAGGAGAAAGACAAGTTGCTGGTTGAATATAGCAGAATAAAAAAATTTTAAAAATTAGTGGAAATATAAAACAAAAACTATTCTGAATTTGTTAATAAATGAAAATATATATTTTGACAATTAAATTTGCAAATATCGTAATATAATCAAAAACTTCAAAAAATTGGAATTTAGACCAAATTTAAGCTCGTGTTTTTTTTATTCTAGATTTTCATTTGGAATTATAAATAAATTTGGATTCAAATAAATAAAAAATAATTCTTAAATTTCATGTCCCTAACCAAACAAAAGACTTTAGATCTCGAGGAAGAAGAAGAAGAAAGTAATTCATTAGATTTCTCTCACCTCATTTAAATTAAAATTGTAAATAAATTAGAAAGTAATGTTGTCCAAAGCACACAAAATAACTCAGAGGAAGTCTGGGCGAAACTCACATCTGTTGCCCAAACAAGCAAGCCTGAGATTTTTCTTTTGAAGGATAACAAAATTTCTCTTGGAAGAAATTCCACAAACACTATTTGCATCCCAGACAAAAGGCAGAATTTAAATTATTATAAAAGTTATTAAAATATTTGAATATTAGATTAAGCGGCAGCCATTGCGAAATCGAGAAACAAGATAATTTGATTACGATAACAGATTTATCAACCAATGGGACCTTCGTCAATAATGATAAAGTTCATATTTTTTGAAAGAGAAATGACTTATTGAAAATAATTTGAAAAGATTGGAAAAAACAAATCCATGAATTTGCAAAATGGAGATTTGATTCATCTTTTGCATCATTCAAAAGTGAAAGAATCAGGTGAGTTTTCATCGATATTTTTATTTTATATAATGTTTTTACTTAGAAACAATGGGATTTTTTTTCACATTATGCAAAATAGAGAATTTAAAAAGAAAAGACAAATCTGAAGATGAAACCATAAAAAAAGACTTAGAAAAATTAAAAAAAGTTTTAACCTTATCTTTTTTCATAACTATTGTTTAAATTTTCAGTTGGATGATGAATTGGGAGAAGGAATGAAATGTGTGATCTGTTTGGATTATATTTACCAATGTGTGACACTTATTGATTGTCTTCACAATGTACATCAATAAACAACAATTTTTTCTCAAAATACAATTATATCTAAAAATATAGTTTTGTGGCGCTTGTTTTTCAGACTGGATGAAAAAATCAAAGGAGTGTCCCAGTTGCAGAAACACAGTGAAAGCTGTCAAGAAAAACCCAATAGTCAATTCAATTATCACTCAATATCTTGATGTACCTCAAATAAAATAATTAAAATAAATTTCATTTTTTAATGAAGGCTCATCCTGATAAGCTAAGATCCAAGGAAGACTATGAAGAAATGGATGGAAGAAATAAAATTACATGTGATTTGGTATAAAATTATCAAATAATAATAAAAAAGTTAAACAATTTTTTTAAACCTAAAGTTGGAACTTGCCACGAGCAAAAAAAAGGGGAAAAAAGCAGTAAGCGCTCCTCGGAGAGGTGGAAGAAGAGGAGGAGCAAGACAACGACTTGCCAATGATGATGATAGTGATGTTTCTTATGAAAGTGATGGTGATAATAATCAACCTGCTCCTTTTTTTGCACAAGCACCTGTGTTGAATATGCCTTTAATAGTTTGCGCTGAGTGCACAGTGCCAAGTAATTTATAAACGAGAAAAATTGATAAAAAGCTTTTAATTATTTAAGGAGTCAGTGATGGCTTTAAATGCGCCAGAAATCAAATTCACATTTATTGCATGTCTTGCAGACAAGCTTTTCCCGATAGAGGAGGGGCTAATTATAAACAGAAATGTGAAATTTGCAATATTTCTTATTGCAATCTTTATTTTAATTGCAAGAGCAACAGAAATCCAAAAGTAATTCACTAAAAAATTTTGTTTAAATTATAATCTGATGGATTAGTTGCATGAGCTAAAAGACCATAAGTTGGACCCATATCTCAAACCTGATATTTTCAGAGCAAATCAATATGAGTATTCAGTGTTCGATTCTTATATGAAAGCAAATAATTTGACTTGCAAAGAGATTTTCGACGAAATCAGCGAAAAATACATTAAAAAGGACAATTTCAAATACACTGTTAATAAATACATCGTGAGCAATCCGATAATAAGTGAGAAAATTTTTTTGGGTATTAAAGAAAATTCTTAATTTTTTTTTTTTAAGACATGGAAATCAGCATACATGAGGATTCAGCCATATGCACTACCTGCTTCTTTTTAGTTTGGTTCCAAATTGTTTATCTTTATAGAAAGGACCATCACAAAGATATGCCTGATGAAGTCAAAAAAAGAGGAAATTGCTGGTCTCATAATTTTTTTTCTTTCTTTCTAAATTAGAAAAAAAATTTTGAGGTATGGAATTAATTGCACAACAATGAAACGGAGTGACGATCATGCCAAAAAACTAAGTCACATTTGCGATCAGGTTTTAAACTTTTAAAATAATTATTTTTAATAATGTTTTAATTTTTCTGTTTAGACAAAGTTTTAAAAAGGAACAAGATGAGTTTGATTATTTTTCATAATATTTTAAAATAAATTTTTGAAACAAAAAAAATAAAATTAATTAGATGTTTCCCTAATTCAGCAATAATATAATCAAATCATTATTTTAAATTTTCTTATAATTCACTTTTATTTTATGCTTCCCCCTTTTATTCCTAAATTAATTCCTGACAAAGAACATCAGACTGATGAATCTGCAATCCAGCAACAAACCTCGAAGAAAAAGCCTCCTGGTTTCTCTTTAGAGCAAAGCGAAGGCACGGATGTGACCCATACATCATTGCAAACCGAACCTATTCAAAACCAACAATATGTTTTAAATGAGCATTTGTTTTTAACTAACTTTAAGACTATGGAATGTGCGAATAAACTTCAACATAGTTATAAAACCTGCCTATATTATCATAATCCGAAGGATAGACGTCGATATGGCAATTTTTATTCTAGTGAAATGTGTGAATTCGCTGAAAAAGATCAAGTGGAATTATGCCCTTTGGGAGAAGAATGTCCTAAAAGTCATAATAGATTAGAACAATTATATAGACAGGATAAATACAAAAAGAAATTTTGCTCATTCTATCCTAATAATTTGTACAACTGCGAATATGGAAAATATTGCTCATTTGCACATAGTGAAAGTGAAATCCTCATTGACTTGATTCATAATTATGATTACGATGAGGATTTCTATCTCTTTCATTATAAGACAGTGTGGTGTCCTTTTAATTTAACACAACATGATAAGGTCTTATGTGTTTATGCGCATAATTGGCAAGATTATAGAAGAAAACCACATGTCAAAAATTATGAGCCCTATTTGTGTTTGAGTTGGAAACATAAGGATATCATTTTGAATTATGAAGATGGGGGATGCCCAAATAATGAAAATTGCAACAGATGTCATGGATGGAAGGAAAATGAATATCATCCTTTTAATTATAAGGTCAAGCCTTGCTCTAATGGATTAAATTGCAATAAAGGAAGTTTGTGTCCTTATTTTCATAGTCAGAAAGATAGGAGGTATTATTTTTTATTTCAAAACAAAAAATCTTTAATTTCAAAAAAGGATAGTCTCAATGAACGTTCAATCAAAGTTTTTCAAATTTTACCCTAGAAATAGGATTATTTCCAATACTTTCAAAATTCGGGCAAGCAGCTTTCCCTTCAAAAACATCCCTCCTGTATCACCTTCAAAAAACTCATCTTTCACTCCAAAAAATCTTATCACAGTTAAGGAACAAGCACAACGCAATCAAAAAAGTAATTAACTTGAAGTAATTTTGAATTCTCTTTCATAATTAATAAATTTTTAGTTGATTCACAAAATTTTAAATTGTTAGTAACCGACTATGAGCAAATCAAGTCCAGGAAGACAGTTGAAGAAAAACCCCATAAAAGATTAAGTTTTTTAGATGAAGAAAGTTTAAGAAGAAGATCTGATAGCAGGATGTTGGAAAGTCCTATGGGGTTCCCTTCCAAAGGATTTGTATCACCAAATACCCAATTTCTTTACCCATTTTACAAAAGTAATTCCGAAATAAACCAGACACCAATAGGGGGAAAACCAAACAATTTATTTAAAGAGGAAATAAAGGAGAATGAAGGATAAATGCATTTAAGTTTAGAAGGAAATAAATATTTGCCAATTTATTAAATTTTTGATTTTAAAAAATAAATTTTTGTTTTTTTTATGGCCACTCAGCCCTTGCAAGATTTTCGTTCCATTTCCTCCGCACTTCTTTATTTTCTTTTCTTCTATATCTCTCATGACTTCAATCAGGTCTTCATTCCTGTTTCTGCTTTCTGTATCGGCATCCTCCTGCACCGCTCTATATTTCATTTGTTTTGTATTTTTGTATTATTTTTATTTTATTTTTTTTATTAAGAAAGTGTTTTAAAAATAGGGTGTTAAAATTAATGAAAATTTTTTTTTCATTAATTATTTTTCTAGATCATTTAATTTGATTTAATAAATATTTTAGTTTCTTTGTTAGCCAGCAATCTCTTGAGTTTAAATGCATCCTAAACGCCTGTAAAATCATTGACCCACTTATTAATATCTTCTTTAATTACGAATTTATTATTTGCCATAACATCTTTACAAAGAAGGTTTATAAAAATAATTTAATAAATCACAAATTTTCTCTCTACATTCAATTTCAGGTTTAGGCAAATCTTCTATCCTCATAATATCAAACTGATCAGCAAAAATTCTGATGTCTTGTTGCGCAATCTTTGAAACCAAGTCGAATCTTTCTAAAATTTCCAAAAATTTTCTTATATATTTTTATTTATTTTGAAATCTTACGCATGCACACAAATGCTGTTTGCAAATAATTCCAAATATGTTTTGCCTCTGGGTTGAATGATAAAGAATTTAAATAGAATCTTGCTGCATCTTCATATTCTCCCTAAATGGAATAAAAACAAAATAAATCCAATAGAATTGATAAAAAAAATAACCTTGTAAGCATGAGCTATTCCTAAATTGACCCAAACTCTGACATAATTTGGTTTGAGATCAAGGGCTTTATGATAAGCTTCAATGGCTTCTTCTGCACGACCAAGATGTGCTAAAGTGGCTCCTAATTTATTCCACAATGAATAATTAGAATTGTCAAATTTCAAAGCTTCTCTGAACAAAGTGACTGAGCTTTCATAATCTCTGGCAATAAAATGTAGCACACTTAAGGAAGTCTGTGAAATTTATTTATAAGATATATTTTATTATTTGGAAATGCTATGAAATACCAGGAGCTCTGGATCATCAGGATGAAGGGTCTGAGCCTCTTGGAACATTTTTAGCATATTAACATTGATATCTTTAATTTCTTCAATTTTGAAATCATCATATAATCTGTTTTTAGGGACAATGTCGGTGTTCAAGCCAAGAGGTTGATATGCTTTATTATTTTTCATCCATTGCTCTAGGAAATCCATGGCCTTAACCTCATCTAGAATGTTGGTGCAGGAAATTCCCAAAGCTAATAAAGTGTCTAAATTCTCAGGCTCTAACTTCAAAGCATTCTATAAAAAAACAAAAAATTTCGTTAATGAAATATGCTGTTTACCAATAAGCAAGAAACAGCCTTCTGATCCTGATCGTTTTCTTGATGCAATCGACCCAAAATTCTCCATGTCTGAGCATCTTTTTCATTCTTTTGGAGATGAGCCTCCATTGCCAATATAGCATCACTGGTTTTCCCTTGCGATATTAGATCCAAAGAAACTAATAAAGGTTTTTCCACATTTAAAAATGGATTGGCAACATTGAAATGATAAACATCGCTCACATCCTTATATAAAGTTTGTTCCTCCATATCACTCGCTTTTTGCCAGGAATCTGCGAGAATATCATTAAATTCTTTCATATTTCCAGATGCTCCACTTTGTTCCAAGTCTTTTAACACTTTCATATATTGATCATCTAGCATTTTTTCAAATTCTTCATCATTAGGTCCATATGGATCTTTATTTACCCTATTTTTATTATCTTTTTTTATATATAAATTATTAATAAATTTACCCCTCTTTTGATTCCTCCCATGCTTGTTGCAACCCAATTTCTTCAAGATTGTTGGGTTGTTGTTCTTTCAGTTTTTGTTCTGTTTGGTTAAAAATTTCATCTAGCGTTTTTGCCTCTTGAGTTTGATTCACAATCAATTGGTTGTTTTCTATTTTGAGTTCGCCTGTGTCTAATTTCATCAAAAATTGTAAAAATTTGGAGTTTTGGAATCTTTCCTCAGGATCATTTTTCATCACATCTATCATTTCTATCGCTGATTGTTTGATCACATTTTGTTCATGTGCTGGGTCTTTCACTTCTTGTTGAACTTCATTTTTCGCTTCTTCAAACGCTTGATTCATTTGAAACTTTTCAGCCCATTGTTCTGCTTTATGTTGCTCGTTGGCTTCTTGCCAAGCATTTTCCTGAGCCATTTTCATCATTTCTTCGTGATGCTTTTGTTCCATGTGCCATTGATCCTCCATCATTTTCATCGCTATTGGATCGATCGTGCCTTTTTGATCAAATTCCTTGGCTTATGCAAAAAGGAGAAACTTTTTGGAAGAAATTTATTTAGAAATACCTAATGTGTCCCATTCTTTGTTCATATTTTGAAATGCCATTTGTCTTTCGAGCATATCGTGCTCGATGTTTTGAAAATTTTGGTCTTGCGGAATGAATCCTTCCAATTTTTCTCGGTTCTGAGAGTGGCTGTAAAACATTTGATTCATGAAATTGTGGAAAGGATTATTTGTTCTTTGATGGGATTGCTGGTTTTGATCCACCCCACATGCTCCTAATGGAAAAATAATGCAAATTATTTTCGTTTAAAATAAACGGGGATAGTATTTCACCTCCGGTGAAAATTTCGCGAAATGCCATCTTTTTTTGTTTATGTTTTTGTTTTTTTTATAAATTTTAGATATTATTCCGCAAAAAATTATAATTATCATATATTTATTAAGTTTAATATGCATATTACGAAAATGCTAATATATTTTAAATTATTTCAAAAAGTTTTCAAAAAATTATCATTCATCAAAGAGTGAGTTTATTTTTTAATTTGTATAGAGGTGGCCTCCCAAATACATTAGTATTTTGTGGCTTTTAACGATTTTCTTAAAATGAGAATTTATTTTATATAATTTTTTTGAAAAACGTATTCATGATAATAATTCCGTTATTTTTATTCCTTGTTTTTGAAAAACTCAAATCAGCGTGTCTGTATGACCCAGTAAGCAATGATTGCCTATTTTGCTGTTTTGATTCATACAATCCTCTCTTTCCAATCCTCATTTCGGATGAAAACAATTGTATATCGAAAAATGTAAATTTTACCGATTTCTTTTATCAACGAAAAGTCCTTGTTTACAATAAATTCGATGTTTCTGCAGAAAACCTCACAGAATTTGATGCCATTTATAATGACCTTTTGATGGCTTTTTTAAATGAAACATTGATATTGTCTGAATTTTATAGTTCAGAATTAACAGTCATTTTAACTAATGAGACCCATTCGGTTTTTTCGAATCAAAATTTTGAATATTTTCGAAGAATTTCAGTTAATTTGACGATAAAACCGCTATCTTGTAATGAAACATCATTATCCGAATTTTGCAAGACTCAAAATGATCCAAAGATCCTTTTGCTATTGCGATCAAATTTTTTTATATATATTTCGTTTAATTTGACAATATATGATATAAAATTTGATGGTTCAGATTTAGTATTGCCATTAACTGCAAATCCAATTAACAAAGTCATTTTGAATCAATGCAGAAGCAATTTTACCGTGTGTTGTTTCAATGAATTTTATAATAATTATTATGACGAACAATCCAATCAAATTTCTTTGCTTTGTGGTCTTAATGGACGAAATCAAACCTTCAATGAAAATGTGTTTCAAGGGCTAATAAATATGGAAATTATTTATGATGTTTCTGAAGAAGATGTTGCATTTCCTAAGCTTAGCATTAACAATTGCATATTTGTGAATTTCTTTTTTATTGATACCTTGGCTTCTTCCCTAATTAGTATACAAAACAATGGTGCTCAAATAACATTGACCAATTGTGTGATAAGCAATTTTTTCGCTGATTCAGGCATAGTTTACATGGTCGACTCTAGTTCCATCCAAAATTATTATCAGTCAACGATCTGGGAAGGAAACTTTCTAAATTCAACTTTAGAACAGGAATTCTATGATGCTAGTTTTATCTATGCAATTAATGTGAGTTTTAAGAGTGACATGTATGATTGTAGCAATTCCACCTCTGAATCAGTAATGAATTTAAATAATTGGGAATCTAGTTTTATGGCTTTAAATGTTGATTTTCAGAATTTGATAATTCCAATGTCTTTGAAATTCATTCTCTTTGTCTTTGGTGTGAACCCTAATGTAGTGCAAATCCAAAATCTAACTATAATCAATTGTTCAGGTGTTCAGATAATAAACTCACTTGGAAGTATATTAGGACTTTTCAATTTAACGATAAAGAACACAAATATGACAGAATCCCCTTTTTTGGAAATTTCAAACTCAATTTGTTATATCAAAAATCTCAGATTAGAGAATGTCACAAATAAACAGAGAAATTTTCTATTAATTTTCAAAACTTCTTCTATGACAATTGATGAATTAATTATGTTTTCGGTTGATGGAATTATATGGAACTTTTATGCTAGCAAAGCTTCTATCAGCAATTTTACTTGTGTTTCCTCTGAATTGTATTTGGAATCATTGTCATTTGATCAATCAGATGTTATAATCAATAACTTACACTTTGAAAATTTAATGGCTTCAAACCAAATTTTTACTTTTTCATATTGCAATTCCTCTTCCATTCAATTCGGTTTCTTCTCCAATATAAGCTCTGCTTCATTTTTGACCCCAATGCCTCTTAATTATTTTTTTCTACAAGATTGCATTTTCTTAAATAATATAGGGGATATAATAGAGCAACATTCTGCTTTAAGATCTGTTTATTTCCTAAATAACATTTTTTCTGGACTCCAAATTAAAGGTTTCATAATGAATATTGGTCCGCTTATTTTTTGTGATTTTGAAAACAATTATTTTTATAATTTAACTTATAATTCTCATTTTGGATTTGAAATATTTCAAGGGGTTTGGATAATGATAAATAACATTTATGAAAGTAATGTTTTCACAACGAGGATGGCAGGATTATTTGATATAGAAATTAGTGTCAATGTGCTTGTAAACAATTCATTTTTATTTTTCGACGTTCCCTCCAATCAAATAGGCATTTTTCTTTTCTGGCATCCCGTATCAACAATCATGAATTCAACAAACTTTGTTTTTGAAAAATTTGGGTATCCAACTTATTATGTATATGTGGAAGATAGTCAAACTTCATATATATGTAACAATGGTAATTTTCTCATGTTTAATCAAAATTATTATGCCAACAATAACAAAGCAGCTGGTCTTGCACTCGTCCTCCTCGGAACTCCTTTGGTTATTTTACAAAACAATTATTTTGCAAATCTTGAAAGCAAAACTATCACTAAAAATATCAAATATATGGTTGGAATTGTCAGTTTTCAGGGAGTTCCCACTTTTTCAAAAATTTCCAAAAATTTTAAATTCCAAGCCCAATCAAATACTTTCATCAATTGTTCCTCGATTTATGGAGGCTCTATCGGAATTATAAACTATAATTACACTATTTTGCAAAATACTACTGTTATTAATTCCAATGGGATTCAAGGAGGATTTATGGCAACATTTAATTGTTTTATTATATTATTGGCAAATTTGACTTGCAAAAATTCCACAGCAAACAAAGCTTCTTTCCTATATGCTATAAATAGTTATTATATAGAGCTGAATGTTTTGAAAATAACGAAATGCACGAGTTTGTTTAGTGGTGCAATAGAAGGAAGAATGATCCTTTTGAACGTGTTTGAAACATTTTTTGAAGATATGAGCGCATCTTTTGGTAGTTTTTTGTCATTATATTCAAGCGAAGCATATATCGTCAACACTTTTATTTCAAATAGTTATAGTTACAATACTGGAGGAATGATTTTTTTAAACGATCTATCATCCATAAATTTGATCAATGTTACTTCAAATGGATCGATTAGTGGTCAAAATGGAGGGTTTTTATATGTGGAAAATAGTTATTATGTGAATTTGACAAATGTCAATATTGAAAATTCAATTTCAAATGGAAGTGGTGGTGGTATATTTATTAATGACATCATGATTTTGGATCTAAAAAATGTTATATTTCTTAATTCAAGAGCTAAAATGAACGGTATTCTGTTTATGATGTCTTTGCAATCATCTATACAAAACAAAATTTCCGAAATCAGCTTTTTTAATTGTATAGCGACCTTGGGTAGTGCACTTTTTTATTCTTTTCCAAGTGATTTGAATATATCAGATATTCAATGTCTTCAAAATGAAGGTTCATTATTTCAAATAGATTACATTTATCCAGTGAATGTCTTTTTGACTAATGGGAAATTTTTCAACAACACAAATGCTAACTTCCTTTTTTCAATTCAGATTATAAATTTTTTTATGCAAGATGTAACTTTCCTGAATAATTCAATAACTCAGAGTGTTATTTATCTTGAAAATGTTTATGGGATTTTTAAAAATTTTAGTTTAATGCATCCTATAAATTTATTACAGCTTAATAATCAAAATTCTATTTATTTTTTCAACACCCTTGATACCACTATTTCATGCGAACAAATTTTCTTTCAAGGATTTGATGAATTTGATATTTCCTCTTTAATTGTTCTTTCATTTATGAGTGCTATAAATTCTGAAGTAATTTTGCAAGATATGTTAATCATAAACAACATATATTCAAAATCCGGATTTAATATTTTAGAAAATTCCAACTTCAAAATCATCAGGAGTATCTTCTTTAATAATTCAGGACCCTGCTTTAAAATGGTAAATTCACAACTCATGGTAAATTCAAGTTATTTTGGAGAAAATGTAGCAAATGAGTATTTAATCAATGATTTTCAAATAGAAGAAATCGAGAGTTTGGTAAATTTAATTACAAAAATAACATTCAATAAAGTTTTGATAAACATTACAGATGGATTATCGATTTTTTTCAATTATATTGATATCATTGAAATTCAGGACTCCAAATTCATTGGTGATTCCGATTTTTTGAGCAAAGGTATGGAATTTAATGATTGTTTGAATGTAACAATTTCTGGCTCACTCTTTTTATCGACATATGGTGATCAAGGTTCAGCTCTTTTTTTTCTTCAAGTAACAGTTAAACTTAATTTAGATCTTGTGAATTCAACATTTCTATTCTGTGAAAGCAATCAAGGAGGTGCAGTTTTCATATCAGATCCAGCCAATGTAGAACTGATTTCCAATGTTTTTATCTTAAATTCAGCTTATAAAATTAAAGATCAAATAGGTTTTGGGGGAGTTCTTGCCCTTTTTGTTCAAGAATGCTTGAATTGTTCACATATTAATATTAAAAACAATACATTCATGAATAATTCAGCGACCATAGCTCCAACAATTTACTCACTTATATATGTTGAAAAAAAAGGAAATATTTTCACCAATAATCGTGATGAATATAATATGACACAAGATATAACATGTGGCCCTATTAATATTCAGCTTTTAAATTTCCAGAGTGATATTTTGCAAATCAATTCCCCTTTTCCCTTTGAAATTAACTTAAACATATCAAGTGGGGAACCAAATGTTCTGGAATTTGATATATTAGATGGATATAACCAAAATTTAATTTTTGACTAT
>Ga0302140_10005546_pt1 | contig 15915 bp, 16 predicted proteins | sample I_Bog_E1_1_FD_202095 | JGI IMG/M metagenome (GOLD analysis project Ga0302140, IMG submission 202095) | Peat permafrost microbial communities from Stordalen Mire near Abisko, Sweden - I_Bog_E1_1 | ecosystem: Environmental > Terrestrial > Soil > Wetlands > Peat | place: Sweden: Abisko, Stordalen...
ATTGGTTTTCTCTTAAAAATAAAAAAAAAAAAAAAAAAAAAAAAAAAAATATTTTTGGTCCCCCCCAAAAAAAATCGACAATTTTGAATTCTCAAATTCTGAAAATCGCATCATTAAAATTTATGATTCAAATTTCCTTTTCCTATCAAAATCCATAGATAATATTAAAATCGTCGAAACAAAAAATGGATTTTTACAAATCAATCCTCAAGCGTCTCAAACGGTTGATTTCTCAAAGACGCACGATTCTTTCGCTAGCCTCTCTTCTTTCGATTTACTTCCTGATGAAATCATGGGGGACTCGAATGGCTGCTGTTAAGCTCAGCTATTTTCTGCTTGCCCTCTCTGAGAATAAAATATCTGAAGTCATTGTCTCTGGAAATAATCTCAAATTCCTTTCAAATGCCACCTGGTACAAGACGGATGCCTCGCTTTTGGCCAAGGATCGCCTCTACAAATTATTAAAGGATAAAGACAATTTGGTGTATAGTTCAATGGCCCCAACCGATCTTAATGATAATTTCCTAAATCAAATGCTGGTGTTCGGAGCCTCATTGTTCGTGGGGTATCTGCTGATGGGGTATATGGACATAGGGGGGAACAAAAGTTTGGGGGCCAAAGATTATAAGAGTTCTTTGACTTCGAGTACCAAATTTGCAGATGTTTATGGATTGAATTTCGCGAAGAAAGAACTTCAGGAGATTATTGATTTTCTCAAGGATCCGGCGAAATATGAGAACATTGGAGCCAGATTGAGAAGAGGGGTGCTCATATATGGGCCTCCTGGGACTGGGAAGACTTTATTGGCGAAGGTTTTTATTTAAAAAGGAGGGGTTTCTTTAAGATTTAGCTTAGGCCACAGCAGGGGAGTCAAATTCATCGTTTTTATATTGCACAGCATCAGAATTTGTGGAGATTTATGTGGGGATGGGTCAAAAGAGAGTGAGGGAACTGTTTGAACAAGCTCGGAAATGCTCCCCATGTATAATTTTCATAGATGAAATTGATGGGATCGGAATGAGGAGAGAAAGATCATTTAGCGGCGATCAAGGAGGGGCTGACATGGAAAGAAGTGCCACTTTGAATCAAGTTTGAAGAAAATAAAAAATGTGAATAATTTTTTTGGTTAGTTGTTGGCCGAAATGGATGGCTTTAGAGAAAATGAAAAGATCATTGTGGTAGCTGCAACCAATAGAGTGTTATGTCTTGATGATGCCTTATTGAGGTCTGGAAGATTTGATACAAAAATCAAGGTTGAATTGCCAAATGAGGAGGAAAGATTCGGGATCGTTAAATTGCATCTTGCAAAGGTAAAATTTAAGTTTTGAGCTGAAAAAATTTAAAAAATCAAAGAAAAAACAAAACGTCAGCGATCAAATCATGAAGGATGTCGCTGGGAATGGGAAAGGATATTCCGGAGCGGATTTAGAAAACATTGTGAATGAATCAGCATATATCGCTATTCAGAATAAGCGAAACATGATCGAAGGCAAGGATCTGGAAGAATCCTTTTTAAAGATCAAATATCAGAAAGAAGCTAAACAAAATGGTTAATTTTTCATCGAAATTAAAATTTGTTAATTATTAAAAAATCGAACTCTTGCTTTAGTTAAAAATTGATAAAAATGCTCATAAAAATGAAAAAACCAATTATAAAACTTAACTAATTTTTCCTAAAAAATGAACCAATATCACCCAGATGCCTGTCCAATCTCCCCCACCAAACGTGAGCTCATCCCTGAGGATTTCCTAACCAGAGCCGAAAAACTCAAGAAAAAAAATATCCCCCTTTCCACTGAATCCTCTATAATAGTGCGCTCGAATAATGAAGGTCTGGGGTTCCGTTTTGATTGCTACCCCATAAACATTCTTTCTGAAATCATCCCCAAAGAGGTTTTCGATCACACCGTGAAAGAAGCTCATAAGATTTGTGAAAACGCATGGACTGAGAAGAAAAAGCATGAAAACATCGATTTTCATCCATATGTCAACAATCTTTACAAAGTAGCGATTTTTTTGACATTTTTGGGACTTCTATTGTTGATAATTTACATGTATTCGGATTCTGGATTCGCACTTTTCCCAATTTCCTTCATTTTTATCGGGATCGGATGCGTGTTGATGCTGATCATAGCGTTCATTTCAGTAATCACAGAACCGAATTTCATGGGCCTCGAAAAAACCATTAGGAGTAGATTGATGATGTTTTTGGATGAGGAAAATAGGAAGAGGTATAGGTCCAAGGGGTTCGAATGGAGAATTGAAAGAGACTTTTTTTGGCTGGAATTGGTGAATTTGAGCAGGAGGGTGAGTGCTCAGGCAGGAAATGAAATTAAATTTGATTTTAAACGTTAAAAGGAAGAAAGGAAGGATTTATATATTTATTATGAAATTTAAAAGGAAAAAGAAATTTTGGCAATTTCTATTTTACTGAGAAATAATTAAAAAAGGCTCTTGAAATCTTGGAAAAAAAAACAGAATTTCTTCAATTTTATTAATTATTTAAACTATTCAACTGCCAATACTATCAATCCAAAGACCATAATCACTCCTAATCCAATTTCTAGTCCTTTTGCGAAATTAGTAGTCGTCGCAGTAATCGCATTAGTAGTATTATCATAAGTTCCATTTGAACTGCTTGAATAATTTGAGCTGCTTGAAGAGTTGTTGCTTGAAGAGGCACTAGTAGATGAATCTCCTGCTCCATTTGAACTGCTTGTACTATGCCTTAATCCAAACGGAAACATATTGTCGATAAAAAAACCAACAATACTCTTAAATTTTAGAGCATAATAACTTTAAATTGACCATAAAATAGATTTCTCAAAAACAATTCTTCAAAGCTCTCCAAATGAAAAGAAAACGATAAATTTACAAGAATGAATGTTTTAAAAATTTGACCAATGAATTTCTCAATACAATCAAAAACTATGATACACAAGACAAAAAGTTCTATGATATTATAAAAAAGTTATTGAGCTCCTTAAGAGAAGTAAAATATTGTGTTTAGGAAATAGTTCAGGAGGGGAACAATTAGAGTTTAAAAAATTTAAATTGTCCATGCAAAATTTGTACGGAAATGGAATGCAACCTTCTGTATTCGAGAATATTTTTTTTTTTTGGGTTGTGGGGCCGTCCCACATTTTATGTTTTAAATTTTAAAATTTTTTTTTTTTTTTTAAAATATCTATTTTTTTGTCTGTTTCCAAGATCTCTTGATGACTACAACTAAAAAAAAAAGTATTATTAAGTTTGTAGATAATTTTTTTTAAGTTTTATTTTTTTTTGTTAAGTTTTATCCTTTTACAATAACAAATCTCAACAAGGCTTTTCATCGAATTAATCAGACTAATTATTCTAATCCATTTTTAAATTTGGTGACATCGGAATCGAGAAGGGATGGTAATTCCCGGAACATAATTTGAGGGAAACAAGCCAAATGAAACAGTTAGAAGAAAAAATTGTTTGTAGATTGCAAAAGAAAAAAATCCGTGCAAGAAAATAATATAATTTGAAATTTTTAAAAAGTTGTTATCATTTATTTTAATTTCAAAGAAGAGTCCATTTTTTTGCAAGGCGATCGATGGAAATGCACTTGCATCCATTTTCCAGTCTTTTCCTCTAAATTCCATACTCTAGTTTCTTCCCAGGACATACTCTTAAAGCTGCAATTATTCCCATCAAAAAATTGAACCATCTTTATATATCCGATAACTGCCACCCTATTGTCAGCCAGAATCTTCACATGTGGTGATAAAATAGAAAGGTTGGTTTTAATTTTGCTATTTTCCTTCAAGGAATCCCATTGTTCGAAGTAAAATTCATGGAATTTGAGTCCAGCAATCAAATGACCATCACCTTCGGGCTCAAAACAAGAAAGATCTGGAGATGTTAGTTCGGTGTATCTCTTATAATCAGAGTTGATGATGACCTGATTTAACTCTTCTGTGAGTTTTATGATGCTGTCTACTAAATTTGCAGAGGATTGCATTGGGAAATTTATTTATAAAATCAAAAGGATCTGGGGTTTTTGAAATTTGGAATTACAAACCAAATTTTTATGTAAAATTAATAAAAAATATATTATTTATTTAAGAAAAATTAATCATTTTTTGTTAAAAATTTTTTATTTTAATTATTATATTAAATTAAACAAAAAAAGTTTTTTTAAAAAAATCTGATTAGAGAAAATAGAAAAATCCATTTTTTTGAGAAAAAGAATTTATATGAGAAATTTCATTGCCTTATGAAAATATTAGGAAAATTTATCGTGTTTATATTAGAGATATAAGACAATAAAGAAGATAATGGCAAAAAGCCTGTGAAGACTTCATTGTTTTTAATGAACTCAAAATTTCCTCATTTCCCCATTCTCACTAATATTTCTCCCATTTATTCGCTAAGTATGTAAAGTTTTCCCCCAGGTGACAAGACAAAATCCTGAATATGTTCGCATTAACCTTTATTTTCCCTATTTCCTCTATCGTCATTTTAAATGTAGTAATTATCAAAACCCAATGTTTAAACCTCTCTCTAATGGCAAAACTCAAAAATCCAAATACAATCTCAAGAGTTTGTAGATTTCCAATGAAATCAAAGCAAAACGTGAAAAAGAACTTGAAATATTGGATTAAAATCTTTTCTTTAATTGGGAATTCGTTATTAGCAAAATCCTTTAAATTATCCAAGTTTTTTAATTAATAATATCAAAAATAAAGCAAAATAACACCTAATGTTCTCAAAAGAAAAAAGCCAAAAAGAGTCCAAAAAATCAAAAGAAATCCAAATCCAAGTGCAATCCTCAAAGCTAAATGACAGAATAACGGACGCTATCCTCTCTAACCGTCTCTTAGCCTTTTCAAACGTAGTAATAAACCAGAATTACACTGTCTTGAAAACAGGCGAATCTGAATGCGACGGCATCCTACTCCCAGAGAAATCAACGGGTACCAAGAGTTTAATCAAGGAGATTTTCGGGGCTGATGGTTCTCAAAACGCTTTCATAACACATAAATTGGTGTTTAATCTATTGAAAAAAGAGAGGCTTGAAACGATGGAAATTCCAGGAAAGCAGCCAATGTCTCCACTTATCGAAGGATGTGACGATTTGTTTGGAGAGAATAAAAAAGAGCACGAGGCACTAATCCTTAAGAAAAAAGAGTTAAATGTTCCAAATGTGGGAAATATCACTGAGGATGTGGATGATGATGATGATGAGAAAGACTTTTTAGATGAAAACACAATCGTTTTTATAGAAATCAAATCAACTTCTAGTCCTAAGAGCGTCAATGAAGGTATCTATCAATTGATTTCCCGCAATTTATCCTTTCTGCTCTTCAAAGTGATCGCCTTCTTCAAAAATCAACAAGGATTGACCCCTTTTTTCAACTCCTTAGAAAAGAAGATTTCTAATGAACAACTCCTCAAACGAACGAAAGCCAAGCTCTTTTTGATTTATAACGGTGATGCAGCTAACATCGACCCTGAAATGATTCGCCAAAGCATTGAGGAAGTTAAGAAATCCACCTCCATTCAAGAGATATTCAGTATTTTCAACGAAGACCAGACCAAAAAACTTGTCTCAGAGTTCTTCAACTCCACTCAAATCTATTTCATTTACACAACAATCGAAACTATGGAGAAAATGCAGATCCAGAAGCATTTCCAGGACTTAATGAAGAACGTTGAAGAGAAGGTTGAGAACAGAATGGGGAATCTTGAGAACAGAATGGGGAATCTTGAGGCTGAATTTAACGAACTTAATAGAACAATGAAATTAATTTGGAGTTTTTTGAGTGGAAAAGACTTAAAGAATCAGGACATTCAGGAGGATTAGTTCTGCTGTCAAGGGAAGTGAGAAAAAATGAAAAAGTGTGGGCTTATTTTTGTTTTTGTTTTTTTTGTTGTGTTAAATAAACCCGATTTTTTTATAACTATATATTTTAATTATTCTGTATTTGTATTAATCTATTTCGTATTCATTCATTCGCGTATTAGTTTAATTTCATTAATGAACATTTATTCTCAATATTTTTTTAATTTTTTTTTTGAAAAAACAATACCTTCCAAAAATCAATATCGACGTCACTTCAATCATAAAATTGATAATTTAAGCTCCCCCCCTATTTCAAAATATTAAATTTTATTTTTTCATGCAATTGGTCTATTATCTCATCAAGGTGTTGTACGTGCTATCACTACTATACACCTTCTCCCCCCTGCTTGCATTCTCTCTCATATGTTTGAGTTATTTCCTGGTGCACCATGTATTGATTCCGAAATGCTTCCCATATGAGCCTTTACCCTTGATTGATGCCTTCATGTACTATGAAACTCCTAAGAATCGTTGCCATTGGGGCACTATCACATTTTTTGACAAAATTGAATATTCGAAGTTACGAGATATTCGAGTGAGCTTTGTCAAGAGATTTCCTCGACTGCGCCAAAAAGTAATCAATTTCTTCGGGTATTGCTATTTTGATGATATCCCTTTGGACCAAGCTGTGACAGCCATTGAGAAGGTAGAGGGGGTGCATACCAAAAGAGAGCTCGAGCTTTTCACTGAGAAGGTCTTCCATTGTGCTTTTCCAAAAGAAGGTCCTCTATGGAAGGTCTACATAATTGATGACTATAGTGATTCGCAATCGGTCCAAATCAGCGTCTTGCATCATTGTCTCTACGATGGGATAGGAGGGGTCTTCTTGACTTGGTTATATGGACAGGAGGATGTTAGCATGCTACCGGGCTTCCGACCCTCGAGTTTAAAAGAGAGGATTCTTTTGCATTTGGGTCTGTTGTATTCTTTACCTATTGCCTCTATAAAAATTGCTCTGAAGAAACAAGAAAGGAACCCTATAAACAATGGCAAGCCTTTAAGCGGAATTAAAAAACTGGCTTTTTATGATGATATCCCCTTTGATAAGATCAAGGAAGATTACAAAAAGGCGGGATGTACAATGAATGATTACTTCATGGGGGTGCTGAGTAAAAGCCTTAAGGATTATTTCAAGTTGAAGGACCCATCTGGAGTTTATCATAACATAAACATCGGCTTCCCGATTAATATGAGGAATGACTATCCGACGAAACATTCAGAGGTGATTTTGGAGAATAATATAACAGCTGCGGATGTCACAATTCCTTTGGTTGACGACCCGATGCAAGAATCCAAGAAAATTTCAAGGATTGTTAATCAACTGAAAAATTCAGGAATGTTTTTTGCATTTGCCTATTTCTTGAAAATGGGAGTGTTCTTCATGCCAAAAGTGGTCATGTGCAACGTCAATCGTTTCATCACTTCGAAAACCACGCTTGCTTTATCAAATGTGCCGTTTTTCAAAAAGAAACTCACTTTACAGAACACCAACTGTTATTTACAAAATGAAATCGGGTTTTTGAATAATAACTCGGATATTGGGGTCGCTGTATGCATCTTGACCTATGGGGAAAAAGTGTCGATGTCCATTGTTAGTGATACAGCAAGACTGCCACAACCGGAGGAGTTGGCCGCGATTTTTAGAAAGAATCTAATGAGTTGAGAACAAAAAATAAAATAAAATAGGAACATAAAACAGGAATTTAATGAAAAAAAAATATTTTGTGTTATTTTTAAGAGGAAAGATATTTTTTTTTTTCATAGATTGTAAAAACTTAAAAAAATACAAAAATCACCAATTTCTCAAAATTAATATAAATTCCTATTTTTGACAATTTTTTTAAGAATTACAAAAAATGACCCACAATAAAAAAATTAAAAATTTCTATAAGAGCACAACAAGCCCTTGAAAATTTATAAAAGAACAAATAAAATTTTATTTTGTTTCCTCATTTCCGTCATGCAATTGTTTTTTTACCTAATCAAGCTGTCCTACGTGCTCTCACTATTGTACACCTTCTCCCCCCTAGTTGCAATCCCTCTCATATGTCTCAGTTACTTCCTGTTCCACCATGTCTTGATCCCAAAGCTTTTCCCATACGATCCTTTAACTCTCGTCGACACGTTCATGTCCTATGAAAGTCCAAAAAACCGTTGTCATTGGGGTGCCATAACATTTTATGACAAAATTGAATATTCGAAGTTACGAGAAATTCGAGTGAACTTAGTCAAGAGATTCCCTAAACTGCACCAAAAAGTCATCAATTTTTTTGGGTGCTCCTATTTCAAGGACATCCCATTGGAACAAGCAGTGGGAGCCATTGAAAAGGTTGATGGACTGCATACCAAAAGAGATCTTGAACTTTTCTGCGACAAGGTCTTCCATGCTCCCTTTCCAAAAGATGGTCCTTTATGGAAGATCTATATATCTGATGACTACAGTGATTCGCAATCGGTCCAAATCAGCATCTTGCACCATTGTCTCTACGATGGCATAGGAGGGGTCTTTTTGACTTGGTTATATGGACCTGAGGATATTGGCATGCTTCCACCTTTCAAACCCACAACTTTAAAAGAGAAGATTCTTAACAATTTGGGTCTGTTGTATAGTGTACCTCTTGCCACCTTAAGCATGGCTCTGAAGAAACAAGAACTAAACCCGATAAACAATGGCAAGCCTATGAGCGGGATTAAAAAACTGGCGTATTATGATGATATCCCCTTTGATAAGATCAAAGAAAATTACAAGAAGGCAGGATGCACGATGAATGATTATTTCATGGGGGTCCTCAGTAAAAGCCTTAAGGAGTATTTCAAACTAAAGGATCCGAACGGAGTTTATCACAACATAAACATCGGGTTCCCAATTAATTTGAGAGATCAGAATCCAACAAAACATTCGGAAGTCCTTTTGGAGAATAAAATAACAGCTGCAGATATCACAATTCCTTTGATAGACGATCCGATCCAAGAATCAAAAAAAATTTCAAGGATTATTAATAAGTTGAAGGGGACAGGAGAGTTTTTTGCGAATGCCTTCTTCTTGCAATTCGGAGTGTTCATGATGCCCAGATTCCTCATGTGCATAGTCAATAGATTCATCACTTCGAAAACAACACTTTGTTTCTCAAATTGCCCATTTGTTAGGAAACAACTGGTTTTACAGAACACCACTTGCAATTTGCAGAACGAAGTAGGGTTTTTGAATAATAACGCAGGTATTGGAGTCGCTGTGTGCATCATGACCTATGTGAAGACAATGACGATGTCTGTGGTTGGTGATACTGCGAGGCTGCCGGAACCAGACGAGTTGGCCTCAATTTTTAGAAAGAATCTTTTGAGCGGATAACTTTAAGAATAAGAGAAAAGTTATGATAAAAAAGAATTTAAAGAGAAAAATACTTTTTAAAAGAAATTCATATATAACCAAACCTTTGAAAATTAATTTAGAAAGGAGATAAACAGAAATTAAAAAAGAAATATTTTTTTTCGAGCAGCACTACCAATTTCCAATAAAACTTTTGAAGTTCATTTTTGAGTTTTTTGATCATAACACAATGAAATTTTTAAATTTTTTTTTTTAATTTTTGTGTTAGACTTTATTTTGGAAATTCATGGTTGTTTTTTCCATTCCTAATTTTGTTTCCATTCTTCTCCAATTTGAGGATTCTTTGTATCACCGACAATTTTTTTTCCTTTTAAAAAAGTCAAAATTCTATCTGAATTATGCCCAGAACCCTCCTCTAAATGTCCAGTTCGTTGTTCCACTAAAAGTTTACCCGTTTTATCAAGAACAGAGAGCCACGGGTAAGCGATGAGATTAGGTGCATATTTATTATCAAATACTTTATCCGAACCATTATTTATCTGAACCACCACATAGTTTTCCTCTAAAAATTGTTTGATATTTATATCAGATTCCATTTTTTGATGAAGTTTAGTGCACCAAAAACACGAATTTCCTCCATGCACCAGTAAAATTAATTTATTGCTGTTTTCGACAAGCTTGAATGCTTCTTTAAGTTGTTCATTTGGATCTAATGTTTCATCATAAACTTTTGTTTTTGTTTCCATTTGAAAAAAAAAATAAAAAATTTAATAAAATTCAGAAAAAATTTTTAAAAATCTTAGGAATTTAGGGATGGTTTATTCCCTTGCCATTTTGAAATTAATAATTTGCTGAAAAAATTTAACAATTTATAAAAATTACTTCCTTTTTTTCAAACCCCAAAATTCATACTTGATTCTTTAAATTATTTCATTATAAAACTCAACTTTTTTCATTTTTTCCTCATCATTTATGAAACTCCTTTTCCTAATAATTTTCATTTCTTTCTCAGTTTTTTCCCATCAATCCAGTTTCCTTCCAATTGATTACCAAAAACTACCTAAAACCTTCTACATCAATAATTTTTTCCAAGGATTCATGCAAGGCTATTCTTCTTCTTATACGATCACTCCCTATTGTCTAAACAACTCAATAGATAATACATTGGAGGTCTTCTTAATAAATTCATGCCAACATCTCATGAACATCAAAACCTTCGCGGAATTCAATAAGACTATTAGCTTAATTAAGAAATCCTTCGAGATGATCGTTCGAGAAATACTCAAAGGATGTGAAGTGAATTTGGAAACAGAAGGAGGAAATTTGGGTCTTGATGAGATTAAAACAAGGGGACAACAGATTTTAAAGGATTTTTTAGAAAATATTAATGAGAATAATAATGAGGCAATTATAAATGAAATAGGAAGGCTCATAGGATTAATGTCAAAAGTTATGACCAAGACCGGTTTAGATGCTTTTAAGGAATTTATGATGAATGCTTAAAGAAATGTGAAGCCAAAATAATATTAATTAATGTATAATTAAAGGGAAATTTGGGCGGAGGGCTTGATATTTAAAAAATTTAAAGAAAAAAGAGGCATTTAAATTTAAATGAAATAAATTTTTAATAAAAGTTTCTAATAAAAATTTGGAAAAATATATCTTAAAAAAATTTTGAATCTTTGTCTCGATTTTCCATATTTCCTCATTTTCTCTGCAAATCACCATGAAAAGGTAATTTTTATAGACCCTTTCTTTGAAAAATGATGTTATTAATCAATTGGAATTACCGTCTGATTTCTTCTTGAAGACGATTTTTTTGATTTCTGATTCTTTTTTATTTTTCTTAACATTTTTTTGTTTTAAATCTCTTTTTAAAGGTTTTTCTCATCAGTCTAACAGCTTTCCGCATTGAAATCCAAGGTAATTTTAGTTAATTTTTATATTCTGATGACCATACCAGCTACTTCTGACTTCTAATGAAGCATACATGTTCTGCAATTCTGATCTTTTTTTCATTTTTTCTACTTAATCATTTAAACTTAAAACCAACTATTTTCTTCTCAGAGAGCTAAGCCTCATGACTTCATACAAATATCACAATTAGGCGCTTGAAGAAATTCAAAAAAAGTAATGCTTTTTTTTTTAAAATTTATTTAAAAATGAGGATAATTTATAACAAACTCAAGATAAAAAATATGTTTGTATTTAACTGCAATCTGATCAATTTTCTTTTTTTTTACCTAGAAGTTTTTTAATTCATTGATTCATTTTTTTAGGTTCGAAAGCCAAAATATCACAAAAAATGAAAAAGTGGTCATTCAAAAAATCAAATCATTTTCTGGTAAAAAAGTTTCTATGTGTTTTTTGTTATCAAATGATGAAAAATGACGAGGATGAAAAAGGTTCCGGTAGTTTAGCTTCAAGAGTCTTTCTTGAACTTTACAAAAGACCTTTTTTTGATTATTTAGGCATTTGTCTGAACTTTTTTTTTTTTTTTTTTTTTTTCCAAGTCTTTACTAATTATTTTATCATTTATTAGATATTAAGACATTTTGATGTTTTAAAGAATGATTTATTTTCTTCAGGTATTTATTTTAATTTAATCCATTTTTTTTGTTTATGATGATAAGTTTTGCCGCCCCAGACTTAAGCCTTTTGGCTGTGTTGACCGGCTTTTTTACTGATTTTTCTTCCAAAAATTTCATTTTATATATTTATTTTTATTAGGACAAAAAACTCAAAATCCATATCATATCAAGCCATTCAAAGTAATTAATTTTCTATATATTTTTTTTCAAATGATGTTAACATATTTGCTACTCTTGATCCGTAAAAGGACTGATGAGTATTTATAACACCGAGATCTCTGATTTTTTTTTTTTTTAACTTTATATTAAAATTTCTTTTATTAGGTGTCGAAAAATTTGTAAAAAAGACATCAAATCATCATGAAGTCTAATCATTTTTCAGGTAATTTTATCTATTTTTCTTTTTTTTCTCTTTTTTTTTATGATGAGTTTATTGGACTAGAGTTTCTGAGTAAAACTTTGATTAGCATTTACCATTACTGAAATTTTTTTCCTTTCCATTTTTTTTATTTCTAATGTCTTAATTTCTTTTATTTTCATCAGCTTCTCTGATTCAAAAAATCAAGTCAAAATCATTTTTGCTCCAAAATGTTCATAAAAGTATAATAATTTAGGATTTTTTTTTTATTTCTTCTGATGATAATACCTCGTAAATTGAAAAATATTTGAAAAATATTCTTTCGCTCCTATCTGATTTTTATTATTTCTCTTTAATTTTCTATGTCTTACTATATTTTTTCTAGAAAATCTCTTTGAAAAATGCAAGAAATCATTTAAACATTAGAAGAGATCCATCAATCAAGACTCTGGTATTAATTTTTACTCTTTTTTTGTATGATGAAAAACTGACACCTCTTGATTGAGCCAGCAATGGCATTGATCGGAAATTAGAAACTTGACCTGACTTTATTATTTATTTTTTCCTTTTTCATTTTTATAAAATTTTTGTCTTTGTTAGCTCAAGAAAGAAAGAACTTAATTTATTTATTTTCTTTATATATTTCTCTTGTTTTATGTAGTAACTTTAAATAATTTAGCAACTTAAAAATTATTATACATAAAATACGAAAGTTATTATTATTAGTTCTTCTAGTTTTTAGTGATTTTTGAAGTTCTTTGAGTAGAGAAATTTTATTTTATTTCAGAAACTCGCCGAAAACCTTCATGAAAATCTCGCATCTGATTTCCTTCCTCTTGATGCTTTTCTTCAACACATTATTCATCCCCCAGGCCTTTATAATCCATTGTTTTCGCTTTTCAACAAGTTTTTTATATTGGTCCTGTTTTCTCATGATTTCTATGACTCTAAAAAAAAAAGTTATATTTAAAGATTTTTTCATATGGATTAAATTAAAAATACCCTTGGCCTTGCATTTCTCTTATATTGAATAAATTGCTTGAAAAATTCGTTATATAAGGAAAAAGTATTAAAAAAAAACCTATGCATATTGAAATAAATATGGGTCAAAGTGAGGTTTTGGACAATGCTTTTGAGTATTTTTTCGAATCCATCGAAGGAAATTTCATTTCTAAGCAAAAATCTGGATAAAATTGGCTTGAAATTTAATGAGTTACTTTCTTAATTCCAAATCCAATTTGATCAAAGTTGTTAATTGGGCCAAAGTCTTCGAGAAATTAATTATTCCAACATCCGTGATTAAATTGCTGAAAATAATTAGTTAAAAATATTTAATATTTTCTATATTTCAAATTTACTTATCAAGGTCGAGACTCAGCATTGAAATGGAATAAAGAGAAGATAAAGCTTCACTGAGGAAAATCAGTCCTTCATCCATTATTCTCTCACTAAAAATAAATTAAAATTAAGAAAAAAATAATTTAATTTACAAAGGCAAAACTAAAGACAATTGATTCAAAGACCTTAAATTCTTAATAGCCTCACAAATCGCCTTGATGCCAGAAGTGCCGATATAATTCCTTCTCATTCATTAGTTATATCAGGAAAAATGAAGAGAAAAAGTACCCTGAAAGGTTCAAATAGAGACAATTCAGATTTTTCATCGGAAACAAGTTTCTTGATAATTTCTCAGCCCCCTCCAAATTAAGTCCCGTGCTATTTTTTATAAGAAAATCTCATTAAAAAAACCTCTTACCTCGCAAAATTTAGCCATAAAATCCTCAGAGCTGAGAATTTAATGAACTCCTTAATGACGTTTTCGAATTCTGCGGCAGTTAAACCATCACTTTTAGTAAAATATGGCTAAAAAGTCTCAAAAATGTGAAGTTTACCATTGGAACTCACAAAGAAGTGCCTTGAGATTCTTGCGAAGCCCAGCATTATCCACGAGTGATTGGAAAGAAGCAATTTTATTGATCTTTTCGAGGAAAAAAAAATTAGTTTCTTCTTGGAGATTAAATAAAAAAAGCGGCAACGTGTTGACATAACATATTATTTAGAGAGCTTAAATGGTCCATGAGGTCCTTTGAAGAAATAACGATTTTAAATTTATTTTTGGAAATTATAACTTTTTCAAAAATGATGCCCATTTATTACTTTTTTCAGGAAAAGACGCACTTTCCTTAAATAAATTTCTCAGCATTTAAAAAATATTTTCAGATTGAAAACTTTTTCCCTAAAAAAAACAAAAAAAATCAATTATTTTCTTTGATTTTTCTCTTATAAATGAGTTTCTAAAAACAACTTCAATTTCGATTCCTTCTCAGCGCATTTCTCCATATAATTCTTAAATTCCCCCCATGATAACCCTGAACTATCATCATTTTCTAACTCTTCCATCACTTCTTTGGCCAGACTTTCCACCATTCCATCGAAGTTTTTATAGGTTTCATCTCCTTTTTCTTGGGCTATTTTTTTATATATTTTGAAGTTTTCCTTCAATAAGTTGAATATCTCTTCTTTAGTTAAAATGCCGGAATTATCCTTATCATATTTACTGAAGAGATTCCTGAGATTTGATCTAAAGATCCTTTTGCCGCTGTTATTGGGGTCAGTAGAGAGGAAATTGAGCCATTCATCACGATTTATGCATCCAGAGCCATCTTTATCCATGATTTTCAACTCATGTTCTATTCGAAAGATATCAGCCTTGGTCCCATCATAGGCATATATGAGAAACTTCAGCTCGTTTTTATCCAAATTCCCATCATTATTGATATCAGTGGCAGTAAAGGCCGCCCATGCTTTCATTATATCTAAATAAGGAGTTTTGCTTATCATTGAAACACTTGTATCCTTATCATCTATTGAGGTATCTATTAAGGATTTAGACAAAGCTTCTAAAGAAGCTATATCATGATAATCTGACATATCTTTCTTCAGAACTGATAATAAACTTTCTAAATCCACAGTCTCAATAACATCAGAACCAGCCACCTTAGCGAAAATCGACTTATATTTAATGAAATAATAATTGAATCTCTTCTTGGCATTTTCAAAGGTTTGAGTGCCGGTATATTTCAAAAGAAACTCCTGCATTTCGTAATTATCCAAAAGCCAGGCTTTGAATTCCTCGAAATCGATGCTTTTATTCTTATCATAATCTATGGAATTAAACATCTTTTTCGCCAATTCCTCTATTTCATCCAATGAAGGCACTGGCATATTGACTAATTTACAAAGGCCTCGAATCGTGGATTGGAAGCTTAAAATCAATTCTTTTTCCTCAATCGCTTGCGAGCCGTTGAAATCGAATAAAAAGAAGATAAATCTCAATTTTTCCTCTAATTCCTCTCCACTGAACATCACTATAGCCGCTATACATTCATAAATATCAATAACTCCTGTGACTGAATGACTATTCTGCAAAAGTTCGAAAAAAGTCGAGGAATCTGGAAAAAAATCTGTAAAAGTCTCTTCGAATTCCTCAAAAGATAAGGTGTTATTCAAAGGAAATAAGATATGAAGAGTCTCGAGAATAGGAGCGATTTCATTGAATTTCTTCTGTTTCAGGGTTGAAATTAGATCCTTGTTAAAAGGAGTTAAAGGGTCCTTGGAAATAGTGGAGCCCATGAATTATAGGCAGTTTTATTTTTTAATTTATTAATTTATTAAGGTTTCTAAATGAAAAAAGTCTTTAATTTTATTAATTTGAATTCCAAAATAAGTTCTCTATATTTTCCTATAAATCTCCTCCTGATAT
>Ga0302140_10005556_pt1 | contig 15901 bp, 19 predicted proteins | sample I_Bog_E1_1_FD_202095 | JGI IMG/M metagenome (GOLD analysis project Ga0302140, IMG submission 202095) | Peat permafrost microbial communities from Stordalen Mire near Abisko, Sweden - I_Bog_E1_1 | ecosystem: Environmental > Terrestrial > Soil > Wetlands > Peat | place: Sweden: Abisko, Stordalen...
GCAAATATTAAAAAGACCGCCCCTAAAATCCACATCGCGTACTTCATGATTCCCCCTTAATTTGATGAACCTTATTTTAGACGAAAAAATACATAAAAAAGAGCCTTTTAAAAACTGTTTATTTGGGGGGACTTGGTGAATTCCCCGACTTGTCGCTAAAATCTCTTTTATTAGCCCCATTTCATTTTGTTATTAAGCCAAAAAGGGATATTTGCCGGTCAGTGAATAAAGGATTCATTTAGCGCCGGGTTAGGTATAAATTAGAGTTGTTCTTGAGAAATGGTTGAAAAGAAAGTCACCGCCCGATGATCGTCTGCCGGCCCTACATTCAAACCAGGTTCTTTAACTTTTCTATTGGGTTTGTCATACCTGTTATTAGTTCATGGATTCTGGTAAAGATTCTTCCCAATTTGGACTTGTCTCACAAAATTTATTACGGTCTTTCGCTGTTAATCTTAATTTTACCCGGCTTTTATTTTTTAATCGCGCGCTGTGTTTGGGGCTTGAACTGTGATGAGGAAAAAAGAACCCTGACTTTTCTTAAAACATTTCGTAAAAAAATATTCACGGTGAGGGAGATAAAAGAACTGTCCGTATTTAAATCATTGCGGAGTTTTGATTACAATTTTAAAACCGCGAAAGACTCTGAAACTTTCGAGGAAATGGACGGTTTGCCCGAACTCATCGCTTATCTTAAAAAAGCAAACCCGCAGATCAGCATCAACAGTCCGGAAGATCACAAATATTTTTAAATTAATTCACGGAGAAATCTCATTTTAAGAATTATTGTCTTTTTATTGGTTTTAGGTTGGTGCATGACCGCCGCAGCCCAGTATCAAACCAATCCAACCGACCGATTTCCGTTGAGTTCAAACCCCCCGCCTTCCCAAAAAAGTCCGCCCAACAAAGCGGTCTCCGTTCAGGATAGACATAAAAAAGGAATTCTCTTGAATAAACCGGACAGGTATTACCCCATCAATCAAACCAAGCCCATCGCTTTATCGCCGTCCAATCACCTGGCTAGACCCGTAACCGTTTGGAAAAATGTCAAAAAAGTGAACTACCCCAGTCTTTATCAGGATCCATCGAAATAGATTTGATTATTGGGAAGAACGAAGCCAGGATCGGACATCTTTCGGGAGCCTGGGTGATTTTTGGGTGTAGCCCGCCGCTTTCAGCCATTCGCTGGTGGTCACTTTAGTTTGCTTTCCGTGAAACAAACCCTGAAGGACGCTTTTCGCGCAGAGGACTCCATCCGCCTCAAATAGTTGCTCCACGTAAATCCATTTGGCGTCCCAGCCTAAAACACGGGTTTTTAATTGAAACTTCTGAAAAGGCTTGAGGGGCTTGAGATAAATAATTTTCAAAGCTCCCACAATGGGAAACCACCGGTTCTTTAAACAGAGTCCCAGAAACCCACAGCTCAAAATCCAGTCAAAACGGCCCAAATCCATAATGGTCAGATAACGTCCGTTATTCATATGAATATTGTTATCCAAATCCGTGGGCCAAACCCGGCCCTCAATGATCGAAGTTTCTAAAAGTTGAAGGCGTTTAGGAAATAGCCAGCGTGAAAGAATGAGTTTCAAAAGCCGGAAGTAAAGATTCATTTTGAAACCCCCGGCCGGGGCCAAATTGCGTAAACCAGTAAAGCCAAAAATCCGCCGGATAAAGTAGCGATCAAACGGTTGATCAGCACCGACATTTCAGGAAGGCCGACAAAAGAAAGCATAAAAACAACATAAGCCGTAATGCAAACCGAATAAAGAATGTAATTCGCCTTAAATGAGCTAAAACACAGCCAAACGCAGGGCAGCGCCAAAAAGGCCAGCGTTATCCCATCGGGTTTCAGCCAAATGACGATCAAGGTGGTTAAAACCGCGCCGATCACCGTGCCGATCATCCGGGCCACAGCCCGGCTAAAAACCTGTTCAAAGTCGGGACGCATCACGATGGCAATCGTCAGCGGCAGCCAGTAGCTATTGTGGGTTAAAAATGACCGGCAGAAAAACTGGGAAATCAAAATACAAAAAGCCAACCGCAAAGCGTGTTGAAAAACCTCGGAACGAAAAGAAAGTTGGCTTTTCAAAATGGCCAAAGATTTTTTCCATACCGGTTGGGGTGTGGTAACCCGGCGGGGCGCTCCCCATCGGGATAAGTACGAATCTTCTATAAAAAAAAGAAAAGTTTGCAGTAAACAACCCGAGAGGATCAGGATGGACCGAAGCATCGCGTCCTTCCAGGACGAGCTATAACCGCCAGCGATCAAAATCGCCACCAGTGTTTTGATGCCCATAAATGAAAGCGGCGGACCCAATACTGAAAGAATCCCGGCTCCAAAAGCCCAGAGAGTCGCCAATAAAGTAATCTGCCATAATTGACCGCCAGTCAAACTGCCGGCCATCGCGGCAAAACTCATGAATAAACTGCCGAAGATCATTGTCGAAGTCGAAGTGCGGGTTTGTTTGTCATAGGTGCCAAGACCGATATAAAGGGCCCCGCCCGCCGCGATGGCCCCGAAAGCCGCGTGTCCCATAAAAAATCCCGCCGCCAGGCAAACTGCGACCCCGATCAATCCTTGCCAGCCAGCCCAGGGGTCCCACTGGGACCAATCCACCTTGGCGGTCGCCAGAGCGATTTGAGGAATGGATGATTTTTTAGAACGAACTTTTTTCGTAGGTTTTACCATGGCGCGGACTGTATTTTTCACCACGTAAAGGTTGAACTCATCAAATCCAGCTCCGCTACTTCTGCGGCGGTTAACCGCCATCCTAAAGCGCCCAGATTTTCCTGAACCTGGCCGGGGGTCTTCGCGCCGGGAATGGGCAAAACTTTTTTACACAAAAGCCAGTTAAGGGCGACCTGATTGCAGGTTTTACCGTCGTGGGCTTCGCCGATCTCTTTGAGCCTTTTGACTAAAACCTGAATACGGCCCAATTGATTGAAATAAAACAGCCGTCGCGGCCCTTTCGGCGGGTTTTGAGGGGAATACTTTCCGGACAGCATGCCCATCCCCAAAGGACTAAAAGCGATCAATTTAATTCCTGATTTTTGACACTCTTCCAGCACACCGTTAAATTCCATTTTGCGGCGCACCAGACTATATTGAACCTGATTGGAAACGAGAGGAACGCCGTGTTTTCCCAAAGCGTCCTGGGCCCTGAGCATTTGGGAGCGGCTGTAGTTGGAAACTCCCGCTTCTTTCACCAAACCGTCTTTCACCGCCTGGGCCAGAGGCTCCATCCAGGCCTCAATAGACCGGAATGGCATGGGAAAGTGAATTTGGTAAAGCTCAACCTGCTTCAGGTCCAGCCGTTTCAAGCTGGCTTTAAGGGATCTTAATAAATAGGAAGTGCTGACTTTCCAGGGGAAAGGCATGAATTTAGTGGCGGTATAAAAGGTAACATCGGGGCGTTCCTTCATAAAACGGCCCAGGTAAGTTTCTGAAAGACCGTCACCGTAAATTTCGGCCGTATCAAAAAAATAGTTGCCCGCGCTGACTGCGGCGAGAAAAGTCTCACGAAGGTCCGAGCCGTCGTATCCCTGGCCAAAACCCCAGACACCCTTGTCGCCCCAGGCCCAGGTGCCGATTCCCATTTCATACTGATCTAATTGGCTCATAAAGCACGCTCCGCTTAAATTGAAGGCGCGCTTATCCTAACCGTCCCCCGACAAACAAAGAAAGACTTTTTACCACGGAGTTCACTGAGATCACAGAGTAAGACATTTGATTTAAATGCCTTTTAAACTCTGTGAACTCTGTGGTTCAAATGTGTTTAATGTTTTCCTTCGCCCCAAATACCGTTCAGATATTCATTTCTTCCTGAATTGTCATGATACAAATTGTAATGAATCGGATTTTTTTTGTAGTAATCCTGATGGTAATCTTCCGCGGGATAAAAATTCTTAAAGGGCGCGATGGCCGTCACAATAGGTTTGTCATAGCGGCCCGACTTGTCCAAAGCCCTCTTGGACCTTTCAGCCAGCTTTTTTTGAATCGGGGTTTGATAATAAATAGCCGCGCGGTATTGGGGTCCGCGATCCACAAATTGGCCCTCCGCGTCCGTCGGGTTGATCTGTTTCCAGTAAACATCCACCAAATCGGTATAAGTAATTTTCGCAGGATCGTAGGTAATTTGAACCGCCTCCGTAAAACCCTTTTCGGCGTAATCGTCGTAAGTCGGGTCCTCCCCCTGTCCATCCGCATAGCCCGCCGTAACTTTTAACACCCCATCCAGTTTTTCAAAGGGCGGCGTCATGCACCAAAAACAGCCTCCCGCGAAAGTCGCGGTTTCAACTCCCCCGGCATGGCTTTTTAATAAATTAAAAAAAGAAACCCCGATAACGAGAGACAGGATAAAAGCAAAATTTAAGTTTTTCATGCAACCTCTCTTTCACTCATCATTACGAAAAAAGCGGGCAACAAGTTACGGATTCGGGGTTGAAGATTCCGTCTGTATTCCCGCAGGCCGCCAATGCATCGCCTTGGTCCTGGTCTGGGCAATATCTTCACTGGACATATGCTTTTCCATCCATTGAATGTCATCGCGCACTTCGTTTTTTTTGTCCTCGTTCATAAAACCGTGTTGAAGCGCGCGGTAAAACCAAAAATAAGAGGTTTTGTAATCTTGGGCCGTGCCTTCCCCCAGTGAATACATCATGCCCAAATTAACCTGAGCGTCTAAATCGTCCTGAGCCGCGGCTTTTTTAAAACACTCCAGTGCTTTGGGGTAATCCTTCGGCAGGCCCAATCCTGCGCCGTAGATCAACCCCAGGTTCGATTGGGCCGAAGCCAATCCCTGGTCCGCCGCTTTTTGAAACCATTTCAAAGCCTGGGCGTAATCCTCGGCCACTCCATGTCCGTTGAAATATAAATAACCCAGATTATTCTGGCTGTCGGCGTCCCCTTTTTGGGCGGCCTCGGACAGCCAATAAGCCGCCTTTTTACCATCTTGCATGGTTCCCAAACCTTTTTCGTAAAGAAGTCCCAATTCTCCCTGCGCTTTGGGGTCGCCTCTTTGGGCGTTAATCCTGGCCGACTCAAAAGCTTTGGAATAGTCTTTTTCACCCACAGCGGTTTGTACCGCGTCGTTAAATTCCTGGGCCGAAAGAAAAAATGGACAGAACAAAATAAAAAAAAATGGAACAAGAAGAGCGAATTTTTTCATAGTTTTCTTTTCGTAAGGATTTCGGACACTTCAGTTAAACTTGAAAAGTTTTAGTCCAGTTATCATTGCCAAATTCATTTGGTTTTAAAATAGTCATACGATCAAAAAAAGAGCCCGAATCTTTTGGATTCAGGCTCTTTTAAATCAAATTAAAGTTTCAGATCAAAAGAAAGTCAAACCTATGCCCAGATCAAACCCGGTATAGTCAAGCGTAGCGTAATGCTCGTTACCGCCAATGTTGCTTGTGCTATCAACCGAAATAGAATTTCCCAAATAAGGGGCGGAAACTAACCCGTAATTGTCCGTAACACCATTGAAGCTCGTAAAGGTTCCGTTGATATTACTAATTTTAGCGTAACGGCCGCGGGCAAAAATACGAAGACCTAAACGAGGCCCAATTTCAAATTCCCTACCAACTCCCGCTTGAAAACCCACGGTTCCCCCGTACATATCACCCATGAGTTCATCTGTCGGACCAGCGGGCGTAGCATTTGCATAGCTATAATTATCATTAACGGCAACGTCTACAAAATAATACCCAATACCAGCCGTGAGAAAAAATCTTCCATCATGATCTGGCATGAAGAAATAGTAATCTAAAGTTAAGGGAACAACATAAGGCTGCACATTGACCGTTTCAAAATCACCGCCGTTTTGATAGTTGACGTTAGAGATGTAGGGGTTCGACACGATTCCGCGGACACCTATTGCAATTCCGTTATAAGGATTAAGAAGGAACCCTAGCTCCACTCCGCCTTCAAGACCACTATTATCCGCCGAAGCAGTGCCTGTATAACCGTTTTGCTTGATGAAGTTGTTTTCATTGGACGCACCAGTAAAAAAATCCTGTTGGTTTGACCAGTTGTAAGCTAAGTCCGCATCCACCCAAATCTTCCTGTGATCCATAGGAGCTAAGTTATCGTTATAAACCGGTTCTTGTTCCACATAAAGACCGTGATGGTGGCGAACTATAACAGTGGTGCCCGGTTGCGGCGGCGCCATGGCCGAAGGATTGGATTGGCCGTTATCAATGGGCTGCTCGCTATCCACGCTGGATTGCGGCGCTGTAGGCGGAGCGGCCCCCATGGGAGGCTGACTGACAGCCGGTTGTGTTTCGGCCGGAGAATTAGACACTGCCGGCGCGGTATTCCCCTGCATGCTTTGAACGATGTTTTCCAGAGTGCTGTTGTTCGGATTAATTTGAAGACTCTTTTGATAAGCGCTTAAAGCGTCCGCGTTGTCGTTAATTTTGAAATAGGCGTTTCCTAGATTTTCGTATCCCTCCCAGTCGGTCGGGTCCGCTTGAACGGCGTTTTGAAAATAGGTAATCGCCTTGGCGTAAAGACCCTGGCGGTAAAGGGACATCCCCAATTCATCGTATTCCTGAGCTTGGGCGTTTGCCGCCTGAGCCAGAGCCGGAGCTAAAAGAAGGATCGACAGCGCCAACAACAGGACTTTTCGCATAATGACCTCTTTGATTAGTATTTCAAAATTTAGACGAATGATTCCCTGAAAAAGTTACTATTTAATGTCTTATTTAAGGAACGAAAACCCTTATGAATCAAACTTTTGGGCAAACTATCCTTTAATCATACCTTCTCTACAGGTATGAAAGATGTTCCCCGTCATGATGTCAAAAATAAAAATTAGGCTTCGGAGGGTAAAAGAACGTCTTTGAAATTCTGAAAGATCGCCAGTTGCACCTTAATACCGGTTTCCTGCGGCATATCTTTCAAGTTTAGAAAATGAACAAAGTTACTGGGCTTGGTTGAGTCTTCTTTAGAAAGTTCTTTATCGAAATCCTCATTGGAAAAATTCTTGTCTTCCTGTTTGGGGAATTCGGTGTATTCGTAAACAACGGCTTCGTCTGGATTCGCGAATGGATTCATAAGACTATTTTAACTTTTAATATTCGGATGGGAAGCCTTTTATTCCGTTTTAAAAGGTTTAATATAGTTTGGTTGACCAGTTCCCAACTATCCGATAAGTGGTCTTTAACTGCGTTGAAGTGATAAAAAGTTGACAGCGGTTCATTCTTATTATGAGAGGCCATCATGAGCGTCACAACGGAGATGAAACATTTAAGTGAAGCGGAAAAGCAGTCATTGGAAGTCGCCGAAGGGGCCCGCGAAACTGAATGGACCCAGCCCAGCTTTGTGAAAGAACTTTTCCTAGGCCGTTTCCGGACCGATCTGATAACCCCCTATCCCCTCCAATCTGCCGAAGACAAAGCCATTGGCGATAAATTCTGCGCCGAACTGGAAGCTTTTTTAAAAGCCAATCTGGATGCGGATGAGGTCGATAGAACCGGCGATTTGCCCAAAAAAGTAATCGATGGTCTGGCAAAACTGGGCTGCTGGGGAATGAAAATTCCTAAAGAGTACGGCGGTTTGGGCCTTTCGCAAATTAATTACAACCGCGCGGTAGCTTTGGTGGCTTCCTATTGCGGCTCCACCGCCGTTTGGCTTTCCGCCCATCAGTCCATCGGCGTGCCCCAGCCTCTTAAATTATTCGGAACCGACGCCCAGAAGAAGAAATATTTCCCCATGTTCGCGAAAGGCGCTATTTCAGCTTTTGCTTTAACCGAACCGAACGCCGGGTCCGATCCGGCTGGATTATCGACTACAGCCGAACTATCACCGGACGGCAAGAACTGGGTTATCAACGGCACTAAACTTTGGTGCACCAACGGGCTGGTCGCCGATGTCATGGTGGTAATGGCCCGCACTCCCTCCAAAACCGTTAATGGCCGCGAGAAAAAACAAATTACCGCTTTCATTGTGGAAAAAGGCACGCCGGGGATCGAATATGTTTCCCGCTGCGACTTTATGGGCATCCGCGCCATTCAAAACGGCGTGATCAACTTTAATAATGTCACCGTCCCTTCTGAAAATATTCTCTGGGGCGAGGGAATGGGTTTAAAACTGGCCTTGATTACATTAAACACAGGCCGGTTAACCTTGCCCGCCGCGTCCGCCGGTATGTCCAAGCAGGCGGTTCACATCGCCAAGCTTTGGGGAAAAGAACGCGTTCAATGGGGAGCGCCTATCGGCAAACACGAACCGGGAGCGGTGAAGATTGCCAATATGGCGGCCTCCACCTTCGCGCAGGAAGCGGCCACTTATTACACTTCCGCGCTGGTCGACAAAGGCGGGTCCGATATCCGTCTGGAAGCGGCGATGGCCAAGTTGTTCTGCTCGGTGGCGTCTTGGAAAATCATTGATGACCTCATGCAATTACGCGGAGGCCGGGGTTATGAAACAGGTCCGTCCCTGCGCAAACGAGGTGAAAAGGGTTACGCGGTGGAGCGCATGATGCGTGATTCCCGCATCAACCGTATTATTGAAGGCACGGACGAAATTCAGCATTTATTCATCGCCCGTGAGGCTTTGGACAAACACATGAGTACCGCCGGAGAAATGCTCAACCCCAAGGCACCCATCAGCGTAAAGCTGAAGGCCCTGATTAATTCCGCCCTCTTTTATCCCTTCTGGTATACCCGTTTATGGCTGCCGACCGGCCTGTGGCCCCGCTACGCCAGCTATGGTTCGCTGGGCAAACACATGCGCTATATCGAATGCCGGTCCCGTAAATTGGGCCGTACCTTATTCCACCAAATGATCCGGTTTGGACCCAAACTAGAACGCCGTCAGATGATTTTGGGCCGGTTAGTCGAGATCGGCACCGAGCTTTTTGCCATGTCCACCTCCATCGCGAAAGTCATTGAGCTGGAAAAACAAAACCCCGGCGACAGCGGCCCCCGTGAACTGGCGGACCTTTTCTGCCGCCAGGCCCGCTTGCGCATCCGCGCTTACTTTGAGGGCGTCTGCTGTAACACCGACACCGCCGACAGCAAAGTCGCCGCCAAGGTTCTGGAACACGGTTACGACTGGCTGGAAAAAGGCATCATCGTGGATGACGGCCTGGGCTTCCAAGGGAAGAAATAGTCTTTAACCACCAAGGGCACCAAGAACAACAAAAAATAATCTTTTGGTAAAGCTGTAATCAAAATCTTTTGACTTCCTTGGTGAACTTGGTGCCCTTGGTGGTTAATGGTTTTTAGGAGTTGTCTTTGCGCGTTAGACCGGGCGGATTACTAGACATTCACGGCATTTCGGAAGCCTATGCCGAGTCCTGGAAAAGTACCTATCAGGGAATAGCGCCTGAGATGTTCGTGAAGGGCATGACAATCGAAGCCGCAAAACAAATCTTTCATGAAAGTCTCCGGCCCAATCAGTATTCCTACTTTCTCCATGTGGCTGAAACCGACGAGAGAAAAATTGTGGGTTTTGTGGACGGCGGCAAGGAACGCAGCCACCCCGAAAAAGGCATTGGCGAGGTTTACGCCATTTACCTTTTAAAAGAATTCCAGAATCAGGGCATCGGCCGAAAACTTTTCCAGGCCGGCCAACAAAGCCTGGTTCAATCGGGCATGAGTTCCATGGTAGTCTGGGTTCTGGAAAAAAGCCCCAACCGGCGCTTTTATGAATCTACCGGCGGCCAATTGCAAACCGGCGTTAAAACCCTGAACATAGTTGGAAATCAAATCGTGTTGGTTCACTACTTATGGAAAAAACTTCAATAATTCATCCATTGCAAAACAATTTGACGGATATATAATAAGACCTGTTAAAAGGTCGTTTAAATGGTCTTTTAAAAAAGAAGCTGGGGAGGTGCATTATGGAAGTTAAATTTTCACAAGACGTGGTTCCGGTTACGATTTTAAAAGAAAACCCCGCGAAAGTAATTCAGCATGTTTCAGAAGCGCATCGTCCTGTTCTTTTGACCAGCCGCGGCCACGGCGTGGCTGTTGTTCAATCTCTTGATGATTACGAAAAGAAGGAAGAAGAACGAAATTTTATGAAGGCAATCATTGAGGGATTGCGGGACGTTGAGGCCGGAAGAACCGTGAGTTTTTCCAAAGTTAAAGCTAAATTCAATTTGAAATAGGACCTTGTTTGAAAATCGAATTTGCCCAATCTGCGGTAAACGATCTTGACCACGCGATTCAATACTATCAAGAACAGGGCGAACCAAGTGTCGGAGAAACGTTCGTTAAGACTATTTCCCAAAAAATCGAACGGCTTTACAAATATCCGGATTCCGGCAGGATGGTTCCCGAATACCAAATTGAATTTCTAAGAGAAGTAATCGTACCGCCGTTCCGTATTGTTTACCGCAGGGAAGAACAAATTACGGTTATCCGTATTCTGAGAAGTGAACGGCTTCTCAAACTAGATTGATGTTTAAAGGGGCTGAGTATGTCTTACGCCACTGCCGAAGGCACTGAAAAATATTCCCAAAAATTTAAATCCCTTCTCGACGCGGGCAATTACCGCGACTTTAACGGCTTAAAAGTTTCGTCCGTGGGTTTGGGAACCTATTTGGGCCTGCCCAACGACAGCGACGACAAACTTTATGTAGAAGCCATCAAAACCGCCCTCTTGTCCGGCTGTAATCTGCTGGATTCCGCCATCAACTACCGTTGTATGCGAAGCGAACGCAATATCGGCCACGCTTTGAAAGAACTCATCGTCGAAGGAAAATTAACCCGCGAGGAAGTCGTCGTTTGTACCAAGGGCGGCTTTATTCCTTTCGACGGCGGTACGCCCCCCAACCCCGCCCAATATTTTCAGGATGAATATATTCACACCGGCCTCTGCGGCCCTACGGATATTGTGGCGGGTTGTCACTGCATGACCCCATCCTATTTGCGCAATCAGGTTGAGCGGTCTTTAAAAAATATGGGCCTGGAATGTCTGGATTTGTTTTATATCCACAATCCCGAAACACAGTTGGATGAAATGCTAAGGGAACCCTTTTACGCCAGATTGGAACTGGCCTTTGCCGAACTGGAAAAACTGGTTACCGAGGGAAAAATCAAAGCCTATGGCACCGCCACCTGGAACGGTTACCGGGTAACCCCTCAATTGCGGGAACATCTTTCGCTGGTGGATGTCTTAAAGGCGGCCCAAAAGGCCGGCGGCAACAACCATCATTTCAAAGCGGTTCAACTGCCCTACAACATGGGCATGGCGGAAGCCTGGGGCTATCCCAGCCAGGTTTTGGGTTCTCAAACCGTTCCCTTTTTAGAAGCCGCCAAAACCAACCAAATCGCCGTCTTTACCAGCGCCTCTATTTTACAGGGCAAACTGGCCAGCAAATTACCGCCCATCATCGCCGAAACTTTTCCCGGCTTTCAAACCGATGCCCAACGGGCCATTCAATTCACCCGCTCCACCCCCGGCGTCACGGCTGCTTTGGTGGGCATGAAACATAAAGAACATGTGGAAGAAAATCTAAAGGTTATGGCTGTTGCACCGGCAGGTGCAGAAAAGATTGAATTTTTGTTTTCAGAGAAGTAATTTTTTTAAGAATGGCTCCTCAATAAGGAGCGCCTTATTTCTTACCTAGTTTTTCGACAATATGAAACCAAGCTCTGTCATTGGAATATCGGAAACCTTTGAAACTAATTTCTGAATTTTCTTTCGGTGATTCAAATGTGTCTCAGGATTTACTCCCAAAAACCCGCCTTTTTTCGGTTCATGTTCAATTAGGTCGAATATTTCATCCAAACTCTTATCGCCCGTCAAACCTTCTGGAGCATTCATCATCAATTCTTCATAGGAAACTTCATCTTTAAAAAACTTTATAACTATTTCAACTATTTTAGATTTCAATTCTTTTTTCATTTGGACAAGCTCCCCGTGTTGGACTCGAACCTATTAATTCTTAAACTCCTTCACTTTCCAAAGTGCGATACCACCCAAAACGCCTGCCGTGTTGGAAACAATTTTGGCGTTTTTATCCAACTTGAAATGAATCAGCCGGGCGTTGCCGCCGCCGATATAAACCTTGTCGTAATTCAAAAGGATATTTAGCCACGCCAGTGCCTGTTTTACCCGCTGGTTCCATTTGGCTTTCCCGATCTGCTTTAAAACTCTATCGCCGATATAGTCGTTGTAGGTTTTCGCGCCTAAAACCGGGTGCTGGGCCAGTTCCAGCCGGGGCATCAGCTCGCCGTTACGGAATACCGCCGTGCCCACCCCATAACCCAGGGTCACCACCAGTTCCAATCCCTTGCCCTTCCTGACGGCGAAGCCCTGCATGTCCGCGTCATTGAGCAGACGTACCGGCTTTCCCCATTTCTTTTGAAGTGCCGCCGCCAGCGGATAACCCCGCCAAACCTTGTTGCCAAAGTGAGGAGCCGTAATGACCTTGCCCTCCCGCACCACACCTGGAAAACCCACCGACACCCGGTCAAAACCCGGCAGGGGCTTTACCAGCTGGGCCAGCGTATCCACCATTACCTGAGGTGAGCAGGGATAGGGCGTATCAACCCTCACACCCTTCACCACCATTTTGCCCTTGGCATCCAGCACCGAAGCCTTAAAGCCTGTCCCGCCGATATCGATCGATAAGGTATAAGGCTTTTTATTCTTTTGAGGTTGGCGCACGCTGACTCCCTAAACTAATTTTTCACTTTAAGTATATTTTGAAGAAATTGGGTTACTTCGGCCAACGATTCTCTCGTAATTCCGTGGCTCATGGGAAATTCTTTGAAGATCGGTTTGAATCCGGCTTGATTTAAGGCTTTCAGCGTCTTCTGGGTCCAGTCTTCGGTGACGACCATGTCATAAGTCCCATGCACCATCAGGATGGGAATAGTTAAAGGCGCGAAAGGGTGGGCCAGGGTTTGGTCGGGATACCACATATAACCGCTCATGCAGACAATCGCCTCGACGTTGCCTTTGTAATTGAGCCCCGCCTCCAGCGACATGACACCGCCCTGGGAAAAACCCGTCATAATGATGGGCCGGACATGGCCCGGTTTTTCACCCACGGTGGAAAAAACCCTCATCAACCCATATAAATAATTCCGGCTGTTGACCATGTCCGCGCGGCTTTGTGTTTGAAAGTTGTACCAGGCATAGGTGTTATCGCCATAAGGCAACGGTGCGTCTGGAACCACATACCGGCAGGGAGGCAGATTCATCGCTCGAATCATGGGAAATAGGTTTTCGGCATTGGCGCCCAACCCATGCAAAATAAAAACCACCGGCGCGTCATCGGGAACATCGGCTGGGCCTGCCAGTAGACAGCGGTGGCCTTGAATGTGAACAATGGTATAAGCCTGCTGCCCCGCGGCGGGGGTAGCTATCCAAACTAAACCAGCTACCAACCCGCACCAATTTAAAATTCGTTTCAAGGTTTTCTCACCTTTCGAAATAAATCTTTTAAAATTAAGGCTGGTTCATTTGTTGTTGAATTGATTTCGCCGTGTCTAAATCATCGTTCTGAACAGCGTTGTACCATTGTTGGGCCAGACTTAAGCGTTCTTCCGCCTGGGACCGCCGTAGTTCCAGCTTGGAAATCAAATCACCATATTGCGAAATTAAAGCCGGATTAGCGCTTTTCTGATTTTCTAACTGTTGTTCGTTCTGATTGATTTTGGCGATCGCCAGATCATGCTGGGCCTGATACATCTGAAATTCCAGATCATAAACATCTTCCTGCGCTTTTTGGATTTCGGGCGGTAAGTTGGAGGCTTTATGGTGAACCGCCTCAGTGGTTTCACAGGAAACCAGAACGAAGGCGGTCAGGCAGAAAAAGAATGGGGTGACGTATCTCATGGGAGATCCTTCAGTTGAAACATTATCGAGTCTACTTTGCCCTGATCACCTTGCTGTTTCGCGGCGATAAGCTGGTTATTGAGATCCAGCTTTTGCTTTTCCACATCCTTGCGATGGTCAATATCGGTAAGTTTGTCCTGAATTTTACCAACCGAAACCGTATCCCCTGCTTGCTGGGCCTGAGTCAAAGACGCAGTCAATTTGTCCTTCTGCCAGTCCAGCTTCATGACATTTAATTTATAGATCGCGGAGTTGAGTTGAAGCCCAATATCCCAAACTCGCGCCTGAGCCTCGCTGACATTGGCGGCCAAGACCGAATCGGTTTGCGCCCAAAGAGGTTGAGTGAAAAGAAATAGAAAGATGAGTAGATATTTTTTCATAGCGGTCCATTGTAAATCATTTACTAATAACTGGGGTTGCCTCGTCATGATCGTCCCCCTATTCAGGGGCCATTCCTCGCAATGACATAATAATCAAACTAGCGTTCGGGTATTCGCCAAACACCCGGTATGGCGGTTGAACAATGGGGACAAACTCCATCCGAACCCAAATCATTCTTCAGCACTTTGTAGCCTTTGCGTTGAATAAGTGTACTTTCACAGCCGGGACATACGGTATTTTCGGTATCGCCGACCATGCCGGGCAGATTGCCGGAATAAACATAGCGCAACCCCGCCGCCTTGCCGATCTGCCAGCTGAGATTGATGGTTTCGACGGATGTTCGTTGTAAATCTTTCCGTTGGTAGTCAGGGTGAAAAGCGGTGACATGCCAGGGAATGTCTTTGGAAACGGAAGCGATAAACTGGGCGATATCCGTCAGCTCCTTCTCGCTGTCATTCATGCCCGGAACCACCAACGTCACAATTTCCATCCAAAAATCCATTTGCATCAGCCGCTGAATGGTATCCAACACGGGCGCCAGAGTGCCGCCGATGTGGCGGCGATAGGTTTGATCGTTAAAGGATTTCAAATCCACCTTATAACAATCCACCCAGGGTTTGATGAATTCCAAAACTTCCGGTGTGGCGTTGCCGTTGGAAACGTAGGAGGTCAGCAGATTTTTGCGCCGCGCGATTTTAAAAATATCGACCGCCCATTCGCTCGTGATCAGAGGCTCGTTGTAGGTAGAGGTCATCACCTGGCATTTTTGCTCTAAAGCCGCTTCCACCAAAGCATCCGCGCTCACATCCTCGGGATAAGCACCCTCAGTCTCGCTGGCGGGATTGCGCAGGGCCTGGCTGTTAATCCAGTTTTGGCAAAAGTCGCAGTGATAGTCGCAGCCCAGCATGCCGAAAGAGAGGGCTTTGCTGCCCGGCAAAACATGAAGAAAGGGTTTCTTTTCGATGGGATCTACCGCCACCGCGCCCACGTAATAGCGGGGTACCATCAGGTAGCCGTTTTTGTTATGGCGGACTTTGCAGATTCCCTTTTGGCCTTCAGGGATACGGCATCGGTGGGCGCAGGCATAGCATTGAACCCGGTCACCGGGCAATTTTTCATACAGGGAACCCGGGGTAGACCGATCCATTAATAGTTGTTCCAGCGTCGAAATGGTTGCCATGAAAACCCCTTAATGGGTTCATTGTAGGGAGTGTTTATGGGGAAAAATAGATGGGGACCCTTTGAAAAAAGGCCTAAAATGATCCCCATTTCAGTTGGAGGCTGTTAGTGATGTCTAAATTGTCCCCCCAAAAACCTAAAACTTCCGCGGCGGAAAAAGCCTTGGAGATCATTGATCAACTGGTGTTATTACAGGGCGTTTTTGAGGACAAGGCCGGCTGGACCTTTGTGAAATTTTTAAAGTGGCTGAATAAAGACGATTCACCCCAGGACGGTTTGAAACGCTACGGCAAATTATGGCGGATGCTGGCCGAATCCCAGGCCCGCTTAAACCATCCGCCGGTCGGCAATCTGTTACAAAATTATTTTCTCGAACGGCTGGTGGAAAACGACAACACCTTTCACCGCCAGGCCGAGTGGGTGCCCTTTAAAAACCTCTCCCTGTCCTTAAGAGGGGTTTATTCCCAGGAATTGGATCATATTCAAACCATTCTCAAAACCGACTGGGAAGCGGAATTCAGAAAAAAAATCCGCCTTCAA